>Ga0315538_1000982_pt1 | contig 17277 bp, 11 predicted proteins | sample SalMarSW160230MG_2_FD_203834 | JGI IMG/M metagenome (GOLD analysis project Ga0315538, IMG submission 203834) | Salt marsh sediment microbial communities from the Plum Island Ecosystem LTER, Massachusetts, United States - Salt Marsh Sediment SW1601-230 ...
GTTCGATCAGCTGAAAACCCTGGTCAGCTAAACCACTGACCAGATCAGCATGAGTGAATTTTTCAATATGATCCAGCATTTCTTCCGGTTCTAACCCGGAAGGTATCAGCGTACTCACTTGCATGGTCATTATGCCAAACCGCATGAGAATCTCCTTTTTCTAAACTACCATTTCTATGTTCGCTGGTTATTATCCCATGACCCCTGTTCAAATTCCCGAAAGGGAAAATCAGGGGATAGAATCCTGACCCGACACATTGGTTGATGCCATTAGAGGTAAAATAAATTTAGTGTAAGGATTCTAAACTTATTTTCTTGGTTTACTTATGGAGGACCACCCTAATGGTCAGTGTTAAGCCGCTTCAACCAGAACAGCTTTTCCGGCGATGTGACCCTAAACAATTTACCTTTGAAACCACCGATGATCTGCCTGATTTAACCGAGATCATCGGGCAAGCTCGAGCTACTGAGGCCATCCATTTCGGCATAGGCATCCAGCATGAAGGTTACAATGTCTTTGCCCTCGGACCCAGCGGAGCCGGAAAACGGTCATTGGTGACCCAGTTCTTTGAAGAAAGAGCCCAATCTGAACCGACACCATCAGAATGGTGCTACATTCACAATTTTGAACATGACTATAAACCTCACGCCATAGCTTTACCTGCAGGTATGGGGTCAGTATTCCAGCGAGATATGGAGCAACTAGTCGAAGAAATCCGCAACTCGCTGACTTCGGCTTTCGATAGTGATGAATATCGTGCCCGCCGGCAAGATGTAGAAGAAGAGTTGCAGGAGAAACAAGAGAAATCCCTGGAAGAAATCAGGAATCAAGCTAAAGAACATGGGTTGTCTCTGATCCGTACTCCCGGTGGCTTGGTTTTCGCTCCCGTGCGAGATGGCGAAGTCCTTCCGCCAGAAGAATTCCAAAAGCTTCCCAATGAAGAACGTGAGCGCCTGGAAAAAAATGTCGAAGAGCTTCAGGAGGAACTTCAAACAATTCTTCAAAAAGTACCGGTCTGGCAGCGTGAACTTCGCAATCGCGTCAGACAACTGAACCGAGAGACCACCAATTTTGCTGTCAGAGGCCTGATGGAGGAACTTCGACAGAAATATGAGAAATTTCCCGAGGTAGTCGATTACCTCAACAACGTGAAGAAAGATGTGGTGGAGAATGCCAGCGATTTTCTACCCAATGATGAAAGTCCCGACGACGAATCCGGAAACCCACTTGCGGCTTTGATGGCTCGTGCTCGCCAGACCTCCTCGCGGATGAACCGTTATCAGGTCAATTTGCTGGTAGACCACCATTCCTCTCAAGGAGCGCCCGTGGTCTATGAAAATAACCCCACCTATCAAAACCTGGTCGGTCGGGTCGACCACATCGCCCAGATGGGGGCTCTTACTACCGACTTTACTCTGATAAAACCGGGTGCACTGCACCAGGCTAATGGAGGTTACCTGATTCTGGATGCCCGTAAAGTCTTGCAGCAGCCCTACTCGTGGGAAGCGCTTAAACGAGCGTTGGAATCCCACCAGGTTGGCATTGAATCTTTGGGGCAGATGCTCAGCCTGATCAGCACTGCCTCCCTCGAACCAGAGCCGATCCCCCTGGACGTAAAAGTAGCCTTGTTGGGTGACCGCATGCTCTATTATATGCTTAGCAAGTTAGACCCTGACTTCGACGAATTGTTTAAGGTTCAGGTGGACTTTGAAGACCAGATGGATCGCACCACTGAGAATCAGGATTTATACGCTCAACTGATAGCTACGTTAATTCGCAAAGATGGTCTGCGAGCCTTTGATCGGGAAGCTGTGGCCTGCGTTATCGAACACAGCGCTCGCATAGTTGGCGATTCTGAAAAGCTGTCTACTCAGATCCGGGATATATCCAGTTTGTTGCGGGAAGCCAATTATTTTGCTGACCAGAATAGCAATCGTCCGGTCACCTCAACGGACGTCAAACGGGCGATTGATGCTCAGATCCGCCGGGCAGATCGCGTAAAGCAAAGGATGCAAGAAAATATCCTTAGAAACATGATTTTCATTGATACTGAAGGCACTGAGGTTGGTCAGGTCAATGGACTCTCCGTGATCCAGTCGGGTAACTTAGCTTTCGGTACGCCCTCTCGTATTACTGCCCGCGTCCGTCTGGGGGAAGGGGAAGTCATCGACATTGAACGGGAAGTCGAGTTGAGCGGTCCGATCCATTCCAAAGGGGTTCTGATCCTGACCGGATTTTTAGGCGCTCGCTATGCTACCGACCGACCACTCTCTCTTTCAGCCAGCTTGGTCTTCGAACAATCTTATTCGGGTGTCGAAGGCGATAGTGCCTCCTCTACTGAGCTGTACGCTCTACTTTCCGCGATCTCCGAGGTACCCATCAAACAATCCCTGGCTGTCACTGGATCAGTCAACCAGCATGGTCATATCCAGGCGATCGGTGGTGTAAACGAAAAAGTCGAAGGTTACTTCGATATCTGTATGCACAGGGGACTTACCGGAGAACAAGGCGTCCTTATTCCAACATCCAATGTAAAGAACCTAATGCTTCGCCAAGACGTAGTTGATGCAATTAGATCTGGTCAATTTCATATTTACCCAATTGAAACTATTGACCAGGGGATTGAAGTACTCACAGGTATTCCAGCTGGCGAAGCCGATGAAGGAGGAAATTATCCTCCAGACACCGTCAATGGGCGGGTGCAAGCCAAGTTGGCCAAACTGGCAGAGAAACGTCAGGAATTCAGCGAAACGGCCAAGGATAAGGCAAAATGAGCAGCAAAGAAGAGCCAAAACCTATCCGGCGAATCCTCGTCGCCCTGGACGCCTCCCCGCACAGCCTCGCATCTCTGGAGATGGCAGCTGCAATGGCCGAAAAATTTGATGCTGAGCTTGTTGGCATCTACATCGAGGATATCAATTTAATCCGGTTGGCTAGGCTACCCATCACTCGTGAAGTGGGATTCTATTCCGCCAGTTTGCGGCAGGTGGAACTAACTCACGTAGAAAGACAATTGCGAGCTCAGGCAAGGACAGCTCGACGTGCCTTGGCTTTGATAGTGGAGGGTACCCAGGTACCTTGGACTTTTCGCGTAGCCCGAGGTGCAATCAATACAGAGTTACTCACCGCGGCCCTCGATGCTGATCTCCTCATCCTTGGTAAAGTCGGCTGGTCAGGTAGAAGACAGATCGGGTCGACCGCCCAAGTTGCGGTCATCCAGTCTCCTCACCATACTATGATATACCAACGTGGAGTAGACCTCCAACGACCTATCTTGATTATTTATGACGGCTCAATCACTGGGGAACTAGCGCTTGCTACTGCCAACCAGCTGAAAACGGAGGAGAGTCTGGTTACTGTCCTGATCGTTGCAGACGTTCCTGAGAGAGCTGAAACACTCAAGCATGATGTAATGAGATGGTCTCAGAATCACGACTTAGAGCCGCGCTTTCTTTGGCTATCAAGGATAGATGGAGAATTGATTGCCCGTCTAGCCTGGTCAGAAGGCTTTGGGCTGGTTATCTTGCCTGCTGAAAGTGGGTCATTATCCGATGAAATCCTATTAAGGTTAGTGGATAGAGCTGATTGTGCTGTCCTGATCATCCGGTAAATTCGATCTTCTTTACTTCAGATAATGTATAAGACACTAATTTCCACAAATGATTTGGTTGAAAGACTCGAAAACCCAGACTGGGTTATCATCGATTGTCGTTTTGCGTTAACCAATACCGAACAAGGGCGTCGCGATTATTTTGAAGAACATATTCCAGGCGCTCTATATGCCCATCTGGATGAAGACCTTTGTGGGGAGATTATCCCCGGAAAAACCGGGCGCCACCCGCTCCCACCAGTAGATTCACTGGTTAATTCCTTTTCGAGGTGGGGGATAGACACGCAAGTGCAAGTGATTGCTTACGATGGAAGCGGGGGAGCGATGGCTGCAGCTCGATTATGGTGGTTGCTACGCTGGCTCGGACATGAAGCTGCAGCCGTTTTGGATGGAGGTTGGCCACTCTGGAAAGATCAAAATCTTCCAGTTAAAACCGGTCCCGAGACAAGAAAGCCACGGACGTTCATACCTGATCTAAGAGAGGAATTATGTGCTAGCACTGCAGAGGTGCTGCTTATGTCCGTAGATCGAGGATCTTTGATTTTAGATTCGCGCGCGGTAGAACGCTATCGCGGTGAATACGAACCAATTGATCCCGTCGCTGGTCACATCCCAGGTGCTCAGCCAGCTCCTTACCAAGAAAATTTGGACCCACAGGGCAGATTCTTACAACCCGGTGTTCTGCGACAACGGTTTGAGGCGCTCATGAAGGGCATCCCTATGGAGCGCACGGCTTTCTATTGCGGTTCAGGTGTAACTGCCGCGCAAAATATCTTAGCGTTGGCACACGCCGGCTTAGGTGAGGCCAAACTATATGCCGGTTCATGGAGCGAATGGATCACCGATTCACAACACCCGGTAGCAACAGGACCTGAATAACCCCCAATATCAAAGGTCATTTTGTAAGAGATTCTAATTCAGAAGTACAGTAAGGACAACGAACAGCCTCAAATGGAATAGTCTGCTTACAAAATGAACAACTCTTTGTTGTTGGCCCAGCAAGTTCTTCCTCTTCCTTATGCTGAGTTTCAAGATAAAGCCTGTTCATAACGCGCACCAGCATAAAAGTCACAAACGCCACGATCAAAAAAGTAATCACATTATTGATGAAGACACCATAATTGATCGTCACAGCCCCTGCCTCCTGAGCTAGGGACAAGCTAGAATAAGGTTCGGGGGTTTTACCTGCTTTTAGAACCACGAAGAGGTTGCTGAAGTTAACATCTCCAAGCAGCAAACCGATTGGGGGCATAATCACATCATCTACCAAAGATTTAACTATACTAGTAAATGCAGATCCGATAATAATGCCGATAGCTAAATCCACCACATTCCCTCGCAAGGCGAAATCTTTAAAATCTTTAAGCATTTTTATCTTTCCTTTCTGCTTGTTTTGTGAGATATGTAGAAACCAACAACTTTTCAGCTCCATTCCTTAGAAATTTGGTTCAAAACCTTCATATCTTGGTTTGTATCAACAGTAGAATCCGAAACAATTAATACCAATTGAACTACCCAATCCAAACACCTACCCAGGGGGAAAGTGACAATACTAAAGTATCTCCTGATACGATGTATTCTTCCTTGCCCAGTAGATTATGAAGGATTTGACCGTCTTTCCACTTCAAATCAGCGACGGGGAGACGCATATAGCGTCGTGAAGGACTGGCATTCATAGCAATCAGGATCGTTTCTGATCCCAACCTTCTTGTAAAAGCGTAAACGCCACGCCGGTCGTCGACAAACAACCGCTGGTAGTCACCTCTTCTTAATACTTTTGACCGTTTTCTCAAAGACGCCAATGTCCTCACCCAGGCGTGCAGTTCTTCATTCTGTTGGTTGACTTCCCAGGGGAAAGCCCCCCGGGAGGCTGGGTCTTTCCCACCTTGCATGCCCACCTCGTCGCCATAATACACAGCCGGTGCTCCTGGATAAGCAAATTGAAATAAATAGGCTAGCTTCACCTTATCCAGGTTTCCATTCAGGATGGTAAATAATCGCTCGGTGTCATGGGTACCCAAAGGCAGATACATGGCATAAACGTTTTCTCTAGAATAAAGCTCCAACAACTTCTCTACCTTTTGGGCAAACTCACCGGCTTTTATCGTATTACCGTTTAATAATTCGATCAGGGCCTCACGCATTGGGTAATTCATTAATCCATCGAAATGAGCCCCATCCACCCAACGCGGCTCAGGTGTCCATATTTCCCCAAAAAGATATGCATCATAATTTATAGATTTTACAATCTCACGAAACTCTCTCCAAAATTCATCGTCATCGATCTCATTAGGCACATCCAACCGCCAACCATCCGCTCCTTTTTCTATCCAATAACGGGCCACATTAAGGAGATAACGGCGAACTTCAGGGTTATCCGTGTTGAATTTTGGCAAACTTTTATTCCCCCACCAGCCCAAATAATCCTCAGCTTCCCCCGGACCATATGCTCTGACGGGAAATCTATTTACATGGAACCAATCCCGGAAGGGCGAATGGTCCTGGTTCTCTAAGATATCGGTAAACGCCAGGAATCCACGACTACAGTGATTGAAGACACCATCCAGGATCACCCGCATGTCGTTCGAATGGGCAACTTTTAATAAAGCCTGAAAATCATCCATATCCCCTAATTTGGGATCAATTCGATAATAATCACTGGTGTTATAACGATGGTTTGAAGGGGATTGAAAAATCGGATTTAGATAAAGCGCTGATACCCCTAGATCAAGCAGGTAATCTAACTTCTGAATAATCCCACGTAAATCCCCTCCCATAAAATTCCAGGTTGTCGGTTGCGATCCCCACGGCTGGACATTGGGCGGATCGTTACTTTTATCGCCGTTTGCAAAACGATCGGGAAATATCTGGTAAAAAATAGCATCTTGAACCCAATATGGAACGGTCATAAATCCTTTTCCACCTTAAGTCTGGTCATTAATGCTTACCATAGATAAAATGGGGAGCAATTCTTGGATAATACCCCAAACGCCGAGAAAGGCTCCAACTGGCGCCAGGATGATACCGATCCCCCAGGCCTGATATATTATGCTGAGGCTGATCCATAAAATAAGGGTGAATGAACCAAGAATGGTCTGGAGAGGTATGGACCAGTGTGATCGGCCAATTACTTGAGGGTGTTCATCGATCCTCCAAAGGATGGATCATCTCTTTGCCTGCCCTCTTCAATATCATGATTATCTCTGTTCATAAATTAATTCTCGGGTTTACGCATCTCTTCCAATCTGCTCATTATGATATCGTTGGCCTGTTGAAGCGCCAGGCCCGGATCTACATCTCCATCAAAGACAGACACCATAGCCTCTTCTATGGGTTGCCAATACACTCCAACATCTGGGAACACCGGATATGCTGTTCCCAAATCGAAGGCTTGCATTGCTTGCTGTATAAACGGATCTATCACCTGAGTGTCTGATATCGCAGGGATAAATCCCACCTTTGAAAGTGTGAGTTGCGTCCCCCGCTTAAGGAAAAACTCCAAAAAAGCCATCGCGAGCAGGTGGTCGGGTTCTTGTAGGTTGGCATTCAGGTAGAGATTCTCGGTCTGGATATATCCTGAGAGATGTCCTGTGCGATACTCAGGCCAGGGATCAATTGAAAGGGATTCGGACCCGATAGCCTCTGCGAATAGCGCAGTGTTCCAACTGCCTTCGATGATAAAACCGACTTTACCTTCCTTAAATAATTCAATATCCTGATTGCCATTAAATTCTGTCGGTCCTGCACCTTCGAAGGATTCAAGCAAACCTAGCCACTCAATTCCTTTTTCATTATTGAAAGAGGGATTGCCATCCTTATCCGCCAACTGTCCTCCAATCCCATTAAGGTGGGCACCCGAAAAGAAAACACCTCTATCAAGATAAGCGCCGACTTCTCCTCCTTGTGTGGCAGCTAGCGAGTCCGCCACCAACTCATCGTAGGTCACGGGAGCTTCACTGATAAGTTCCTTGTTCCTGAATAAAAGTACACCCTCCATTGCGTATGGTAACCCGATCAACCCTGACCGATAACGAACTTCATCTATCGCTGCCGGGTTGATTGACAAAAGCAATTCGTTCGACACAAATTTAGAAATATCCTGAATATTATCTTTATCAAACAAAGACGGCCCCCATTGGGCTGGCCCGAGCAGGATACTGGGACCACTCTGCTCTTCAACCGCGGATTCGTATTTCGCTTCAAGGTCATCGAAAGGCACGTAGAGCACATCAAACTTCACCTTAGGATGCAGTGCCTGGAAATTCTCAATCACCTCAACGAGAGCCTCGGTCTCGCTTTCATTCCAGGAATACCACAAGCTGACTACGCCACTCATTTCTTTTTCTTGAGTGGCAATTGCAATCGATTTCACAACTGTGGCTGTCGGCGTAATTACCTTGGTCGGCTCTGGCATCACAGTCAAAGCTGGAGTAGTTGCTAATCCAAAGGGAGCTTGAAATCCGCAAGCTTGTAAAAATAAGACAGCTACCAGAAATAGGCAGGTAAAAAGCAGCCAGCAACGTTTCCCTAGTTTATATGCCAAGATTGAGGTTGTTGACTTCAATATGGTTCAGTTCCTATCGTGGCTGGTTGCCCCCCCTCTCAGGCACAAAACCAACCATAATGAATATCACAAATCGTTATTGAGCTTAGATTTAACCTTTTTCCTGCTAACCTTCTTCGGGGAAATCTTCAATCGCCGTCAAGGAAATAGCAACTGCACTTGAGGGTAATCGTCAGGGGTCAAATCTCCTACCAGCATTGAGCTGGATTGATAAGTTGAGAGCATCTCCTCTTGAGTGGGTTTCCTACCTTCCGCCCAGGCGTAATCAATGATACGAGTATGGTTCGTGTCCTCAGGACCACCTCCGAATCGCCACTGCTTCGCTTGGGATTCGACATCCCGAACACGCCACACACCCGTCGAAGGAAATCCATCCTGGCTGAGCACCGCAGCCGCATAACCCCAGGTGGATGGATCACCCTCTCCAAACACCGAAAGGGGAACTCTTAACGTCGCGGTCTTGGTGGTAGGATCCACGATGATCTTGAAATCGACGCCGGTGACCTGTTTCAGATCTCCCGTATCCACATCAGGAGCGACAATTTGGGGTGTCCATCCCTCAGCCCAGATGGCGTACTCCCATCCGTTTTCAGGGGATAGGGCTGCGTTTCGTCCCGGCAATAACACACGTGAACCTGTAGCAACACCGGGGTCCTTATCCACATACACATCTAACGTCTGTATAGCTAAATTGTTTGGGGAACCCCAAGGATTCGGGATAGGACCATAGAACGCAAAATTGAATATTAGGTTCTTCTCGTCAAAAGCCACACTGAAACTCTGTAAGTCAAACACCTGGCTTTGAAATACGGCGTCGGTTGGATAGCTGTAGCTGCCAGGACCATGATCATCTCCTTCTGGGTCATTCACCTCCAATATTACCGTTGATAATCCCAGGTCTGGGAAAGTGATCTGGGCTGGACCATCGGTTGGCAAGAACTGGTCAATTGGTTGAACGGCTACGACGAAACGCATATCATCGCCGGTTTCCAACTCACCAAAGTTCTCCCAAGGGATTGCAAATTCCAACACGCTCTGGCTCACTCCGACCTGTCCAGTATCCTGCCCTTCCTGCCAGCCATCTTCGGAGGCAAGATAGGATTGCAGAGATTGGCCTGCCTGCCACTCAAATAAGTGGGATGCCGCGAAACCAAGCAAAGGGGCATTTTCCCCTTGGGAAGTGCGCGGATAAGGATAGGTTTGGGGATTACCGGGTGTACTAAAATAAAAACCCACGCGACTGCCATCTGGAAGATCATCGGTTAGATCCAGGCGCAAATACAGGTAATTTGCATCAACCGTGTACCACAGCCCACTTATAGGAGTTTTACCAGGCGCAGGATAGGAAGCAGCTTTTCCCCATTCGTCATCATCCACTTTGCCATCCAGCTGCGGTGTGGATAACCCCTGGAGAGGTTGGGTTGGCTGAGATGGCTGGCGCGGAATTATGGGCACATCGACAAAACTCGGTACGGGTTCTCCTAAGGATTGATAAACCTTCGCCAGCAAGCTGCGGAATCCCTGATCAAAATATTCATCTTGCCCGGAATCCTGGTCACTGCCATACCACCAGAACCAGTCTGATCCTTCAGCTAGGTACATGAAGTCCTCGGCAAGGGTTATGGACTCAGGATCGGCGGAGCGAGTATTTTCGATATCGAATTTAGCCAGGTCAGAGCGTACTCGTCCAAGATAATTCCAAGCGTCTCGTTCTTCATCTTCACCAATCCAGGTGTCATAATTTGGGCTAAACCAGGCTCCAGGAAATAGGTTCTGTATCTCCTGCTGTTCGGGGAACATATTCAGGTATTCTGATGGCGTTACGGTTTTCAAGGTATTGCTTTCGGAGAGCAATTGGTAAAGATGGTTGAGAAATTCCTTGCCATCATTTTGATAATATTCCCACGCGTTTTCTCCATCAAGAATAATGCTTACGATGTGAGGGCCAACCGCGCCCTGCTCGTGGAGTGTGGAGCGGATATTTTCGAGTCGATTAATCAGATCCTGGGCTGCCTGTTCGCCCGGCATTCCAGAGTAGGTAAAACCCACCTTGTCAGATAGTACCCCATCACGGAAGAACACTGCTACCTTATCTCCCCGGGTACCTTGTACATAATACGGGCGGTAGAGCTCATCCGCTTCTTGTACGGTTTCTTGGGCATCACGCGTAAAGCTGCTAATACCAAGCGATTGAGCCAATACCGGTTCACCGCTTGCCATCCATTTATAGCCAGCTTGAGCTACCAAGGGCACGATCTCTTCAGCCACCGCACCCTCCCCGGGCCATAAGCCTCTTGGTTGCCGATTAAAAGTATTTGTATAAATCTCAACGCTGTGCGCTAATTGGGCAATCGCGTCGTTTGGATAAGAAAAGCGTTGAGGCATTTCCGCATCGGGATTCCCCACCAGCGCTAGGTTGGTATTGTAAATAAGGGGAAGGATGGGATGGGCGTAAGGAGTCGTGGTGATTTCGATCTGACCCGCGTCTTGAAGTTGTTTATGGATGGGTACAATGGAAGCCAAGACCTGGCGAACTTTATCAAATACCAGGACTTTGTCGTCTTCGGAAAAATTTTTACCTTTGTCCACCAGCGATTTCAAGGGCTCCTCTTTCAGGAAATCAGGATCAAACCAGGCTAAATTGAACCAGACCTGCAAATCCCGATAATCTTGTTCGGTGAATGTTTGTAATGCGGATTCGATAGAATCCATATCATTACCCCCTCGCTTCTGCAACAGTTCCTGGTAACGAGGAAATCGAGCGACGATATTCTGCCAATTAGCATCGAAGAAGCGTTGCAAGATGAAAAGCTTATCATCTTGGCTCAATTCATCAGCGGTTATTTCAGACATCACCCAATAAAGATCTTTCGCGCCATTATCAACAAAATCAGCCAGCTGCCGTAGAAGCACAGGTGTCAGGTTGAATGTGACATGAACGTTAGGATATTGAGCCACGGTAGCTGCCATATCATAATAATCTTTAGTGCCATGTACGCGCACCCAAGGTCTTGTATAAACCCCATTCTCATCTTTGTAATACAAGGGCTGGTGCTGGTGCCAGAGGATATTGACGTACAATGGCTCTTCTAAAGTGGGTGTGGGTGTCGGAGTGGCTTCTTCTGTAGGTGTTGTAGTTGCTTGTAAAGCTGTCGCAGAAGGTATAAGGAGCGTGGGAGTCTGCGTAGGAACGGAACAGGCTGCTAGCATGATCGCTAAGATAAGTAGGAAATTGTTATAGATATAATAGCGCTTCACAGTCAGCTCCTAAAAAGAAATAATTATCTGCTTCGTTTCTCTTTCAACACGACACCGCTTCGCTCTCCCAAGGTGAGCAGGACCATACCTGCATCGACAGTAACATCACCATGATTACCATATATAAATTGCAAGGTTCTTGCTCCCGGGTTAATCAAGCCGCTTAGGGGGATTTCAACCTTACGTTCCTCATCGGCGCGGTTAATCGCTACAAACAGCACATCCTCGTCCAATTTTCTTCCAAAAGCATAGACGGTTTCCTCGGCAAAGAGGCGAAGATATTCCCCCCGCCGTAACGCGGGATGTGCCTTCCGCATTGAAATAAGATCCTTATGGAAGGCCAGCACCTCTTGATTCCACAATTCGGGTCTATTCCAGGGAAAAGTACGGCGGGTATCATAATCAGGAAGTCCGCCTTCAAGCCCAATTTCATCCCCGTAATAAATGCAGACAGCTCCAGGGAAAGTCATGAGCAGCAGGGTTGCTAATTGGACGCTATTGCTATCACCCTTAGCAAGCGTGATGACGCGGGCGGTGTCGTGGCTGTCAAGCAAGTTCAATTGCGCCAATTGAATTTCTCTTGGATACAAATTCAGCAGCCAATCTATCCGATCCGCGAAACCGCCTGCATCAAGATTCATTGCGGGGTTATAATCCCGGCCCTCAGTTAGTTTCGGATCGACTCGCTCTCCCGCGGTAAAAGAAATCGCAGCCTCGGCAAAAAGATAATTCATTACACCATCAAAACGATCACCTTGTAAGAAAGCAATGGCATCCCGCCAGACTTCACCTACGATATAAGCCTCTGGATTAATCGCTTTTACCCTTTGCCGAAATTCTTCCCAAAAACCGTCGGTTTTGATTTCAGCGGGTACGTCGAGACGCCAGCCATCAATGCCGAGATGGAGCCAGTGTTCCGCCACGCCCATAAGGTATTCACGTACCTGGGTATTTTCCGTATTGAATTTAGGTAATGCATGCAGATTCTGCCAAGCTAAATAACCTGGTGGCCGTGAATTGTCGTAAGCGTTAGGTGGAAATTCGTTGATCGTGAACCAATGAAGGTAGGCTGAAGAACGTCCATTCTCAAGGATATCGTTGAATTGAAAGAAACCGCGAGAGGCGTGGTTAAATACGCCATCCAATACAACTCTGATCCCTCTGCGATGAGCTTCCTTCAACAAGTTGATAAATGCATCATTTCCCCCAAGGAGCGGGTCCACCTGGTAATAGTCATGGGTGTGGTATCGATGGTTGCACGCAGACTGAAAGATGGGGCAAAAATACAAAGCATTTATGCCAAGGTCCTGGATGTAATCCAAATGTTCAACCACACCCAGCAGATCGCCCCCCTTATAACCGTACGTGGTCGGCGGACTATCCCAAGATTCCAGGTTATCCGGCTTTTCCGATCTCAGTGTCTGGCTTCTTGCAAAACGATCCGGAAATATTTGATAAAAGATCGCATCTTTCACCCATTCTGGCGTTTGTATCCTAGGCATTTACTTTGCTGCCCTCCGTCTTCTCAAACTTTTATCGTATGGCAAAGGCGCGCAAAACTATCTGGCTATTCATAAAACCTAGTTTCCGGAAAGCTGCGAAGTTAGCCTTTCACACTACCTAATGTCAACCCAGAAATCAGGAACTTGGACGATAAGAGAAACAAGATCATGGTGGGGACCATTACCAACATCGAGGCTGCGGAGAATTGTCCCCATTGGGTTTGAAATTGCCCTTGCATACGTTGTAACCCTAATGGCCAGGTGAGCAGCCGCTCCTGTGATCCTAAGATCACTCTGGCTAGCAGGTAATCGTTCCATGCTGTGGTGAAATTGAACAGGAAGACAATTGCCAGAGCGGGAGTGGATAGAGGTAAGAGTATCCGTAAAAAAGCAGTCAGCTGCGAAGCCCCATCAATCCGAGCTGCTTCTTCTAGTTCGAGTGGTATCGTGTCATAATACCCCTTTAATATCCAAATGCTAAAAGGCACAGCTGTCACCGAATAAGCTATCACCAGACCTCGGTAGGTTCCAACAAGAGAAAGGCGGATCGCCAGGATATATAACGGAACCATCAGCATGGCCGCGGGGATCATTTGGGTGGTAAGTAGGAATATTAATCCAACGGATCGGCCCGGAAAATTCCAACGTGAAAAGGCGTACGCTGAGGTAGCAGCCAGGGTTACACCTACCATTGCAGTGGCTATCGTGATAACCAGGCTGTTCCAAATCCATTGCAGGAATTCCTTTTCAAACAGAACGGTGGTATAAGCCTGTAAATTGGCGTCCGGGGGGATCAAAGACAGGTTAGTGGAAAGCAAACGATCACCCGGTCGGATCGAAACACTGATAATGCGCAAGATCGGGTAAGCTGCAATAAAACAGGCAATAATTAACACCGAGTGGATCAGAAGGCGTTTGAAAGAGCTGTCTTCTCTGCCACCATAAAAAAAGGATCGCTTTCTGCCAAGTGAAGAGGTTGACTTCATAGCGCTCATTCGAAGGCTCCTTTCAACCCACCTGTGAATCGAAGGTAGGTTAACGAATAGACAACCAAGATGGCAAATATGATAAAGGCAAATGCAGCTGAAAACCCGTATCGATTGTACTGAAAAGCTGCTCTAAACAAAGCTGTCACTAGAATATCTGAACTTTCCAATTCATTTTGGTTGATAAAGAAAGGCACGTTGAAGTTGTTGAATGTCCAGATGGTCCCCAAGATAATCGCCGGGGTCATCACTGGACGCATAAGTGGCAAGGTGATATTACGGAATTGCTGCCAGGCAGAGGCGCCATCAATCTCAGAAGCCTCGTAATATTCACTAGAAATGCTTTGTAGACCACCTAACAGGATAACCATCATGAATGGGATACCTAACCAAATATTGGTAATACACATCGCTATAAAGTTCCAAGTCGGCTCTGACAGCCACTGGATGGGCTGAAGACCAATGCTCTTAAGAACAAGATTAGGAAATCCAAATTCGAAGTGAAATTCGCTTCGCCATGCTAGAACAGCAATAACCTGCGGTACAGCCCATGGCAAGATCAACAAGGTGCGATAGATACCACGCCCGTGCATCTTGCGGTTAAGCAATAAAGCTAAACCCAATCCTCCCAGGACGTGAAAGAAAATGTTTACCCCCGTCCACAAAACTGTTTTCCATAAAACACTTAGAAATGTTACTTGTTTTAATACCGGGTCTACAAACACCCGAAGATAGTTTGTTAAGCCAATATAATCCGTTACCTTGAAATGCCTCAGACTCATATTTGTGAAAGAAATGTTTAATTCCCAGGCGATAGGGTAGATCACCAATGCAATCAACCCCACAGCCGCGGGAGCTAGGAGCATATAAGGCATTGCTAGTTTTAACTTTAAGAAGCGAACGAGTAATACGTAGAGGACAATTTCTAATAATATGGTTCCGCCGACAACATAAAGGATGGTTGACAAAATCTCTGTCAGACTCTTAGCAACCAAATCCAACGATATCATCAGCTTCCTCCTCCCTCATTCGAAAATTGGGGCCGGGCTCAAGATGCCCGGTCCCAAATTTTTCGGAAATTAGTGTTCTTCCAGCTAATCTAAAGTTGTTATACAAGTGTCGGCCGCGGATTGCATCGCAGCCGCAGCATCTTCAGCCGATTTCTGATCTGCCAGAACTGCTTGCATTTCGGGTTTCATTGCATCCCAGTTGCAGCGCATCTCCAGCACAGTCGGCATGGGTGTGCCAACGGTCATTTGCTCGGCTGAACCCGCCAGGATCGGATCGCTGGTGATCAGCTCGTTATCCAGCGCAACTTTGAGAGCCGGCAGACGGGTAAGTGTGGTGACCATGGCGAGTTGGTTTTCCTCATTCGTGGTGAATTCGACAAAGTCTTTGATTACCGCCAACTTGGTCTCGTCCAACCCCTTTGGGATCATGAAGAATACACCCGAGGTATAAGGCGCTGGCCACAAGCCTGTGGCGGTTACCTCCGGGATACGGGCGACGCCCAACTTTTCACCAAAGGTGGTTTTGTAATCACCCAGAGACCAGTCTCCGTTGATGATCATACCGGCTATACCCTCTTTGAAGAGCGCATCTGCGCCGTTGTAGTCACTCTCGGCTGGCACAATCTTATCGACATACTTGATGTCGTGAAGGAATTGGAGGGTAGCTACCATCTCGGGCGTATTGAGGGTGGGCGTGACACCATCGTCTGCAAATACTTTACCACCGAAACCACCTAGCCAGGGTACCAGCCAGAAAGGCTCTGTCTGGTTATAGACCAATCCATAGGTATCCCCACTGGTGATCGCTTTCGCCATGGTAATTAGCTCGTCGGTGGTTTGCGGAGGCTCAGGTACCAGATCCTTATTGTAGAGCAACATCAAGTGGTTCCCGTTCGAGATCGGTACTCCCCAGGTCTGCCCGTCCAAAACTACCGCAGCTACGGCACTATCAACATATGCGCTGAGATCAAACATATCATCGACAGGTACGATTAGATCAGCAGCAGTAAATGGGCCAGCATGGTCACTTACGGTCCACAGGAGATCCGGCGGAGCGCCTGCCAGGCTAGCGGTCTGAAAGTCCTCCCGCAGAGTCTCAACCTCCTTATTGATCACCTCAAAGGTGACTTCGGGGTGCATCGCGCTGTATTGGTCAGTTAGACCTTGAACGAACTGCAACCCACCATCGGCCTCGCCTTCTTTGGTCCATAGCTGAATGGTGACTGCCGCCATTGGGGCTTCTGTGGGAGGTGCTTCAGTCGGCGCTGGCGCCTCAGTCGGGGGGACTTCTGTTGCTGCTGGTGCAGCAGTGGGTGGTACTTCCGTGGGCGCGGCTGGCGCCTCTGTGGGTTGCGCAGCTTGTGGTCCGCAAGCCGTTAAAACAAAAGCTGCTATCATTAAAATGCTTAACAACATCCAAAGTTTTTTAATCATTTTCTCCTCCAAGAATATATGCTTGAGCCTAGATCATAAATTGGCTCTCGATGGTCGGCCTCCTCTATTGAATCATAGAGAGACCAAAATGGTATAGAAAAATTGAAGCTCTCTTATAAATTTCACCTCCTCGATGGTTGGGGTAATCTATCTCAAATTTTTTTGTAATCCCACACTGAGCTATTGGAATGACCAGAATTGGCATAGACCTCACATTATTGAAGATAAAGTACCTATCCCGTCATAAATGCCCAAAATTCCTGTTTGAATGACTGCTGCCATAAACACTTACCACTCATAACGGTTACAATATTGGATAGCCAGCATCTGGAGTGGATTGTGAAGATAAGTGATATTCCAAATTAGAGTTTAAATAAGAACGATCTTTCCTAACCGGTTGCATCCCCCTGAGGCAGGACTGGACATACCAGGACGGTATTGAGATCGAGGACATATCGAGTTTTTATTATTTATAATACCAATTCCGTGGTTGAGATCCATCCCTAAGGGACATTTACAATGATCGTAAAATGATTCTAGCATAGTTGGGTTGGATGTCAAGTAAACGACCTGTCTATGTAACGACCTGTCTATCGGATGAAAAGTGATAAATCTCACCGGTTGAGGAGTCTTAATGGTTCCAAGTATTAGCGGGGTATTTGCAGCAGCTGTAACCCCAATGAAAACCGATTTCTCCCCAGATCTGGAAGCCATACCAACCTTTCTGGCTTTCCTTGCTGAGCGGGGATGTCATGGTGCTCTACTGTTGGGCACCACTGGTGAAGGGCCTTCCTTTGCATACCAGGAGCGCATCGCCATATTGCAATCTGCTATACAAGTTCGGCAGATCTATCCCGAATTCCTCTTATTGGCTGGCACGGGAACACCCAGCCTCCAGGAAACTATCCAACT
>Ga0315538_1000988_pt1 | contig 17243 bp, 8 predicted proteins | sample SalMarSW160230MG_2_FD_203834 | JGI IMG/M metagenome (GOLD analysis project Ga0315538, IMG submission 203834) | Salt marsh sediment microbial communities from the Plum Island Ecosystem LTER, Massachusetts, United States - Salt Marsh Sediment SW1601-230 ...
TGCTTATATTATTAAAAGCAGCTTTGACCAGGGTAATCTTCTGGAAGTAATAAAGAAGTTGATATGAAAACGGCTCAACGGCATAACGGCATAATGGCGTAACGGCACAACGGCTTTTTTACGCCTTTGAGCCCAAATAACAAGTAACAAGTAAATAATATGATCAAAGTCTTAATAGTTGATGATTCGAAGGTAGTTCAGGAATTTCTTGCCCATCTTCTTTCTTCTGATCCTGATATCCAGGTAGTGGGTATTGCCAGTTCAGGCTACGAAGCTGTTGAATTCGTTAAGAAAAAAAAACCGGATGTTATAACCATGGATATTCACATGCCCGGGATGGATGGCTATGAAGCTACCAGGACAATTATGGAGACTGTTCCGACTCCTATTGTCATTGTATCAGGAAGTTCAAATAAAAAAGAAGTAACCAACACATTCAGACTTCTGGAAGCCGGTGCTCTTGCTGTTATTATTCGTCCGCCCGGTTTCGAACACCCTCAATTCGCAGCTTCCTGTAAAGAGCTGATTCAGACGGTAAAGCTCATGTCAGAGGTAAAGGTTGTAAGACTTTTCCCACGAAGAAGAAAAGAGCAAATAAAACCAATTCGATTTGTACAACTATTTGAAAATGATCTGAAGCGGATTCAGGTCATTGCGATTGGAGCTTCCACGGGTGGCCCTATAGCTTTGCAGATAATCCTTTCAAGGCTGCCTCAGGATTTGCCGGTTCCTGTTCTTATTGTTCAACACATTGCCAAAGGATTTGTTAATGGATTTATAGAATGGTTATCAAAAACCTCCGGCATTAAACTAAGGATCGCCGAGGACGGGGAACCCATATCACCAGGCATTGGTTATATCGCTCCCGATAACTTTCATATGGGGATCAGCCCGGGGAATAAAATCATTTTAAACGATCAACCTCCTGAAAATGGATTAAAACCTTCTGTGAGTTTCCTTTTCCGTTCCGTTGCACAAACCTTTGGGCCAAATGCTTGTGGAGTCCTGCTAACCGGTATGGGCAAAGACGGAGCTGTAGAGTTGAAAGCTATGAAAGATAAGGGAGCTTTCACTTTAGTTCAGAATAAAGAAAGTTGTGTTGTATTTGGAATGCCGGGTGAGGCGCTCAGCATTGGGGCGGCCGATCAGGCATTATCTCCGGAGAAGATGGCTGAAATTCTTGCAAAATCGGGCTTAAAAAAATAGACCATGAGCAAAAAAGTAAAAACTTCAGATAACCTGGCAGATATCTTAATTGTAGAAGATAGCGCCACACAAGCTGCCCGGATAAAATACCTGCTCGAAAGTCATCATTACAAAGCAGAGGTAGCACAGGATGGACAGCAAGCTCTGGTTTGGCTTTCCAAACATAAACCATCACTGGTAATTTCGGATATCGTTATGCCTGAGATGAACGGATTTGAACTATGTGAAAAAATAAAATCGGATGAGCGTACTGAAAATATTCCCGTGATTTTATTGACCTTACTTTCTGATCCGGATGAGGTTATTGAGGGACTCGCGAGCGGGGCAGATAGTTTTATAACCAAACCATATAATCAAGAATATCTCATATTCAACATTAAAAAGATACTTACAGAAAAAGTCACTCCGGAGTCCAAAAGAGATACACCTGGTATAGAAATTAATTACGGCGGGAAGAAAAGGCTGATCCGGACAGGACAGCAAAAAGTGGTTAAACTCCTGCTCAATATTTATCAGGAGGCCATTTATAAGAATAATGAGCTTATTCAGACCCGGGACGAATTGAGACTTTTGAATGAAAGGCTGGAAGAGCTGGTTGAGGAGAGAACGAAGGAGATTAAAAAAGATGAAGAAAAAATTCGTGCTTTCAATACAGAACTGGAGAAACGGATACGTGAACGAACTATCCAACTCGATGCAGCCAATAAAGCAAAAAGTGAATTTCTTGCCAATATGAGCCACGAGATACGCACTCCCATGAATGCAGTACTGGGCTATGCTGAGTTGCTGGGTTCAATGCTTGAGGAAAAAACACAGAGGGACTATCTTGAATCGATAAAATCAAGCGGGAGAAGCCTTCTTACCCTTATTAACGATATTCTTGACCTGTCCAAGATTGAAGCCGGGAAACTGGAGCTGCAGTTTGAGTATGTAAACTCACAATCTTTCTTTTCAGAATTCGAACGGATCTTTTCATTAAGATTATCTGAAAAGGGACTGAAATTCATTCTGGATATTTCTTCAGGTACACCGGCAGGTATCTATATAGATGATGCCCGGTTGCGTCAGATCATTCTTAATCTAATCGGAAACGCAGTGAAATTCACCGAAAAGGGAAGCATCAGATTGAAAGTATATACTGAAAATCCGCAAATCATCAAATATTCCAAGAATAAAACTGAAGAATTCATAGATCTGATAATTGAGGTAAATGATACCGGTATTGGAATTTCCAAAGAGATGCGGGAGGAGATATTTAATCCATTCGTACAGGTGCAGGGCCAGAATGTGAAAAAATATGGAGGAACAGGTCTTGGTATGGCAATAACTCAACGACTTGTACAACTTATGAACGGTAGCATTGAACTTGATTCTCTATTGAACAAAGGAAGCTCGTTTAAAATAAAGATCCCGGGAGTTTCCTATTTGAGGGACTTTGAAAAGAGGACAGAGGAAATTCAGCTTGACCCAGCGGATGTTGTATTTGAAAAAGCAACAATCATTGTTGCCGACGATGTTGAACATAACCGTAAATACCTGATAGACGCACTGAAAAACACGAATATTGAAATAGTTGAAGCTGAAGATGGAGCGGAGGCTCTGTCATTAGCAAAAAAAACAGTTCCGGATCTTATTATTACAGATATTAGAATGCCAATCCTTGATGGATTTGACTTATTGGAAAAATTAAAAAGGGATGACGCACTTAAACATATTCCAGTCATTGCATACTCTGCCTCAGTAATGAAAGGTCAGAAAGATCGTATTCGTGAAAGCGAATTTGCCGGTTTGTTGATTAAACCGGTTCAGGTTACTGAATTGTACCTTGAACTGATGAATAATCTTCAGTATAAATCAACCAGAAATACCGAAACAGAACAAATAAAATCTGAAATAAGCTCTGCAAAAGAAATAATTGATCTTCCCGGATTAATTCATTCACTCGATACACAGTGTAAAGATGTCTGGCTGACGTTTCATACCAGGCAACCAATAGATGAAATTATAGATTTCGGAAATCAATTAATAATGTTGGGCAATGACCACAATACAAAAGTCATTAAAGAATACGGGGAAGAATTAGTGAACTCTGCAGAGAGTTTCAATATTGAAGCTATAATGAATCTGATAAGAAAATTCCCCGGATTAATTGATTTATTAAAGAAGCAATAAACGGTAAGATTTGAAAAATGGATAAAATAACTTCAACCGCTCCCATCATCCTTTTAGTTGATGATAATCCAAAAAATCTTCAGATCCTGGGGAATTATTTACGAAATGAAGGATTCAAGGCTGAATTTGCGTTAGATGGTAATACAGCTCTTGATTGGCTTGGACGGAGAGAATTTGACCTTATTCTTCTTGATATAATGATGCCGGGGATGGATGGTTTCGAAGTATGCAGAATCATTAAAGCCGACCCGGTTAAACAAGAAATTCCGATAATCTTCCTGACTGCCAAAGTAGATACAGAAAGCATTGTAAACGCATTTGATCTTGGTGCTGTAGACTATGTGATAAAACCTTTCAACCAGAAAGAGCTGATCGCCAGGGTTAAAACACAAATTGAAATTAAAAGGAGCAGGGACGAAATAGCAAGGAACCTGGAAGAGATTGAATACAATAATAAACTTATTACCTACAGCATTCAGTATGCTCATACAATTCAGGCGGCAGTTTTGAAAGCGTCCCAAAATGGATCAGATTTTTTCCCGGAGATGTTCTGCCTTATCCTTCCAAAAGATATTGTCAGTGGTGACTTTTACTGGTTTCATAGAATTGATAATAAGTTGCTGGTCGGTGTTTTTGATTGCACCGGTCACGGGATTCCCGGTGCATTCATGAGCATGCTTGGAGTTGCTCTGTTAAATGAAACGGCCAACAGAGATAGAATTGTTGAACCTCATTTGATATTAAACCGTCTGAGGGAAAAGATCATTGAGGCATTGGGACAAAAGGGAATAATTTCGGAGGTTAAAGATGGGATGGATGGTTCAATAATCAGTTATGATCTAAAAAGCAAAACACTGGTATATTCGGGAGCATTTAATCCGATGTACCTCATTCGTGACAATAAAATCATTGAATTCAAGGGAGACAGAATGCCTTTGTCATATCATGATAAGATATCTGATTTTTCATGTCAGGAAATAAAAACCAGACAGGATGATCTTATATATCTGTTTACTGATGGTTATGTTGATCAATTTGGCGGACAGGAAGATAAGAAATTCCTGAGGAATCAATTCAAACAAGTACTGTTAAAAATTCATAAGAATCCTATGGAGGTTCAGAAAGAAATGCTCCTGGATACTTATAAGATCTGGAAAGGAAGTGAAGATCAGGTTGACGACATAACAGTTGTGGGATTGAAACTTTAATTTGGAAGTCCCGAATTTCTTTGAGGCTGTGCCTCATTAGAAATTCGAGGATCCTCGAAAAACTACGCGAATTGAGAATTCGCTGTTTTTCGGGATCGGAAGTCGGACTTCGAACTTATTTAGTTACAAAATACTTTACAACAGAAAGCAGAAAATAAAAAACTGAAATGAAAAAAGAGATTGAAAATTCCGTCTTAAAAAGGACTGAAATACTTGTTGCAGAGGATAGTATCACCCAGGCAACTCAGATTAAGCATCTTCTGGAAAGTCACAATTTTAAAGTGTCAGTTGCTCAGGATGGGAAACAAGCAATGGATCAACTTTTAAAGCATAAACCGGCTTTAGTTATCTCAGATATCGTTATGCCGGAGATGAATGGGTATGAACTTTGCAAAAAAATTAAATCAAATAAAAACACAGAGGATATCCCCGTGATATTACTTACAATACTGGCCGATCCGGAGGAAATCATTGAAGGACTTTCCTGTGGGGCAGACAGTTTTATTACCAAACCTTTCAATGAAAAGTATCTTCTTTCTAATATTGAAAAAATCCTTTCTAAGGAAAATGGAAAGAACCAAAAAAAAGTGCCCTTTGGTGTGCAAATCCTTTTCAAAGGGAAAAAACGCTTTATCCAAACGGAACAGCAAGATGTTATTAACCTGATGCTTGATATTTATGAAGGGGCTATTCATCAAAATGAAAGGCTGGTTCAAACCGAGGAAGAACTGAGATTATTGAATGAACGGTTGGAATCACTGGTGGAGGATCGAACCTCGGATCTTGCCGCAGAAATAAAATTGAGTAATCAGACTGCAGAAAGACTTAAGAAAAGCGAAGAACGATTTCGTAATCTATACAATGATGCAGTCGTGGGCCTTTACAGAACAAATTCGCAGGGAGAAATATTACTCGTAAACCTGGCAATGCTTAAAATGCTTGGTTTTCAATCTTTTGAAGAACTTACAGCAAGAAACATCAAAGAAGCAGATTATGGTCCTTCATATGACCGTCAGCAATTCATTGATCAAATCGAAAAAGAAGGAGAAGTAAAAGACCTTGAAGCTATCTGGATTTGTCGCGATGGTAAAGAGATTTTCGTCAGGGAAAGCGCTAAAGCGATCTGCGATTCTGAAGGAAAAATCCTCTATTATGATGGAAGCGTGGAAGACATAACCGAACAAAAGCGGGCAGCAGAAGCTTTACATGAGATTCAGCATTTGTTTAAAACTCTTGCCCTGATATCTCCTGTAGGAATTTTCAGGACTGATCCGGATGGTAATACTACCTATGTTAATCCAAAATATTTAGACTTATCAGGGTTATCTTCAGAGGAAGCATATGGAATTGGCTGGTTAAATGCTGTACATCCGGAGGACAGGGGAAAACTTTCTGAGAAATGGTTAAATGAATTAAAATCTAAAAGAGAATCCAGTGCGGAATACCGTTTTTTAAAACCAGATGGGAGTATAGTCTGGGTAATAGGTAAAGCTGTTCCGGAATTGATTGGTAATGAAGTAACCGGATATATTGGTACTATTACCGAAATTACCGAACGCAAGAGGGCGGACGAGATCTTACGGGAATCAGAAGTGAGATACAAGACACTTTTTTTCAATGCTGCAGAGGGAATACTAGTAGCCAAAATTGAGACGATGCAATTCCTCTATGCCAACCCGGCTCTATGCAAGATGTTTGGATACACTGAAGAAGAATTAATGCGACTGGAAGTGAAGGACATACACCCAAAGGAGTCCGTAGACCACGTGCTGGCCGAGTTCGGGGCCCAAATGCGAAGTGAAAAGACGTTGGCATCTGATCTTCCATGTCTGCGCAAAGACGGCACTTTATTTCACGCTGATATCAGATACACTTCAATGGTCTTAGACGGTTTTAAGTGCAATGTGGGTTTTTTCTCAGACATCACCGACCGTAGGCAGGCGGAAATGGAATTGCTTAAACATCGTGATCACCTCGAGGAACTGGTAAATGAACGGACTGAAGAACTTAATAAGGCAAAGAAAGAAGCAGAGGAAGCGAATAAAGCAAAAAGTGAATTTCTGGCTAATATGAGTCACGAGATCCGTACGCCTATGAATGCAGTTTTGGGTTATACCGAATTGTTAGGCTCAATGCTTGTTGACCAGACTCAGAAGGATTATATTAATTCAATAAAATCGAGCGGTAGAAGCCTTATTACACTGATTAACGACATCCTTGACCTGTCAAAGATCGAAGCAGGAAAGCTTAATCTGGAATGTGATTATATCGATACCAATTCTTTCTTTTCCGAGTTTGAAAGGATTTTTTCTCTTAAAGTCTCTGAAAAGGGAGTAAAATTCATTCTGGATATTACGTCAGGAACACCGGCCGGCATCTATATTGATGAAGCGCGGGTGCGTCAAATAGTTTTTAATCTTATTGGAAATGCAATCAAATTCACTTCAGAGGGTAAAATTGTGCTTAAAGTATTTACTGAAAACCCTCAGGTTGTGAATTATTCGAAAGAAAAATCAGAAGAATTGATTGACCTGATTATTGAAGTGAAAGATACCGGGATTGGGATTTCAAAAGAATTGCAGGAGGCTATTTTTGAACCATTTGCCCAGGGAAGAGATAATAAACATTACAGAGGTACAGGATTGGGACTGACAATTACCAGGAGACTTACAGCGCTCATGGACGGGACCATCCATGTGCAATCAAAGCCTGGAAAGGGAAGTATATTTACTGTCAGGATTCCGGAGATAGCATATTTGAGGGATTTCTCCAAAACAACCGTAGATATTCAGATTGATCCTTCAGAAATTGTATTTGAGAAAGCATCAATTCTTATTGCCGACGATGTGGAACATAACAGGAGCTATCTCAGAGATGCTCTTAAAAACACCAGGTTAAAGATAGTTGAAGCGGAAGATGGTATTGCTGCTTATAAACTTGCAAAGGAAATCGTTCCCGATCTGATCATTTCTGATATACTGATGCAAAAAATGGATGGGTTCCGGTTATTGGACAAAATAAAGACCGATAAGAAGCTGAAACATATACCTGTCATTGCTTATTCCGCATCGGTCTTAAAGGATCAGAAAGAACGGATATATAATAGTGAATTTGCCGGACTGCTTATAAAACCTGTTAAAGTCGCAGAACTATATCTCGAACTGATGAGTTTTTTACCATATAAGTCAACCAGGGAGGCTGAACCCGATAAGCTTCTATCGGAAGTTGACTTAATTGGAGAAATAACTAATTTACCCGGATTAATTCATTCCCTCGAAACTGGTTTTTATACCACATGGAAAACATTTGCTGTCAGACAACCTATCGGGGAAATCCATGATTTCGGTAAGAATCTGATTCAGTTAGGCATGGATCACAATTCAAGTATTATTACAGGTTATGGAAAGGAATTAATCAGTGCAGCAGATGGTTTCAATATTGAAGCTATATTAAAACTCTTGGGTAAATACAAAGGTATTATTGAAAGTCTTAGTGATTCAAATAAAAACGTTATCAATGAATAATCGTGACACTTCACAATCATCTTTACCTGCAATTCTGATTGTTGATGATAATCCTCAGAATGTTCAGGTATTAGGTAAATTATTGCAGGAAAACAAGTATGAAATCGAATTTGCCACTAAAGGCGAAACGGCCCTGGAGTGGCTGAATACCAGGCAATTCGATCTTATATTACTTGATATAAACATGCCTGGCATGAATGGTTTTGATGTATGCAGGGAAATACGTTCAAATCCTGAACTGAACAACATGCCTGTTATTTTTTTATCGGCTGAGACTGAAAGAGAAAGCATTTTAAAGGGATTCGAACTTGGGGCACAGGATTACATTACCAAACCATTTGACAGCAGGGAGCTTCTGGTAAGAGTCAGAACACATCTTACACTTAAAGATAGTCTTGAGAAGCTGGAAAGGCTTAACAGGGTACTCGAAGAAAAAGTTGCTGAACGAACCAAACAATTAATAGAAGCTAATGAGAAACTGGAGGCTTTAAACCTCAAATTACTCGATCTCGACAGGGCAAAGACAGAATTCCTGAACCTGATCAGCCATCAGATCCGTACGCCACTTAACGGGATAATTGGTCCATTGGAGCTTCTAAAGGAGCCTGTTTCTGCCGGTGAGATTAACGATCTGGTTGATATCCTTGATATGTCTGTCAAAAGACTGGAGAGGTTTGCCATAGATGCCCTCCTGATTACAAGACTTAAAACAAAACAGTTGGAAATAAGAAAAGATAAAATACATCTCTCAAGCCTGATTAATGAAGTTATAGAAAAGGTAAAGGAAAAATTTCAGTCAGGAAATATTCAGGTTAAAAGAAACGATGAAATAACCCGGGATTTAATTCCTGGTGAGGCCGAACTGATAAAAAAATGCATTAGCAATATACTCGATAATGCAATATTTTTTTCTCCGCAAGACGGTACCATTGAAATCAACACTTATGTTGAAGATCAAACTATTATATGTGAAATTAAAGATAATGGACCAGGATTCGCAACAGGAACTATTGACCGGGTATTTGAACTATTTGCTACAGACGATGCGTGTAAAGATAATCGCACCGGGATAGGTCTCCCTATTGCTAATATGATCATGGAGGCACATGGAGGAAGCATAATTATTGGTAACAATCCCGGGGGTGGCGCTTCAGTAAAGCTGCTGTTTCACAACAGTATTGTGGATTAAACAACCATGGATTCTGTAATTTAAAAACTTTAAGATTATCTAATGAACCAGGAAAAAGTTTTAAATCTGCCATCAGTTTTAATTGTCGACGATAATGTAAAAAATCTTCAGACCCTGGGTGGATTTTTGCAGAATGAGGGATTGATGGTTGAATTCGCTCTTGATGGTATGTCTGCATTAAGTTGGCTGGAGAAGGAGAAATTTGACATGATTCTCCTGGACGTGATCATGCCCGGCATGGATGGCTCAATAATCAGTTATGACCTGCATTGCAAAAAACTGGTTTATTCAGGAACATATAATTCTATATACCTTATACGTGACAATGAAATCATTGAATTCAAGGGAGACAAAATGCCATTATCTCACCTGATTGGAGTTAATTAATTATATCCTAATATGAAAAAATATTACTTGTACTGTAAAATATTCTTCCTGGCAGTAGTTATATTATTATCAGTAATTTCTGTTAGTGCCGCTGATCGTTATTCTGTAACTAGCGGTAGTTGGAATTCAACCGCCACATGGTCGGTAACTTCAGGAGGTGCTTCGGGAGCAAGTGTTCCTGTAGCCGGAGATAATGTCTTTCTCGAAAATGGATGTACTGTTACTATCACCGCAAATGCAGCTTGTACTAATATAACTTTCACCGGGATTGGGGCAGCTGCTATTCTGACGGTGAATGCATCCTTTACTCTTTCTATATCCGGAACCATAACATTAAATGAACTGGCAAATGCTAATTCGGCATGTACTCTTTCTGGGGGAGGTACTTTATCCTGTGCAAATCTTGAAGTAGGGTCGGGCTTAAATGCACCTACCAACGATAATACTACCCGCACACATACATTTATATCATCAATCGCTTTTTTAAATATTTCCGGTAACCTCTCAATTAATAGCTACTTTGCTAATTTCAATCGTATCAGAAATGGAGTTTTTAATCTGACATCAGGGGTTGTAACAGTGAATGGCTCCATTACAACTATAAATGCAAATAGCAATAATATTTCAACCTTTTCGATGGCTACCGGGGCACAATCCGGCACTCTTATTCTTTCTGGTGCAACCCCATTTAGCTTGTCGGGAACAGGGACAAACAACATTACCTTAAATGGGACTTCTTCACTGGTAAACTATGCCCGTTCCGGAGACCAGACAGTATATGCTGCAACTTACACCAATCTTACAATTTCCGGCAGTGGTAATAAAACCATGCTAGGAAATTCTTCAGTAAACGGAACTCTAACTCTTACTGCTGGCACTTTTACTGTTGGAGCAAATACACTAACATTAAACGGCCCAACTATTGCCGGAACGCCGACAAATTTAGTTACAACAGCAGCCTCAAGCCTTATATTTGGCGGGACTACAGCTGGCGTATTAATACCAACCAGTGCTGCAAATCTAAATAACCTCACTATTAATAATGCCAGTGGTGTTACGTTATCGGGAAATGTCACAGTTAGCAATACCCTGACCATGACGCAGGGAAATGTCACCACAGGAGCTTTCACACTGGCACTTTCCAATGGTATTGTCAGTTCATTAACTCATGTGTCAGGGACAGTTATTGGCAGATTAAGGCGAGCTATCAATACTACCCTGTCTACTGATTATATTTTCCCTGTCGGAACAGCCGCTTTTTACAGACCAGCCATAATGAATTTTTCCTCATTATCTGCAGGAACTGATATAACTGCTGAATTTATTGCCATTCCTCCAGCAGGTTTTGCAGCCTATACCGATGGTATAGCTAACCTTGATAATACTTTTACTGAAGGTTACTGGAGATTTTTAAGTTCTGGCCTTCCTGCTGCAACCTATACACTCAACTTAACCGGGAGTGGATTTATTAGTTATATAATCGATGAAGCCACGAGGATCACTGGAAGAGATAATGGCAATACTACCTGGAGAGCTTTAGGTTTTCATGGTTACCGGTCAGGTAATGATATCTCCCGAAGTGGAGTTACAAACCTCAATACTACTTCATTCGATTTTGCCTTAGCCACTGGTTGTGTTGAAGTTATACTGGGTTATTTATTTGAAAGAAATATTTCCATTGATTATACCAAAGTTGCCGGTGGATCCGATCTTTATAATTTTCCTTTATTAGTCAATCTTACCGGACAGAACTTCTTGCGGACTTCACCGGCAGGTCAGATTATAAATGTGAACGGTTTTGACATTACTTTTACTGACAACAATTACAACTTACTCGATCATCAGCTGGAGTATTACAATGGAACAAATGGTGACCTTATTGCCTGGGTTCGTATTCCAATCCTTTCTTCTTCATCAAATACAGTAATCAAAATACTTTATGGGAATCCTCAGATAACCACCGACCCTTCAGTTACCTCTGTCTGGGATAGCCACTATAAAGGCGTCTGGCATCTTGATAATAATAGCCTGAATGATTTCACTTCCTTCAATAAAGCTGGGACTCCCTATAATTCGCCTACATATCCTGCAGGAAGGATTTATAATTCTCTGGGAATGAACGGAACAAATCAGTATGTCGAAGTTATCAACGACCCCAATATAAACTTTGCAGGGAATATAACTGTTTCAGCGTGGGTTAATATGAATGCCGGAGGACGTGACCAAAAGATTGCGGGTAACCAGAATAATTCAAGTGGAGGTTATAAGTTTGGAATTTATACGAATAATAAGGTAGAATTTGAAATCCGGAATGCTGCAAATACCCCCTCATTAAACAGGGATGTACCCGGAGGAACAGTTCTTAGCACAGGACAATGGTACTATCTGGCTGGAATAAGTTCCGATGTTCTTGATTCAATAAAAACCTTTGTCAATGGTATCCCGGAGAGGCCATTCAAAAAAACCGGTATTCTTGGAACAGCATCTGATAAATTAACTATTGGCAAGGAACCCTGGCTGTCAAGTTATTATTTTAGCGGAATGTTTGATGAACTAAGAATATCTGATGAAGTAAGATCAAACGGGTGGATGAGAACCGAGTATAATAATCAATCTTCCCCTTCAACATTCTATGCTTTAGATGCTGTTGGAGTTCCATCAAATAATCTTCCGTCTGAAGGTTTCTGCACCGGCCCCATAACACTCACGTTTGGGTATCCAACAGGAGGGGACTATTCAGGGAATCCATACATTGTTGGAAACGTCTTTACACCTACCTCAGCCGGAACTTATTCAATAACATACACATATAATGGAGGTTGTAGCCCAACCAGCATTACAAAGACTTTCATTATGACTGATATTCCTCCGGCACCTGTTGCTCCGGATAAAGAGTATTGTATAAGTCAGATAGCTTATCTGGAAGCTACTTCCGGAGAGAATATCCGCTGGTATAGCGGTGGTACACTGGTAAGTACTGCGAATCCATATTCGACCGGGCAAACTGCAGCCGGTACTTATAATTATACTGTCACACAAACACTTAATGATTGCGAAAGCGCGCCTACTGCTGTCAGTCTGACTTTGTTTAATGGTATTTCAATAAATACTCAACCACAACCATCTACAATATGCGAAGGAGAAAATGCTACTTTTACAGTTGCTGCTTCCGGTTATAATTTGACCTATCAATGGCAGGAGGACGGTGTTAATATCTCCAATGGAGGTATTTATAGTGACGCAACAACCTCAACACTAACTCTTACCAATCCGGGAATTGCAAAAAGCGGGAAGTTGTACAGATGCGTAGTTTCCAGTTCATGCGGGACTTCACCCGTAAACAGCAGTACAGCCCTCTTGACAGTAAATGCTTTACCTGTTGCAACCTTTAGTTATGCAGGTACACCCTATTGTCCAAATGCAGCAAATCCATCTCCTACATTCAGTGGTGGTGGTGTTCCGGGTACATTTTCTTCCACCGCCGGTTTAGTCTTTGTAAGCACAGCTACCGGCGAGGTTGATATCTCTGCAAGTACACGGGGCAGCTATATTGTAACAAACACAATTGCAGCATCAGGAGGTTGTGGCATTGTAATTGCAACAAGTCCTATTTCCATTATATCCGATTTGATCTGGACCGGGACGGTGAGTACCGACTGGAATACTACTGGCAACTGGTCCTGCGGATTTATACCTGTATCAACAATGAATGTTCAAATACCAAATATAGCGAACAAACCTGTTCTGGGTGGTGGTGCAGCTGCTGCAGTTAATAATTTAGTTATAAATATTAGTTCTTCTTTGACTGTCACCGGAAATTCAATTCAGATATCAGGTACAATTACCAATAACGGAACATTTACCACTGATGAGGGTATTGTTGAAATGAATGGGTCTGCAGCTCAGGTTATAGGGGCTGATGTTTTTAATGGCAACACTATTATGGATTTGATTATCAATAATCCCGCCGGAGTCACAATACAGGGACCACTTAACATTACCGGTACAGTTAAGGCACAAAGCGGTGATCTTTCTTCCGGCGGATTCTTAACCCTGATATCTACAGCCGCTCAAACAGCTCTTATCGATGGCAGCGGAACCGGACAGGTAAATGATAATGTCACAATGCAACGTTACCTTCCTTCAGGATTCGGTTATAAATATTTCAGCTCTCCATTCCAGGCTGCTACTGTCAACGATTTTGCTGATGATATAACACTTGGCTACTATACTTTTTACAGGTATGATGAAAGCCGTACTTCATCCGGATGGGTCAGTTACCACACTCCGACCACTAACCCTCTTATTCCACTGGAAGGTTATGCAGTTAACTTTGGTGCAGTAACGGCTCCAAATACAGCCGATATTACAGGTGTTGTTAACAATGGAAGTCTTTCGTTTACTCTTTATAATAACAATAACACTTATACAAAGGGCTTTAATCTTTTAGGAAATCCATATCCATCGCCAATAGATTGGTATGCTTCTTCGGGATGGATAAAAACTAATATTGATGATGCTCTTTATTATTTTAAGGCCAGCACTATTGACCAATATGGCGGTAATTATAGCACTTTTATAGAAGGAATTTCAAGTGATGGACTAGCATCAAATATTATTCCCACGATGCAGGGATTCTTTGTACACGTAAAGGATGGTACTTATCCTGTTACCGGAATGTTACAAATGAATAATAATGTAAGGGTAACAGATCAATCTCAATCTTTCATAAAAGGCGAAAAGAGTGTATCGCTTCTTAGGTTTACAGCAAGTTTTTCGAATAACCTGAGTTCACCCGATTATTGTGTTGTTTATTTCGACCAAAAAGCAACTAATGAATTTGATGGACAACTGGATGCCCTTAAGCTTATGAATACTGACCTTTGTGTTCCTAATGTGTATGTCGTAACACCTTCCGGCAGGAAAATCTCAATCAAAGCTTGTCCTTATGCTACAGACACTACTTATATTATCCCACTTGGCTTAAAAATTAATCAAGCAGGTGATGTTATTTTCAGGATTCATGATATTGAGGGAACTTTTTCGGAAATGAGAATTTCACTTATTGATAATGTGATTGGTACAGAACAAGACCTGCTCAATAATCAGGAATATAAGGTTTCTCTTAGTGTTGGGGAATATCAAAACAGGTTCTTTCTCAATTTCTCAAACAGCATAACAGATATTCCGGATAATTTTCCCGGGCCTGATCTTTTTAGCATTTACTACTCTAAAGGTGTTGTGAAAGTAAAAATCAATAATCTTCAAGGTGGAGAAGGCTCTTTAATGATATGCAATCTTTTGGGGCAAACTCTTTATATACATAAAATTTATGGAGAAGGTTATCATGAGTTTAGCATATATTTAAAAGATGGAATATATATTACCACTTTTATTTCAGGTACAAAGAGGAGTTCAAAAAAGATATTCATCCAGAATCAATAAGAATTATAAAAACTCAGGGTACGGGAAGAATCGGTTTATTTCAATGATATTACTGGGAATTCCCTGCTTGTAATATCTCAGAAGGCACTGGCACAAGAATCTCTTCCCTGTCCTTTGACTATGACTGGTCAGAGCCTGAGGTTTAGCACTTTTATCATGGAAACGTATTGGAAGTGTTTGATTGTTCTAAGTATTTTCAGCCACATATATAACAGGAGTTATCCAATTCGAAGCCACTATAAATTTCGGGCTTATTTAACTGATTATCACGTTTCTGTCTTATCTGCCCAGCAAGTTGCAAAACCTGTTTGTTATGTTCCTTATCAATAGGATTAAGCCTAATGCTTTTCGGCTTGTTGTTACTATCGAACACTGGAACAAACCGTTTCTGTTAAATACTCCCCTTCTTCAGACCACGGATTAAAAAAAATAAGTTTTGTATTTAAAAAGAAGTAACTAATCAGTAAGGCCAAAATTAGCGATAAGATTCAAAGCATTCAATACATTCTGCTTGTTTTTAATTGCAGTATCAGTGATGCTTCTGAGAACAAGGAAGTTCTCAACACCTTTCCATGATTTGAACTGTCCGGATATTTTTTGTTTTACCTTGACATTTCGTATGGCCCTTTCACTTCCATTATTGTCAGGAGGTACTTTAGGGTGATAAAGGAAGGTAAGGATATGGTCTTTGTACTTTAACATTCTTTTGCGGAAAGAAACAAGTTCTTTTAGATTTCCATCCAACCGGTATGCCAGCAATTTTTTCAGTTTGTTTTCCAGTTCTGTTCTTTCTCTGAGAGGTCGATAATAATCATCGGGATTTAATTTTTTCTTCAATTCAATTCCTTCATGAATAAGTTTTCTGAATCTGGCAGGCCAGCGATGGCTATATCTTTCTTCCAGGTAGTTGAGTTCTCTTAGCAGATGAGCGGTGCAAATCTGGTGGGTCTGAACATCTGTCTGAAAATGACTCTTCCAGCAATCATGTACCAGAACAGTATTTTTAAATCCGCCTGGAAAGTTGTCTCCAATCGTCTTGTAACCCCTGTTATTTGTTCCACGCAGCCAGGTTAAACGGTCATTCTGCCATGTCCATATCCAGATCTTTTTACCATTGAGCCTTCCCCCGGTCTCATCGGTACCAACCACCGGGCTTCCCATTAACATGTCTCTGATTCTATTGTAAAGGGGTAGTGCTTTGGTTGAAAGGCGGTTAAGTAAACAATGAATGCCGCCTTCACTGATGGGTACTGAAAATATATCATTAAACAACTCCTGCATCCTTAAAAAAGGTATGTATTGCCGGCTATGAAAATAACCTGCCAGGCTTTCTATCATGGGGCCATAACTTACAGGGGCTTGTACCTTATCGGGGAAGGAAGATATGGTAATATGCCCACAACTGCACCTCTTTTTATAAATCCGGTGTTCAGTAACTACCGGCCGTATAGGCGGAATGTCTATGACCTGTCTTCTGTCAACCAATTCACCGGATACGTATCCGATATCTTTCCCGCAACATTTACAATAAGCCGGTACATGATCTATGATTTCATCCGGATTGGGAACCATCTCTAAGGTATTTCCTTCATGACCTTTTTGGCCACCGGGCTTGAACCCCGTTTTCTTTCTGAGACTTTTACTCTTAAAAGGCCTGTTCTCGTCTTTTGATGGCGGTAATGAACTGTTATTACTGTTTTTCGGATTTTCGTATTTAGCCAACTTATCTTTTAAAATGGCGTTGTCACGCCTGAGTCGTGTATTTTCTTTTTCAAGGTATTCTAATTCCTTCACCCTCTTTCTCAGCATGTCAACCTCCGAACTCAGAGTTTCTATCTTCTTAAATAAGGCTTCTATGTCGTGGGATAAATGCAATTTGTTTTGTTTACAAAACAACCCCAAAACTAGCTCAATGTCAAATTATTATCCGTGTTTTTATTAAGACAGGCTGCAGTTTTTTGTTAATATCTACTGATTTTTCAAAATCCCTGGATAAGCACTTCAGATTCCCGTGGAGAACCCTTGTCTTATTGTTAATATCTACCTATTTTGGGGGGATACTGATTAGTTACAGTCGTTCTATTGTCTTTATCGCAAGCTCAGTTTGTGCTC
>Ga0315538_1001004_pt1 | contig 17104 bp, 19 predicted proteins | sample SalMarSW160230MG_2_FD_203834 | JGI IMG/M metagenome (GOLD analysis project Ga0315538, IMG submission 203834) | Salt marsh sediment microbial communities from the Plum Island Ecosystem LTER, Massachusetts, United States - Salt Marsh Sediment SW1601-230 ...
GAACTGGCAACCTACTGATTACAAATCAGTTGCTCTGCCAATTGAGCTACGCTGGCATCTGACCCAATCAGTGGTTCATTTTAACGGAGGGGCCCAGCACTGTCAAGATGCGATCGCAAGCCAGATCCTCCTCTTTCGCGGGCCGTCAAACTCGGCAAGGAAGATCCCCTGCCACCAAGACCGTCCAACTGCCAAAAAAGGGGAGTTATACGGTCATGTCAAAGGTCAGATTCGATGAGATGGTACAGGTCTTCACGCTCTACTGCAAGAGCAAGGGATTAGCTGATAGAACCCTTCAGACCTACGAAAGCAGCTTGGAGAAACTCACCGACTATCTCCACCGCGATGGCACAGACAGTGAAGCCATTACGCCAAATCACCTCAGGGGATTCGTAGCTGAGCAACTGGAAAAGGGCCTCTCGCGTAGTTCAATCGCTATCCACATGCGCTCGGTTCGCGTTTTCTTCAACTTCCTTGCACGGGAGAGGGTTGTCGAAAGAAACCCTATGCGAAACGTTGATACTCCCAAGGTTCCCCAGACGTATCCTGAGGTGCTCTCCGAGGAGCAAATGAAGCGGCTTCTCAAGGCTTGCAACCGCTCTACTTGGGTTGGTGCACGAAACTACACGATGTTGCTCACCTTTCTGGACACCGGGATTCGACTAAGCGAGCTGATCGGCCTCAACCTGGAAGATGTCAACCTGCAGAATTGGACAATTCGGGTACGAAACGGAAAGGGTAGTAAAGAGCGCTACGTCTTCATGGGTAGGAGTCTCTTCCGAGCACTGCGCAAGTGGATAGATGCTCGTGGTGTCTCCTGTCCAGATCCGGCTTTCTTCATCACTAACAACGGTCATCGCCACGACCTCCGCAACGTGGAGCGGATCATTGAGCGGCTAGCGACGAAGGCGGGACTTCAAGACGTCCGCGTTACTCCTCACATCCTCCGTCATACCTTCGCAACTCACTACATACAGAACGGAGGTGATCCCTTCTCACTTCAACGGATCTTGGGGCATTCGGATATCAAGACAACGATGATTTACGTGAACTTGGCTGGAGTGGGACTTCGAGAGGCACATGCGAAGGCGAGTCCGGTAGATCGGATCTTTGCCAGCGCCGTTGGGTGATAAATGTTCCTCATCGCAACACTTGACTTCTGGAACAATACGATGTAGAATGTTTCGCTTAACATCTTAGGAGCAGGTGCCGACAGCGGTCGGACGACCGAAGCTCCTTCCTTAACCGGAAGGGGCTTTTTGCTTTCTAGGGAGGTGAAACCATGGGCCAGTTAGGTTCGCAAATCCGGGAACGGCGCTTGGCGCACGGTTTGACGCAAGCAGAGTTAGCAGCTTTCGTACGTGTCGACCGGTGCAGCGTATCAAATTGGGAGAGGGGTAGGACAGAACCGAAGCGTTTACATCGATGGATGCTGGAGAAGGTGTTGGGGTGCAAACTTTCAGATCAATAGATCAGTTCTTAGCACACTTAGTTGGGGTTCGGCAGACAGAACCCCGTCAGTGGATGGCGCGTTGCCCAGTACCAGCACACAGCGACCACAAGGCTTCGCTGGCGATTAGGCTCGACGGAAACAAGATTCTCGTTCACTGCCACGCAGGCTGTCGAACAGAAGATGTTGTCAGGGTGCTTGGCTTGACGATGCGAGACCTGTTTCTGGATGAACTCAAGCACGAGGAAAACGAAGGGGTGACCCTTCCGCAGCTGGCTAGAGCAAAGGGCATTGATGTTGAAAGGCTCAAAGAGTTCGGACTAACGCGGACAACCTACCAAAACAAACCAGCCGTGTCCATGGCTTATTACGATGAGCGGCACAACAAGCTCACTACTAACCTTCGGATAAGTCTGCACGAGGAACCCAGATTCCATGCACCAAGAGGTCAAGAACGCGAACTGTATGGTTTGAACTGGCTGCCCACGGCGAAGGAGCGCGGTTACGTCGTTCTATGCGAGGGTGAGTCCGATGCCTGGACTTGCTGGCTGCATGACATCCCGTGCATCGGTGTTCCTGGCTCAAACGGGTGGAAGTCGAAATGGCGATCGAGGTTCGATGGCATCCCGGTTGTATACGGTGTGCAAGAAGGGGATCAAGCAGGTCCGAGGCTCATCAAGAGCCTCCTTGCGAGCTTTGGCGCCCGGCTACACGTGATTCCATTCCAGAAAGACGTGAAGGACATCAATGCTCTCTACCTAAAAGACACGGCCATCTTCAAGCAGAGCTTCAGAGCTTTGATGAAACAGGCGAAAGCGTTGGTCTCAGCCCCTGCGGGATCAATCGCAGCTACGCCAGCGAAGATCACGACAGCGGAATGCCTAGAGGCTGTGAACCGCTGGCTCTTGCTCCCGGATAATGTTGTTGTTCGGTACTTGCTTGCGTTGGTGATCGCGAATCGCCTACCAGGTGATCCTGTTTGGGGTTTCATTGTGGCTCCATCAGGAGCAGCGAAGACGGAGCTGTTGAATTCACTCAACGCAGTTCCAGAAATCTATCCTCTGAGTGACCTCACCCCCAACACTTTTCTCTCTGGCTACAAGCGGAACGAGAAAGCAAGTTTGTTGAAGAAGCTACAACCGGGAACGATATTGACGGTCAAGGACTTCACAACCGTCTTATCCATGCACCGTGACTCCCGCCAGGCCATTCTCTCGCAGCTTCGTGAGATCGCCGACGGCAGTTATCGGAAGGAGTTCGGAACCGGGGAAAGTGTGGTTTGGGAAGGTAAGCTTGGGTTCATCGCTGGATGCACGCCCGTTATTGATCAGCACCAATCTGTATACGGCCTGTTGGGGGAGCGATTTCTGCAAATACGCCCACCGCTTCCGAGGAGAGAAGCTCTTGCCAAGGCCGCTCGGAGCACTGTCGGAAAAGAAACGCAGATGCGAAGTGAACTGCGAGAGGCAATGGCAGGCTGCATTGCAGGTATAGAGATGGATCAAAGCCCACAATGGCCTGAGGACCTAAGCGATGCGCTCGATAGCCTTGCTACCTTAGTTGCTCTGGCTAGGTCAGGAACGGTAAGAGATCCCTACCATAAGGAACTTCAATTAACACCTGAACCAGAAGTCCCAACCCGCCTTGTAAAGCAGCTCTATAAACTCGGCCAAGCCTTGGCTATGTTGCGGGGCGCTACGACAGTAGAACCTGAGGACTTCGTAATTGTCCAGCAAGTAGCTACTGACACGATCTCACACACACGTTGGAGAATCCTTTCGTATCTCCTAGAACAAGCGGATGAGGTAACGACATCGGACGTTGCCACGGCCGTCGGGCTGCCCACAAGCACCACAAGGCGACACCTTGACGACCTTGTGGGCCTAACCCTGGTAGACGGCGACAAGAGAGGTTCGGGCGTTGCCACAAAATGGCGTGTATCGGTCGAATGTGCAGACCTGATCGCAAAATCTCTAACCTTACCACAAATATCACCCCACGGGGGAGAGGGGGAAATAAAAGAAGAGGAAGAAGATGAGTTATATACCCTTCCGACTTCCGTGGAAAGGTTACCAGCAATCGTTTCCAATGGCGATTCCAGACCTTTCCACGGTGAAGATCTCCGGAGTCATTCCGCCAACGAGAGCAGCGGTAGACAAGTGGGAGCGACCGTTGTTGCGGAGAGTCGGACCCGGGTCCATCTCGGTCACAGGAGCACACGTCCCTTAAGCGATGCCTATGACTTGGTTGGAGCCGCAGGCGAGGTTGCGTTTGCCGAGGAATTCGGTTTGGAGGTTGATGCGGAAGAGCGCCCTGCGGGTGATCATGGCATCGACTTCCAGACTCCCGCAGGAACGATCGACGTCAAGACGTACCGAAAGCCCCACCACTTGCTTCGAGAAGTCGACAAACCACATGCAGACATCCTTGTCCTTGCTGGTTTCGATGATGCAACGGGAGAGGCGGAGCTGATCGGTTGGGAGTGGGATACCGAAATGGTGAAGTGCCCCAGGAAAGACTTCGGATACGGCATTCTCAATCACTACAAGCTAGCCGACGAGCTGAAACCGATCTCCGAACTGCATGAACTCATAGCCTGTGAGGAGTCCGTACCGTTCTAGGGACGGTGAGGAAGATGGGGAAGCGACAAGCGAAGAAGAGCGAACTGGAAGATGGATTTGAGACCCTGCTGAAGTACAACGGGATAGGGGGGTACGTCCGTAACTACCGGCGGGTAATCCCTAAGCGTCGATACGAACTGGACTTCGCCTGGCTACCGCTCAAAGTTGGCGTAGAGATCCAAGGCGGTGTTTGGCTGAGTCGCAGTGGGCATACACGCGCCGGACAAGTTGCCGACTACCGCAAGCTCAACCTTGCGACCGTATACGGTTGGCGGGTCCTCCAATTCTCAACTGACATGCTTCGGCGCGATCCACAAGGGTGCATCGAGCAATTGAAGCAGCTCCTAAACGGAGGAAACGGGACAGACAATGTCAAGGAAGTGTAGCGTTTGTGTGCATCCTAAACGGGATGCGATTGACAAGGCGATTGTAGCAGGGGAGTCATACCGGGACATATCGGGACGCTTCGGGGTGTCAAGATCGGCAATCGAACGCCACGCAAACAACCATATCCCGGCCATGCTTGCCAAGGCTGTAGAGGTGGAGGAAGCCAAGGAAGAGGTCAGAGCGGGGGACCTGCTAGATGAAGTGAACAGCCTAAAAGACAGGGCGTTGACGATCCTGGACACGGCGGAGGAAGCGAAGGACTGGAAGACGGCCCTCGGGTGCATCAAAGAAGCGCGTGGGTCGATCGAGCTCTTGGCTAAGATGATCGTTGCTATTCAAGCATCAGCGGGGGTTGACGTTTTGAGGTCCCCAGAGTGGCTAGAACTGAGACAGAAGATCATCACTAAGTTACAACCGTATCCGGAGGCGAAGAAAGCACTTGTGGAGGCGTTAGATGAACGGGATTGAGACCGCGCTACAGACGGACTTGCTTTACAGCCTATCTCCGGTGAAGTTTGCAGAGCGCGTCGCCGGGTGGGATCTCGACCCCTGGCAAGTGAAGGTGATGGAAAGCGAGGACGGCCGGATCATCCTAAACTGTTGCCGACAGTCAGGGAAAAGCTCGATCGCCGCACTCCTCGCACTGTATACGGCGGCGTACCCTGAACGCTTCACCGGGCGCGATCGGGCGCTAGTCCTACTCTTGTCTCCTTCTTTGAGACAATCCTCCGAGCTCTTCCGGAAGGTGCTCGACCTCTACCGCTCGATAGCTGAATACGTTCCCACGACGCAAGAGAGTGCCCTCCGGCTAAGGCTTGACAATGGTAGCAGGATCATCTCGCTACCGGGCAAAGAGCAAACGGTGAGGGGCTACTCCGGCGTTGCCCTCCTCGTAGTCGATGAGGCGGCGAGAACCCCGGACGATCTCTACCGATCGGTGCGGCCGATGTTGGCGGTGAGCAACGGTCGCCTGGTTCTACTCTCGACGGGCTTTGGCAAGCAAGGCTTCTTCTATGAGACGTGGGAGAAAGGCGGAGGCGAGTGGCTAAAGATCAAGCTACCCGCTCCGGAATGTCCGCGTATCTCGAAGGAGTTTCTCGAAGAGGAGCGGCGCGTCCTGGGTCGCGCGTGGTTTTCGCAGGAATATCTTTGTGAATTCGAGGAGTCCGAGACGGCGGTGTTCACGGATGAGGAGATCAAGGCGGTTTTCGCTAAAGGGGTGAAGCTATGGGATCTATAAAGATGGGGGTCGATCTAGCACTAAAACAAACTGGGGACTACACCGCGATTATGGTGGTGGAGGAAGTGGACGGGGTTGAGGATGAGTTCGACTCCAGACTATACGAGCGGTTGCCACGGGGGACATCTCTTTTCGCTATCATCGCTCGGGTCATCGAGATCCGGGATAACATCAAGGCGATACAGGATCAAAGGGATAAGGACGCCGGAAAGGAACCGGATGAGATAGACAACTATGGTCCTGATGAGATCCTGGTCGATCAATCCGGGTTAGGTGATCCGATCGTTCAAGAGATGAGGGCGCGGGGCCTTGAGGTGACAGGCGTCAACCTCACCGGCGGGAATACGGTCACAGAGGAGTATGTGAGCGGGGGACGTCATATCAACATACCGAAGACGGCCCTCATATCGAGGCTGTCAGCTCTAGCGGGAATCATAATAGAGGAGGACGGGTCGAAGCACTCACGCCTCCATCTCGATTCAAGAAGCCCTTACGCCACGGATATGATGGAAGAGCTACGCGGTTTCAGGATGAAGGCGACACCTTCGGCTAACCTTCAATTCGAGCCGTTCAAGACTGGCGGATATGATGACCTGATCGTTGCGGCGGGGTTGGCTTGTTGGCGACGTGCGGGGTCCGTGTTTATCGCGGTCGAGAGTGTGACGTGGCCGGAGTAACCAGGTGAACGGGGCGACCTAGGGGCCAAACGGTCGAGGGAGGACCCCCTAGAATCGAGTCTGTGAAGTGTCCTGGGGTGATTATACCCGTATAAGTACGGCGTTTCATCGATTCCATTGACTGCCCTTTGCCTCGAAACTTACGCAACAAAAGGCTACTTTTGTTGCGAGATCGCGTAAACGCAGACAGGAACAGGGTTCTAGGTGTAGTCCCCTCCGGAGGCCGCAATTATGGCATGGCGAGGTGACGGGTGTCCGATTCCTGAATGGGACAACAGCGGGGCGAGTTATCGGGGGAAGGGATTCCCCCTGGGGGGAAGCGTCTTTTGTTGCGAGAGGCGCTCAGAATTCTGGGAGTCCTTAAAGAATGACAATGATCGACGGCAAACGTGGCCGTAGGCGGAAGAAATCTTATTCCGGGTCGAAATCCTCCAAGAAGCTCACCTCGTCGCCACCCACAAGGACGGATATTCCACGCAAGACTCCTCTTGTTGGTGTGCAAACATGGTAAAGATCCCGCGCAGGTTCATATAGAATCGCGATGACTTTTTCGCCAGTGAGCAAGAGTCTCTTGCCGACTTCCGCTTCATATGTCTTCCGGTTGTCATAGAAATTGATCTTGCGAATCCGTCTGTTGGCGAAGCTGGCGGCCCCAAGTTCCTTTCCTAGATGCTTCTTGATGGCCTGATAGACTTGAATCGCTCCCTCTTCGTCCTTCGCTCCAGGTATGAACCACTTCATTTCTTATCGCCCTTTTCGCATGATGGCCTTCCAGTGGGCCTAGCGTCAAGTGCGTCTTTCCCACGGGAAGATCGCCGCCGCGACAAACGCGACGGTTTGAAAAAAACTCTGTCCTCAAAACCACGCGCACGCGGCTGAGAAGACAGTCCCAGTCCAGAGGAGGCCGCCCGGTGAAGCCAACGCTTACCTAGCCTTACGCCTTCAGAGGGTCGGTCCAACCATGCTTGTCTCCTTCTCCTCGAAGGTGTTTACGGGCCGTCTTGTTGGATCGGGCCTCCCCGGAGATACTTTTGACCGGTTCACCACCGGCGCGGCCCGGACTGTTTCTATATCCTCACCCGTGAATAAGGCCGTTTCCTCTTGACATCCGTCGAGGGAGGTGCTATACTCCGTTATAGAGGCCGTAGAATATGGTATTGTGCGAACCCACGAAGGGAGGTTGACAATGAATCACCACGCAACGAAGGGAACGAAGATTCCGGAAGTGCTGACAGAACCAGAACAAGCGGCGCTATTGGAGCAACCAAACCCACGCTACCCGACAGGTGAGCGCAACAAGACAATGCTGACAATCATGCTTGACACCGGCTTGAGGCTTGCAGAGGTGACGGCCCTCAAGTGGCGCGACGTTGACCTAACGACGGGCAAGCTGATGGTGCGTCAAGGCAAGGGCCACAAGGACCGTAGCCTATGGCTAGGCGAACCCGATATTGACCGCCTGAGACACCTCAGAGAACGGCAAGCGGCGGTATGTGGCGACTGCAAACACGTCTTTACCACCCTGCAAGGACGGCCCCTGGGTCATCGGTACGTTCAGAGGATGGTGAAGCGGTACGCAAGGAAGGCCGGGATAGAGAAGCGGATAACTCCCCACACTCTGAGACACACGTTCGCCACGGACCTTTACCGGGAAACAAGCAAGATTGTCCTTGTTCAGAAAGCTCTAGGCCACGCATACCTCGCAACAACGGAGATCTATACGCATATCGTTGATCCTGAGCTTGAGGAGGCCCTTAAATCCTTTCGCCAAGCGAAGGCGGTAGCGTGACGGACACGGCTAACTCCGATCACAACGCAAGATATAGCAAAGTCTCTGGACAGTTGTGGTCTTATATCGTATCTTGAGACTGAGAGTGGCACACTTCCTGAGTCTTTTCAGAAAGCGGATCTCGCCGATCCTTCTTATGGTTGCCGCTCTCAAGGGCGGGCGGTGCTCTGACTCTTGTGCAACTCCATTGAGCATCGCCCGCCTGTCAGGAGGAGGAGAGGAAAGTAGAGCGGAAGAGATGGTGGGAATGGGTACTAACGTTACCGAAGGGAAAATGAACCGAAGCCAACCACTTGCAATCGAATGTTATATGCGTTACAGTCATCTCCCTTTTGCGGTAATGATCGACGCTTTGCTCGCAGCATCCCACGACAGCCCGGAAAAATAAAGGGAAGGGGGTGCGAAAATGAAGAGAAAGAGACTCTTCACCGTGGGATTGCTGTTGCTCGGAATAACCTTAGCGGTCCTCCTAGGTGGGTGCTTCAAGCCGAATGTGTCACCCATTGCTCTTTTCACTTGCAGTCACTCATCGGGACATTCACCGCTTACGGTCCAGTTCGACGCTTCTTTATCCTACGATTCGGACGGCGAGATCATCAGCTATGAGTGGGACTTTGGGAACGGACAAACTGAGAACCACCAATATGTCAATACGGCTTCGGTCTTGTACGTCACCGAAACCGCCAGAGCTTATAGCGTGGCCCTTGTCATCACCGACAATGACGGCGCTCAGGCAAGCGCGGATATAGAGATCACAGTGCTTCCTCCTGAGCCTGAACCGGAACCTGAGCCTGAGCCTCCAGAACCAGAAATTAACTTACCACCTGTTGCGAAATTCACCTGCGATAGCCTATCTGGAACCTCTCCTCTTTTAGTCCACGTCGATGCCTCAGCTTCTTATGATCTAGACGGTGAGATTGTCTTGTATGACTGGGACTTCGGAAACGGGGACAGCGACAGCTATCATTACGTAAAGACCGCTTCTACTTTGTACATTACTGACACCGCTAGGACCTATGCCATTGTGCTTACAGTTACGGATGATGACAGTGCTCAAGCAACGGCAACCAAGACCATTTCGGTAGAACCTTGGCAACCGCCTCCGGAGCCTTCAGAACCAGAGGAGATTTATAGCTGGAGCGGCCACGGTCCACAAGTCACTCCCTTTTTTGCACTCTCGCGGGGACTCGCCATCTTTCGCATGATCCACAACGGCAGCTCTAACTTCATCGTGATCTTAAAGGACACTCAAGGGAACTGGATAGATCTCTTGGCGAACGTGATCGGAAGTTACGACGGCTCCACTTCAATTAACGTTGAGAGCGCACAAAGCTATTTTCTCGATATTGATGCAGATGGCGACTGGAGCGTGATCATTAAGCAATGAGGACAAACGGACCATTAAGAGGTGACGAATGTCCTCTGTTCTCCTTCTTGACAACGAGGTAGTACGGTGGTACAATAGGCGATATGGTACAAAAGACAAACTTCACAAAAGTGACAATCACTAGAGAGCTGCATAACAAGGTGCGTCGTGAGGCATACGAGCGCCGGATCTCTATGAGGGAAGTTATCGAGGAAGCGGTACGGTCTCACTATCACTGGGAACTCGAAGAAGAGAAGGAGGTTCAAGATGCAAGTGAAGACTCTCCAAAGCAACGCCCCTCCCCATGAGGGAGAGGCGAGCCCCCGTGCGCCAACACGGGACAAACCTAAAAGCGGTGACAGTCTATCACATCCCCTCGAAGATGTCTACCCCGAGAAGTTTCCGCTTTATCGGATCGTTGGCACCCTGAACGGTGACGCTATCTATCTGCCTGAATCGCCAAGCCTGCGCGGGCCGGCGATTGAACGGATGCTCGCAACCACGTCCTACCTTGGCGAACTCACTTCCGCAGAGCTTGAATCTTGGTTTGTGCAGCGTCTACGCGCAGAAACATTCCTTGAGCATCTAAGATGATGAAAGCGCCGGTTCTGTCAAGAGTGAAACCCGCTCCCTGCGTGTTCCTGACAGGCCGGTGTTATCTCTTTACAAACAGCGGCTCGGCAACCAAGGGGCGGAGTAACACGGGTGCCACTAGACCGACTGAAACTAGCAAGCTGAGCCGCTGTTCTCCTTACAGTCTACTGTGAACAGCGTGCAGAGTATTGGCAGTATCAACTAAGGACGGCGGTCCGGGTCAAGTAAAGTAAAGGGCGGATATCGGTTGCCACTGGACCAAAACGAAACAAGCAACGGGCCGCCGCCCTGCCTCATTCTACTCCGAAAGCCAGGAGGTGAGAAGTGGAAGCCAAACTAACGAAGCTCGAGCGCCCTAAGCCCTCTTTCATCGATCAGTTGACCGCCGCAGTCGAAGCGGGTGAAGAGTACGCACTCCGCTACAGCCTCGATGAGAGAGAGCTCGATGCTCTGTCTTTGGTACAAATCAAGCTGGAAGAGCTCGCAGAGCAATTCGAGGAGAAGGTTGCGTAATGATGCTGAGCGGCGGTCCTGCCAACAACGGGGGAAGAAAAAGCGAAGTCGAAAACCCACTGGGGAGGGGGTACCCCCGCTTATAGGACCGCCGCCGCTTCTTTTCAGTTTACCTCGAGGGTAGGCTGGGTAACGCAAGGATGAAAGAGAGAGCGTTTGGTGTGAGAGCTTGGAAAGTAGGAGGTGAACGGTGAATAAAAAGGAGATCCTAAAGCTATCGAATGAGGAGCTCGATGCGGTTGCGCACCGATGCTTGTCAATAGCGACAGGGCGAACTTATGGCGGCGAAGTCCCTAAACCGTATTCACGAGACATGAATGCCGCGATGGAGTTGCTCAACGAGGTTTACAACCCGATGAGCAAGATCCGGGGCGGCGCGTGGGTGCTGAGCACCGTCGACAACGGAAAGGACTGTAGCCTGGCTACGCTCTTCTGGAAGAAGAAGCTGATCTCGCGCCATCGTCCGCTCAAAACGCAGGCGAAGGCGAAGCCCAAGCAGATGGCGAAGGCGATCACTTTGGCGTACGTGCTAGCCATGGAAGGTGTAACCATCGATTTGCGATATCAGCCGGAGGAGGCGTGATGAGCTTTCGCAAGATCGATTTATTCGTAGGCCGGCACATGAGCGCTAAGCGGTGGATCGTGGTCTATTCGGCTCTTGCCCTTGGCGGAGGCGTCTTAACGTGGCGCGGGTGGTGGGCCTTCCTTGGCGTTCCGATGGCGATTGTCGGCGTGCTTGGCATTGTCGGGCACGTGCGGAGGCTATAGGGGGGCCGACTACCTTGAGCGCCGCCAAGCAGGTCCTCGACCCGGGAGCGTAGCCATTCGTTCTCTCGCTCAAGGCGTCTGATCTCCTCCTTGAGGACCCTAACGAGCTCCGAGCTTGCCCTACCTTCGCGTATCCCTTCATCCCGCGTTGAAGGCGGACGTGCGTCTGTCACCCTCTTTCATCGGGGCATTTGTCACGGTTTCAGGGGTAACTAAACGGAATAGGACGGAAGGAGAAATCCCCAGACTTCTGTCGCGGGATCTGTTATACTTGGTTGAGCAAACGATCTTAGAGGTAGGTGCCGACAGCGATCGGCTGACTGAGCCTCTCCTGTAAAAAGGAGGGGCTTTTTGCTTTGAGGGTGAGATAGATGGGAACCGAGGTATTTAGGCTCATAGCGACTATAAAAACAAATGGGGCCGCCGCTGTCGCCGAGCTGAAGGGCGTTGAGGCTACTGGCAAGACAATGGGTGCCCGTCTCGGCAAAACCATGAAGACCCTTGCTAAGGTATTTAAGGTTGTCCTTGTGGCTAGTATTGCCGTCGCCAGCTATGCACTTGGCAAGTTCTTCGTTTCTTCAATCAAGACTGCTGCGGAATTCGAACAAAAAATGGCCGCAGTAAAAGCAGTAACTGGGGCCACCGGAAAGGAATACGAGGTTCTTGAGAAGAAGGCAAAAGACCTCGGGCGGACGTCTGAGTTCACTTTGACCCAGATTGCCGAGGGACTAGAGGCCCTCGGAAGAGCTGGATTCGATGTGAACAAAACTGTCGTCGCTATGGACGGGGTTGTCGCCTTGGCATCGTCTCAGATGATCGGGCTTGGAGAAGCGGCGGAGATTGCAGCGGGGATGCTCAATGGAATGCGAATGGAGACGGAGGAATCGGCGCGGGTGGCGAACGCGCTGGCGGCTGCGGCGTCTTCATCCAATACCACCGTTCAGACTCTCAGCGAGTCGATGAAATACTTTGCACCTATCTGCGCCGATCTAAACATTCCCCTTGAGGAGGGTCTGTCTATCGTTGGGAAGTTAGGAGACGCGAACCTTCAAGGATCAATGGCGACCCGTAGTTTGGCGACGGCGTTTTTGCGTCTTGCCGATCCCACCAAAGAGATGACGGGGGTGATGGAAGAGCTCAATATCGAGTTCTTTAACGCGAACGGCGAATTCATCGGGGCGACAGAATTGATCGGCGTGCTCCAGGATCGGTTCAAGGGGCTAACCGATGAACAGAAGTCTGCGGCGCTCTCAACGCTCTTTGGCGCGGAAGCGGTGAAACAGTTCTCCGTGCTCGTCGGCGTAGGGGCGGAAAGCCTGGAGGACTATCAAGAAAGCATAACCGACACGACCGCCGCTTTTGACCAAATGGAGATCCGACAGAATACCCTGAGCGGCCAAATAAAAATACTCAAAGGCTCCTGGGATCTTCTTAAAACGACCGTCGGCGAGAAACTCATTCCGATCCTTCAGGACTTCGTGAAGGAGACCCTCATTCCTTTAGTAAACAGCATGGCCGAAGGCGCGGAGGGGAGTGACTTCCTAGCAAAGAAGTTCAAGGCTTTCATCGACAAGGTGAAGGAAGGGATCGAGTGGGTTGTCGAGCACCGGCGCGGCCTGGTAACGGCCTTGGAGGCTGTCACCATTGCGTTCGGCGCACTCATCGCGCTCAAGGTGGCCAACTGGATAACAAGCGTCTTGACGGGATTCACTACGCTCGGCGCGGCGATCGCCGCCGGTAGCCCGGTAGGTTTGGCTCTTGTCGGGATCGGGGCGCTGTTCCTCATCGCCTACCAAGCCGGGAAAGTAATGCCTACCGTGCTCGGCAATATCAAGAAGGGCTTTGAGAGGATGGGGGAGGAGGCAGGAGAAGCCGCCGCCGTTCTCCATTCATTCAATCAAGAAGCGGAGGAATCCCAAGCCGCCGCCGAGGCCCTCGCCACAGAATACGAGTGGTTCATCAAGTCGCTTGAGTATGGACAAGGGCCAATCGGCCTCACCACGAAAGACCTAGAGACGTTGAAGGGGGAAGTCAAAGAGGCATACGAGGCGCTGGAGGGTGCACCTTCCACGGAAGCGGCGATGAGACAGTGGTCCCGGCTCATCAACGAGATCATCGACAGTTGGAGCGAGGCTTACCCAGAACTGCAAAAACTCCACCAAGGGGCCGCCGACGCGACCGTGAGGGCTATGGACAGGATGCACGCCCAAGGGGTTCGATGGGCAGAGGGAACAATAGCCCGGGCTCTAGCCGTTGCCGACGCACAGGGAAAAGTGACCGCCGCCTATGAAGTCGTTGGCGAAGAGACCCAAAAGGCGATTGATCGATTAGAGGAGATGGAAACGGCGCTGTCCGGTTCGGAAAAGGGAACGATCGAATACGCCCTTGCCGTCCGGGATCTCCAAAAGCTCTACGGCGAGTTGAGCGGGTATCAGGACTTTTTCGTAGAGAACAACATGGAGGTCGATAAGACGGTTCTCGATCTGATGGACAGAATCAAGGCTTTGGGGGTTGTTGTAGAGGATACCGCCGATGAAGTTTATACCTTCGGAGATGCAGTCAAGGACTTTTTCAAAGACGTAAAAAGCGCAGTAACCAATACCCTTTCCGGCATCATTAAGACGGTGAAGGATCACTTTGGGGAGATGAGAGAAGAGGCAAAGGAGCATGGGGAGACGCTCGAAGACATTCACCAAAACTACGCGGACCGAACCACAGAAATTGACGAAGACCGGGTGAAGAAACTCAAAGAGATCAACGAAGGAGAGGCCGAATCGCTAAAGGATCTCCGTGATGACTATAAGGAGAGCCTGGGAGATATCCAGGACCTCTCGGAGGAGATGGCGGACCTTCAGGGGGATCGTCTCAAGAGCCTGGCAAAGCAGCAAGAAAGCTATGCGGACAAGATCGCCGACTTGGAGCGGGGCTTACAGCGGTCCAGGCTCAAGGATGAAGAGAGATTCCAGGACGCCAGGGAAGACACGACCGTAGACTATAACCGCTCGATCGAGGATGAAAACACCCGCTATGGCAGAGATCTCGCCGATCTGGAAGAGGAGATAGCCAAAGCCAGCGGAGACCGTTTAGAGGATCTGTTGGATCGTAAGGAAGAGCTTACGGAGGACCACGGCGAGAGACTGGCAGACATAGAACTGAGAAAGGAACGGAGGCTAGAGGACATCCAGACGAACGCGGCGAGGGCGGAGGAAGAGCGGGTTCAAGAAGAGGTTTGGCAGCGTGAGAAGATCGAGACGGATCACAAAGATCGCCTGGAAGAGATCGAGAAAAGCTATACCGAGCACGTCGCGGAGCTTTACGAAGAGAGAGACGCCAAACTCGAAGAAGCTGAACAGGACTTCCAGGAACGCCGGACCGAGATCGTCGACACTGCCCGTCAAGACCGTGAGAAGATAGAGGAGGACTATAACACCGCTCTAGTCGAAGCTCAGGCCGAACGTGACCTTTTACTAGCCGACGAAGAGCAAGCCTACCGTGACAGCCGCACGACAATCCTCGGTATCGTTGTCAAAGGCATGGCTAACCTCGCTAACGCGATCCTGGAATCAGGCATCGACCGGGCCGTTCAGTGGGCTGTGGATCAGCTCTGGGCGTTCGCTACGGGTACGAAAAACGCGCTCACCTCCGCTAAGGACGCGGCCAGTACCGCCGCCGCCGGGATCTCTACCGCACTTGACGTGATCGGAGGGATCGCGGCCGGAGTCGGAGTCGGCGTCGGGGCGGCGCTTGTCGGGCGCGGGTTCGTCGATGTCCTTGAGCATCCCGAGCGAGTTTTCCTCTATGGGAAGGTGCCGGAAGAGGACAAGGCATTCATCCGTGACATTATGATGGGTGCGGGCAGCATGGAGGAGAAAGTCGCCGCACTCAAAACGGAGTACGGCTCGTATGCCGAGTTTCTCAAGAAGATCGGCCTTGAGAAGGGCGGAATCGTTACCAAGCCGAGTTTCAGATTGCTTGCCGAGCATGGAGTTCCCGAGGCGGTGATACCGCTCCCTCGCATCTCGGGCGCCTTCGGACAGGGGCAACTTGCCTACGCCGGCGCGGGCGGAGGAGGACAAACAACCGAAGTGCATATACACATGGATGAAGCAACGTTCAACGTGCGCGAGGAGATGGATATTCCCAAGATTGCCAAAGAACTAGGAGATGAATTCGAGGACCGGATCATCGGGAAAGGGCGGGTGTCGCCATGAGCGGGAGAGAGTTGACTTTAGTCGAGGTGTCGAGTGTCCGAGATACAACGCCAAGCGAAAGGAAAAACGATGAAAAAGTCGGAAGCGGACAAGCTGGACAAGCGAATAACCGCCGTTGAAGGCCAGTTGGCGGAGCTGCGAAAGGCGGTCTCCGTCACTACTGGCCGCGCAATCGTCATCGAGTCCGTTGTGACCGAACACTCCGAGGAGCTTGTGGAGCTTGAGGATCGACGACTCGGGACCATCCTGCTCTATACGGAGCTCCTCAAGAGCCTCTATCCGGGGGAGGGGCTTGGCAAGGTGGTCAGGGAATTCTTCAAGGAGTTTTTCTCGCCAGCGGAGTTGGCGCGGATCGACGCGACCTTGCTTGAACGGAAAAACGACGCGATGGTTAGGATCTCTCCGTACTTGAGAGGATTCTTTGACAAGCTCAAGGAAGAGGGCAAGGAGTGAGATCTGGCGGGGGAGCACGTTGGTGGCCGTATACGGTCAACAGCTTGCGTGCGTACGCCGTCGGTTTAGTGGTGTGGAATGGGCCGTCAAAGATTCATCGATTAGGCTCGCCTTTCTTACTGATCCAGGATCGATCGCCACACGCAAGTTCCCCCAAGTCTCCAGGTGGTCCTGCAGGCCCCTTCTAATTCGTACACCAACCTTAACTGATGAAGGCCACTTGATCCTCTGCGCCTTTCTGGATTCGATTGCGAACCGGATAGTCGTTGTGCGCCCCGGTTCCAAACTCCGCAGTCTCTTCTTGGTCGGATACCAACGAGTGCCGCATTCCTCACCATCGTTGAAGCGAGAGATGGCATATGCCTCTATGATATCCATGGGGACAGCACCATGGTTCCGCAGTTTCAGCGAGATAGCATAACCCGGTAGGCTAGCGTCCCGTCGTATCCTCGCCCGTTCGATGAGCGGACGTGGCTGAAACAGAGATCGGAGTTCTTCTACCAGTTCTGACGACTCTTTCCGGCGGCGAGTGGCTCCAAGCAGAGCTCCTGCCAAGAGGACCAAGGTCAGAGCCAAGACTCCACATGCGATTTCCATATCAATCCCCCTTCCTGCTGGGCTCGTAAGATAGCGAAGAGAAGTCGAGGCTGCAATGACCATGCTTTGATGTCAAAGCTGGCTAAGATTCACCAAGCCTTGTCTGCAGATGATTTCGTTGTCAATAGGTGATCTTTGTCCCTATGGGTTAACGTAAGCCTTCATCGGGATTAGGTTTAAGAGGAGCTCCTTAACTTCAAGGCCAGTTAAGGGTGAATGTCACCCGTTTGTGTGAGGCGAGAATAGACGCTATCGTGAAACACAAAACAGGGTAGTTAGACGGTCTTTGACAGGGGAAGGATCGCCCAAAGGAAGATTGGAAGGCTATTCCAGAGTTGAACTGGCAACCTACTGATTACAAATCAGTTGCTCTGCCAATTGAGCTACGCTGGCATCTGACCCAATCAGTGGTTCATTTTAACGGAGGGGCCCAGCACT
>Ga0315538_1001006_pt1 | contig 17097 bp, 13 predicted proteins | sample SalMarSW160230MG_2_FD_203834 | JGI IMG/M metagenome (GOLD analysis project Ga0315538, IMG submission 203834) | Salt marsh sediment microbial communities from the Plum Island Ecosystem LTER, Massachusetts, United States - Salt Marsh Sediment SW1601-230 ...
ATTGTCACCGAAGGGATAGTGCATAAAATCATTAAGCTCTTTTGTTTCAAGTTCTTCCATTCCGGCGACGGCCTTCACCACCGGCGGCGAAAACAGCCCATCCTCACAACCCTTGCGAATCGTCCGCAGCGATATAGGCCCGAGGTACGCACCAGATATCAGCTTTTCAAAAACATGCACGCCGGGGTCAACCGTTGTTTCATCGTACTGAAGGTCTATTTTGCCGCGATGGAACCTACCGAAGCCGCCCGATTCGATATTTATTATCTGGCTCCTTTCGGGGTCCAGCTCTTTTTTCTTGGTAATGTTGATATTTTTTTCCACGTAACAGCAGTTTGTCCCCGTGCCTAAAATCAGCCCGATATACCCGCCGAAGCCCCTGTTGCTCGAGCACTTGCCGGCAAGAAGCGTCGCCACCGTATCGTTTAATATTATAATTCGCCTGTCGCCCTTAAGCCCCATTGCGCCGAGGGCGCGATTGAGATTTTCACCGACGATATGTCCCTCGACCGCTTTGGCCTTGACTTCCTTGCACAGCAGGATTACCCTGCCGTCCTTGCTCGGGAAGACCTCCGTAGGATACGAAAAGCAAAAGCCGATGCTCTGATGATCGCCGACCATGTCCTTTATGTAGCCCGCCATCGCCTCGAAGAACTCGTCCTTGGTCACCTCCCGCTCGAGCCCCGGCATCGGGTACGTCCTTAGCTGCTCGATGACGGGCCTTTTTTGCTCGTCAAAATGGACTATGGCGACACGAAAGTTTGTCCCGCCGGCGTCGATTGCCAGCACCGGCTTATTTACCGGAATATCTTTTTCCGTTTCAATATAAGTCGGTATCATTTCCAATGAACTTTGTCGCCCCGCAAGGCCCTGCTGCATATCGTCCAGAAAGCTGCGGACGTTGCCGTCGATATCGATATCCTCGAAATCCATCTCGTACTTTTTGAGAAAATCAACCACCTTTGCCTTAATTTTGTCCACTTCTCGAAGCTCCCGAATTTTTCTTTAATCACTCAATCGTCGTATCCCTGCCGGTGTTCGCTGTGCCATCGCCAGGCCGAGTCAACTATCTCTTCCAGCTTTCGCCACTTCGGCTCCCAGCCGAGCTGGTTTTTGGCTTTTGTTGCGTCACAGACCAGCACCGGCGCATCCCCTGCCCGGCGCTGCGTCTGCACAACCTCGAAGTCCCTGCCCGCGACCTTCTTTACCGTCTCAATCAGCTCCAGAACCGAGTATCCCCTGCCGTTGCCGAGATTGTAAACAAGCTCGGTTTCTGTATCCAATTTATTCAGTACGAGCAGATGCGCCCTGCACAAGTCCTCGATATGGATGAAATCGCGCACGCAGGTCCCGTCCGGCGTCGGATAGTCCGTCCCGTAAACCATCATTGCCTTTCGCCTGCCCATAGCCGCGGCAATCGCCAGCGGTATCAGATGCGATTCGGGCCGATGGTCCTCGCCAAGGGTGCTTCCAAAGCCCGCCCCGCACGCATTAAAATACCTAAACGCCGCATATCTGAGCTTGCCGGCCGCACTTTGATGATGACACATCCGCTCCACGGCCAGTTTCGTCTGTCCGTAAGGATTTATCGGTTCCGTCGCGAAATCCTCACGTATCGGCGTATTCCCCGGTATCCCGTAAACAGCCGCGGTACTACTGAACACGAGTTTTTCAACGCCGGACCGCTCCATCGCCTTCAGCAGCGTCAGTGTATTGCACAGGTTATTCTGATAATACTTCAAAGGCCGTTCAACCGATTCAGCCGCCTCGATAAAGGCCGCGAAGTGCATCACCGCCTCGATTTTTTTGGTCTTTAACGTTTCCGTGAGCAGCTCGTAATCCGCCAAATCCCCTTCCACGAATTCCGCCTTGCCGACCGCCGTCCTGTGTCCGGTGCTCAGATTGTCATAAACAATCGGCTGATGTCCCTGCTCAGCCAGCATCGCGGCCATATTACTGCCGATGTATCCGGCGCCGCCGCAGATGAGGATTCTCATTGCGTTCCTTTCGTTGCTCCACCATTTTGCATTTTGATTTTCGATTTTATTTCCCGAAGTATTTTCGTTTCAAGCTGTTTGTCCCTGCCCAGAGCAATCCAGACCATATCTTTCTTCTGCCCGGTATCGAACTGCGTCCTTTGAAGCGTCCTGTTGGCTTCGGAAAACACTGCGGTCTGTCCATCGCCGGTGTCAAGCTGCGGCATACTAAACCGTTCGGCCTTGACGGCACACGCCACACACACCTGTCCCTGCCGTTCGCCGACGTTCAGCTCCGCTGTTCGCCGGATACTCTGGATGTTCGCCTCGGTACTGTTGAACGAGCCGATGTTGTCGCTTCGCCAGAACTCGAACGCCTGCGCGCCCGACAGGGGTCGGGTCCGTATATACCCGCTGTCGGGGTCGAACTTCTCGATATCGAAACCCATCCGGCCGAGCACATTCTTTGCAGCCGCCATCACCGCCGTCTTGTCCCTATCGGCCGTGCAGATGTTATCCACCGTAACGACGTACCCCTGCCGGCCGCAGCCCGCCAAAAAGCCCACGGCTGCGCAGCCGAATATCAATACTCGTTTCGCCCTTTGCATCGTTATTGCACCGAATGCATTATTTAAGCCCCGCCCCTGCGGCAGGGCTGTTCGCCGATTTGCCGATTATATGGACGCACCACCATCCACTCAAGAACCATTTGACGCGAGAATAGAATGGCCAGGGAACATCGTATTCTGCTGGTGAGCGTAAGCTGTATTGCCTCTGACGGGGTGATTCAAAAGGGCTGGAACGGCCTGCAAGTGCCGGTGGCGGCTGCGTGCGGGGGCAAAATAAAATCTGCAAAACTGCCAAACCCGGGCTGTAATGCTGACGATAGTGGGATATGCAAAAGCAGAATATGACTTGCTTTTGGCGGTTTTTTTGGTATAATATAGGACCGGCATCGTCGGCAGGGCCATTCGATGCCAGATGTTGGCGTTTTAAGGAATGAATGATGAGAAACGCTTTAAGCGGTATCCTAACGGTACTGGCAGTAACAGCTTACGCGGCTTTTGCGGCTCCTGAGCCGGCTATTGTGCCCGCCCCGGGCGAGTGGACGGTTGAGGTTGCATTTGAGGGGCCACAGCAGATTTCGATTCGGCAGGGCGGTGAGCACAGCAGGCCGCAACGGTTTTGGTACGTTATAGTTACGCTCACGAACAACACCGGCAGGGACGTGGAGTTCTACCCGAAATGTGAGCTGATGACGGATACTTTTGAGCTTTTAGACGCAGTAAATGGGGCGTCGCCGGTGCTGATTGGCAGGATGAAGGCGCGTCACCAGCAGAAATATCCGTTCCTTGAGCCGCTGGAAACCGTTGGCAATAAAATACTCGAGGGCGAGGACAACGCTAAGGAAGTGGCTGTTATCTTTGCGGATTTTGACCCGCGGGCAAAGGGCGTCAAGATATTCATAACCGGGCTGAGCAACGAGACGGCGGTGGTGGAGCATCCGGTGGAGAAGGACGCAAATGGTGAGCCGGTAAAGGTTTATCTTAGAAAAACGTTAGAGCTTAGCTATAAGCTGGGCGGCGATGCGTCTTTCAGGGCGGAGCAAAAGCTGGAGTTCGGAGGTCGGCGCTGGGTGATGCGCTGACGGAATTTGCGGCGTGGCCGGGCCGGCGACGGCCATTCACCCCGTGCAAAAGGCCTCGAAAAGCCGGAGCCCCGGCTGATACCGCCGGGGCCCGTTTTCTCGTCGGCGAAAGGGAGGAGGCCCTCGCCGGCTGCGTCCGGCTCACGTAACGTCTTTTGTGCACGGCTGGCTGTTACATCTTCGCCCGGCCCTCTCGGCCTAAAAACCGTACACAGGTTTGAGCTGCTCGCCTGTTGGCAGTGTGGGATAATACTCACCCCTTGTGCCTACCCAGCCGACGCCCTGGCGTCTGAGCCGAACCTGAACTATCGAGCCGTTGCTGTTGGTCACATTTACGATGGCCGAGTTCATATCGTTTTGCATAGCCCGCAGTTGCGTCTGCTGCTTCTGCTTGTCGCTCTCGTTGCCTAAGATATAGCCGGCTCCGCCGCCAACCGCCGCTCCTATCAATGTTGATTCCGTGCTGCGTCCGGCCAATTGGCCTATTCCCGCCCCGGCCAGTGCGCCCACGGCTGAGCCGGTCTGCGCATCGTTCTGGCAGCCGGCAACGAAGAAAATACCGCAAACCGCCGCCAACACAAAACTTATTGTGATTATTCGCCTTGCCATTTTGCACCTCCTTAACTGTCAATAAAATTGTCGATTGTCTTCGAGCCAGTGCGAAGCCATCTCGGCGAAGTCGGCAAAATCCACTTTGCAGTCGCCGTTGACGTCGCCTTCGATACCGCCCGTGCAGAACGCCACATCCTCACCCGTAAGCTCGACGGCGTATATATTCCAGACGCCGCTGCGGTCGTCCTGCCAGACGACGACGTTGCCGCTTATGGCGGGATTTACCTGGTTGTGCGGCTCGTCGGTTATCCTGAACTGCCTGGCCGTGCTGAGGTTGTAGCCGAATATGTCCCAGTTGCCGTAGCGGTCGTCCTGCCAGACGACAATATGGCCGTCTATGTCCGGGTTCTTTTCAAAAGAGCTAAGCGAGGTCAGCGGATATTCCCAGGGCCTGCCCGGAATCGATATATCGGCTGCGAATATGTCCGAATCGCCGAAGAAATCGTCGCTGGAGACCACTGTCGAGCCGTAAATGGCGGGGCTGTTCTGGTCATAATCAAAGCCGGCGACGAGGTAATGTACGAGGTTTTCGGTATCGATAATATCGGTGCTGAAGACGTCGAAATCGCCTTCATTTCCGTCCTGCCAGACGACCATATCCTGGGAGATGTCGGGCGTCCGCTGGTTGCCAAGAAAAGGTGTAACCTCGAAGTAGGGCGGCGGATTGGCCGAGCCGCTTATGTCGGCGGCGGCGATGTCCCAGTCACCGTAGTAGTTGTCCTGCCAGAGGACGATATTGCCGTCAATAGCCGGGTTTGTCTGGTCGTAGTCGAAGGCGCCGATTGCCAGAAGCGTGCAGGGGTCGGCCAAATCCAGGCCGTAGATGTCCCAGTCGCCATAGTAGTTGTCCTGCCAGACCACGATGTCGCCGTAGATGGCCGGGTTGATTTGGTCGTCGTCAAACTGGGCGACAATAAAGGGCGACGGGTTTTGTATGTCTGCTATGTCGGCGCCGTAGATGTCCCAGCCGGCGGTGGTGAGCTGCTGGAATACAATCGTATTACCGCAGACGGCCGGGTTTTCCTGCTGCCGGCTCGAAGGATAGACCGCAACTTCCTGCCAGCCGGCCGAGCGAGCGGTCGGGCACAGGGCCGTCGCCGTAATACCGGCGAGAACCAATCCTATAATTCGTATCTTTTTCATCGTTTATTCTCCCTGCTGCGGGCTGTCCGGAGCTTCGGTGCTTTCCTGTTTGATTTTCTCAGCCAGCTCGAGCAGCGTCGAAGCCGCTGCGAAATTCTTGTAATCATCCCTGGCATTTGTCAGCGGCGGCAGGGCATTGTCGAGTTCGCCGACGCCCAACCACTGGTAGCCGAGCAGAAGCTGCAGGTCGGTATTGGAGGGGTACTGCCCGGCCTCCTCGGCGAGGCGGTAAATCTGCGTAGTCAAAATGTCCTCGTCGAGATACAACCCGCGAGGATAAAAGACGCCCTGCTGTTCGGGCGTGAGCATTTCCAGGGCGGTCCGCAGCGCCCCGGCGGCTTTTGCATATCTGCCGTCTGCAAAAAGCGCCTGGGCATAAGCGAACGGCAGGATTATATCCTCGGGTGCAAGGGCCATCGCCGCGGCGAATTTCTCGGCGGCGCCGGCATAGTCGCCATCGCCGAACCGCTTTACGCCCTCGTCAAAGAGTGTATCTGCAAGCGTTTCGGCTGCGGGCCCGGTGGCCTGCTGGGCGGCGAGCTTGTCGCGGACGTCATCAAAGGTCGTATGGTCCACCGGAGCAAGACCGGCGGTCTCGCCGTAGGAAGTTGAGGTATCGCTGCCGTAGTAGTTGTAGGTGTAGTAATTGTGGGTATCGCCGTACAGCTCGCGTGGAATCGGCTGATAGCCGTACCAGTAAAAGTAGTGGGCCGGGTACCAGTAGTAGCGAAGGTACAGGTAATCGCTCGGCCAGAAGCCGCCCAGGCTTACGAAGATGTACCTCTGGCGGTAGTATGGGTACACATAGCGGAACGCAACTCGTGGCCCCCTGCGATAGCGGACGGGGAAGTGGTATCTCGGCCAGATGATGCGGTTACACAGGCGGTGCCGACGGTCTCTATAGGCGTGGTCGTATCGCGGGCTTTTGCGGACGATTCGCGTTCGGTCTTCGTAAATCACCCTTGTTGTTGCCCGCGGCCTGCGGTGTTCGGTGCCCCGAGGCATTCTTTCGACAAGCGTATCGTTTCTTCTTACTGTCCCGGTGCGGTTTACAGGCCGGACTTGTCGATGCGGTTTTATCGACGGGGCTTTTTCTCGTGTTGTCCTTGCCGGTATTGTTTTGCGGCTTGAGCGGCCTGTGCGAAAGCTTTCGCGCAGGCGCGTACCGGCCTCGGCGTGTGTCTTTGCCCTTATGTTAAGTTTGGCGGTCGGTCGTTCCGATGGCTTAATTTTTCTTGCGATTCGAGCGGTTGTGCGAGAGGTTTTGGCGCCGCGAGAAGGCAGCTTTTTTGCGGGCGCAAGCGGCCGGTATTTCGGGGCGATAACCGGGCCAGCGATTTCAGGTTTTCTGTGTATTATTACCCGGTTTGCCCGGCCGGAGCCGCTGCGCAGCGAGTCAGCCGATTTCCAGAGGCCCCGGCTGTGGATGATTACCGGGCCTCGAGCCCTCGAAGAACGGGACGAGCGTACCGTCGAGCCGCCGAGCGATGGAGCGGTTACAGACCTGCGGGCCGTTCTCGTTTTCAGATGAGAACGGCCGGGTGCGGCTCTGCTGCGGGCAGCTCTTGGAACCGAAGTCTTTGTTCTGGAGCTTCTTGTGCTCAGGCGTGGTCTCGAGCGAGACGCTGGCGCGGGTCTGGAAACGCTCGGTCGAGATAACGAAGGTCCTGACCTTCGAGTTGTCGCGGTGGACCTTTGCGCCGGAGAGCGCACCCGGTTTGTCGCCGGAGAGGACGGCCTTTGAACGCTCCGGGTTTTGGCTGTTGCACTGCGTGCGGCGGCTCCGGCTCGGCCTTTCTTTGCCCGGGCCGGCTCGGCCGCAACTGCCAGCAGCACTGCCATTCCGACAGTGACAACCATGAAAATTTTTCCATATTGTGGCGTTGACATAATACGCCTCCTTTCCTGGTGTGATATTGCCGCTTGTGTCGTTTTTTGCTTCTTGTGAGTCATCGCATATTCCTTCATGCCTTAATCGCCGAACAATCCTTTCTCTGCCGTATTCTATAGTTCATACTAATAGAGTCGGCCAAATGTGTCAAGGATTTTTTTCTTTTTTGTTAGTTTTTTTTGACTTTCGCAGGTCAATTGTATAAGTAGTGTCTGTTAAAGGGCTTACGAAAGCCGAAAATTATCGGTCGGCTGGAAATTTTGACATATTAGCTTGCCAATTTTTGCAGAGGCCGTATAATCTGGCCGTTAATAAGGATAGGAGTTTTGAGTTGTCTGTTGTTCGGTGGCAGTGAGGATGGTTAGTTTGGGTATGGAATCGGTTGATTTTCAGGGGAGCAGATGGCACAGAAGTTAAGGAATCCGCTGGCGCAGGGGCTTGGTCTGGTGCTTCAGCACCTTCGGGACCAGATGGGTGGTGTAAGCTCGACCGAGGTTGCAGGGCGGTTAGGCCTGGCGGCGTCTCATTATCGAATGATAGAGGCGGGTTCGGCGATACTCCAGCCGGCCAGGGCGATGAGGGTGGTGCAGACGTTCGAGGGCCTGGAGTTTATCCCTTTGTGCCAGGTTCTTGTGTGCGTCCAGATACTCGATTCGGTGAGGCGTTCGGCGGCGGATATGCGGACTACGGCAGAGTTGTTGGCCGAGCATAATCCACAGATGTCGGGCGTGCTTGACAAGCTGGCGGGCCTCTGGCCGACGGTCGAAAACGGCGGGCCCGGTGCGGTTGCCAGGGCGATTGGCTCGGACGGACTGCGGGAGGAGCTGGAGCGTTTTCTAACGACCGAGCCGGTTACGTTCACGGGTTCGGAGATAGACAGCTTTATGAGCCCGACATACGAGAGGCCTTTGAGCGGGCGTTTGTACGGCAAGATAGGCAACATCCTGCAGGGGGTAGCGCCGTTCTATCTGGATACGGTGCTACAGCTCATCGACAACCTGAGGAATGTCACGCCGCGAGTGACGGCGGAGGAATTAGCCCGGTGGGAGCTTTTGCACAAGAACAGATTTTCGCATATAATCGGGATTGTCCGCAGGCCGGAGATAATACTTGACGTGAGCACGTTCGATTACAGCTATCTGTGGGACGATAGTTTCGAGAAGATACTGATAATACACCGCGACGGGCCGCCGGGCGGGGCCGGCGCGATTCACCGGAGAATTGCCGAGCTTCTGAAAACGAGGTTCGAGCGTGAGCGCCTCAGATACGAGCGTGAGCTGGCCGGTTTTGACGAGGTGATGAACGCCAAGTTCAGGATTGAGCACGGCCCGGGCAGGGCGGACGAGATAGATGAGATACTGTTGTACAGGGGCGTTCCGATGAACAACCTCTGGATTTATATTATGGCCAGCGGCTACGTGGTACCGTTTATCGACAATGCGACTGTCGATTCAGACACGAAGGGCCTGTATGGAACGAGCTTGGGTTACGACGAGACGAGCGAGAAGCTCATAAAGATAAGGAAACTGTTCAGTGACATCGGATTATCACTTTGAGGACGAGCGGCTGGAGGCGGTGGCAATAGCGAAGATACTGCCGAAGCTGTCGCAGCAGGAGCTTTTCTCATACAAGAGGTGCTATCTGGGGATAAGTCTTGAAAATCCCGTATTCGACAGCCGGTCGCTGCGTGCGATACTGTGCTGGGCGAGTGAGCGGTTCGAGAGCTGTTTAGTGATAGTCGGAGACCATTTGCGTCGTTTCAACGAGCGAATTCTCAATGGGCTTGACGATGCCGAGGCCGCGAAAGCGGCCGGGAAGATAGGCGATGTGTTTGTGTTGAAGACCAAGGGGCTTTTCGAGCAATTCGACGGCGAGCAGGTTCGGCTTACCAGATGGAAAGAGCATCTTCACGGCGGCGAGTTCAAGGAATCGAAAGAGGTTATAGAGCAGCTTTTCGTATCGGATGAGCAGTTCAGGGCGTCGGTGGAGAAGGACGCAGTTTCTTTTGTGAACAGGCAGCACAGGCGTGGTCAGCGTTTAGCGGTTGAGCAGGCCGAGGCGATAGGTCTTTGTTGTGAATATCTTCTGGAGGAGATAGCGGTTTTCAGTGCGTTGAGTGAGCGGGGCTGGCGAGTGGAGTTATATCCGGGTCCGGAATTGCGGGTACTTACGGAGGTCGCCAGGGGTAAATACCCATCTGTTCCGCGGGGTCTCAAGGAAAGGATAAGCGTCGAGTTGAAGGTGGGCGCAGGGGCGCGGCACAAATCATGAGCGCTGCCGTCATAATCGCACTTTTGTCGGCCCTGATTGTCTATATGACCGTAGGCATCGTGGTGGGGCGCCGTGCAAGGGGGATTGCAGACCTGCTGCCGATGGCCGACAGCAGACGCGCCCAGGTGAAAAATCCGGCGGAGTTTTCATCGAGCACGGTCGCAACGACCATTTCATTGGCGACCGTTATACTGCTGTTTTTCAAATTAGCCGGGGACCTCGGTCTCTGGCTGTTCTGGACGGCAATCACGACTTCTGTCGGCGTGCTTGTGGTTCGGCTGTTTGCCGGGCGAATCTGGGAGCGGATGTCATCGTACGACCATCGTCCCACGCTGCACGAGTTTTTAGGCAAAGAGTACAACTCGCCGGTTCTCTGCCGGGTGGGAGCGGTCTGCACGAGTCTGGGCTTTTTGGGGGCTTTTGCGGTCGAGCTGACGGTCGGCTCGCAGTTTTTGGCGGGCCTTGTGCCGGGCATTCCCGCCTGGATTGTGATTTTGGTACTGTCGTTAGCCGCGTTCTTTTACACGGCTGTCGGGGGCTTTCGGGCGGTAATCATAACCGACAGAATCCAGATGGTTTCAATCTGGGTGCTGCTGATTTCGCTGCCCTTTTTCTACGTTTACTACGTAGTGGGCCACGGCGGCTGGAGCGCGAGTCTGGACAAGGTGCCGGCCGAGGTGCTGAGTATGTCGTACAGGCCGGGACTGACATCATTTCTCTTAGGTATTTTCGTAATCAATGTCCCCACTTTCATATCGGATATGAGTATATGGCAGCGAATAGCGGGCGCCCGGCAGAAGCAGACGGTTACAGCCGGGCTGTGGAGAGGAGTTTTCAGTGTGGCGGCAACCTGGGGGGTGTTCGTACTGCTTGCGTGTTTTGTCTTTATGATTGTGGCGCCCGGCGGCGAGACGAATCCGTTGATACTGCTGCTGAACGTCATCGGAAGGACGGGTGGGCTTCTCGGCGTTTGCGTTCTGTTCATTACGGTGCTCGGGCTGTACGGGGCGATGCTATCGACCGCCTCGACGCAGCTTATAGCGGTCTCGCATACACTGTATCAGGACGTGGTTTCGCGTTTCAGGGCCCGGCCGCTGGCCGAACGGCTGGAATCACGAAAGGAGCTGAACGTATCGAGGTGCATCGTTGTTTTTGCGGCTTTGGTCTCGACGGTGGCGGTTCAACTGCTTTACCGTGCGGGATTTTCGATAGTGGATTTGGTTTTTGCGATATACGGTGCGCAGCTCGGGCTGTGTCCGCTTGTTGTTATGGCGCTGCTGACGGGCCGACGGCGGCTGAGGAACTTATCGGCGCCGGCGACATGGGCGGTCTCGGCCGGCTTTGTGGTCGGCTGGGGGGCGGCGATTTACGGCAGGAGCACAGACAACGCAAATTTAGTATTTTTGGCGCCGGTTTTTAGTCTTATCGCTTCTTCGCTGCTTCTTTCTGCGGGTATTCTGCGAGAGAAGCTGAGAAGGTTGTGGTTTGAGAATGTGAATTTGATTCTCATACGAAGCATTGTCAAGGCCAGGAAGGCCGGGCTGTATCGCCTGGCGCCCGCCGATAAACCGGCCCGGCTGGATTGTCTCAAAGACAAATGCGCCAGGTGCTGCAGAACGCTGGGAACGCCGGTGACATCGGCGCAGGAAGCCGACAGAATAGGTTATGAATCTATAATGACCGACAGGGACGCGAGGTTCGTGCGCTCGCAAAGATGTACGTGCACTTTGCTCAGGGACGGGCTGTGCTCTATCTATCCGAAAAGGCCCAGAGGATGTTGTGAATACCCGTGGTACAACATAGCGGGCAAGCTGTATTACGATCGCGGCTGTCCGGGGGTAAAATATGATAAGGACGAGCGGCCCGATGCCGGCGATATTCAGCCGTTCGAGAACTTCTTTCCGCACAGCCCTGGGTTTGTAGTATGGATTGTCAAGAAACTGTGTCTGCAAAAACAAAGCCAGTAACTGAAAAAGGCGAGGGCTTTTTCAATGGGCGGTACAGGACTTGAACCTGTGACCTCCTGCGAATCGAACACATCGAAGCCGAAGTCCAACTTCTGTATTATCAAATAGTTATGACGGAAGTCTTTGCCGCATAAAAAGTTGTGTTGTCCGTACTTGTCCACCGGGGGGACACGATAGACGGCGTGAAGGTTGTCAGGATAAACCGTCGCAGTGTGAATTTTGAGCGTGACGGCAACAAGTGGAAGCGGCGATCAGGAGTCTTTGTATCTTCGGGTTTTGTTTGTTGACAGGCCTGTGCCTATTGCGGCCAGGAGGAGCAGTTCCGCCGAGACAATAAGGAAAAGAGGGCCGAGGAAGATACTGCAAATGACGACGAATTCTGCGGTAGGTTTGTCCCAGGCGGGCCTACAGCAGCAGAGAAATGCGGCTTTGGTGAGGTAGTAGGCCGAGGCCGAGGTTGCCAGCCAAATCAGTACCCAAACGACAGCCATCAACGTTCCCTCCACAAGCAAGTTTTTCGTTAGATACGGCCTTTGCCAGAGGCCGTAACGCCTTTGCGATATTACAAAGGTGATGCTCTCCGCAGGTGTTCCGATAATATTATTATATCAAAATATACGGTCAAAATCCACCTGAATGGCGGTATTTTTTTTTCGCCTGGGCGGGGCGGCGGCGGCATAGAGGCGCAGACAGGCATAAGTTGCTGTTATTAAAGAGGTTATAAAGTGCAGTGTGCCGGCGGCATCTGCGGGGGCGGCGGGGAGAAAATTTAATTTTAGTCCGAAAAAACAGTTGACTGTCTGCGGGCAGCTGGTAGAATACCAGTGTTTCTATTTGGAGCTGGCGAAAGAAATGTTGGACAGCCAGAAAGACAAGTGGGCAGAGGAGCAGGCACGACGGCTGCAGAAGCGTTTTGAGCAGTGGCAAAAGCCGCTTGGTATTGACGGGGATGAGTACGTCAAGTATCTGAGAGGGGAGCTGTTTCAATCCTGTGAAGACCCGTTGATGAAGGACCTGATTGAGTCGATTTCATAGGATTCAGCGGCGGCAGTTCAGCGTCATTGCAATGGCCGAGGGGGGATTTTTGCTTTGTTTTTTGCTGGCTGCTCTCTCACAGAGGCGTGTGTTGCGGTAATTGCAGGGTCGGCTCGGCGGTATTTGGGCCGGCTTACGGAGGGGAATTGGTTAAAGACAAGGCCCCTGCGATTGGACGGCTGAGGATATTCCTTTCCATGCTTTTTGTAGAGTGTTTGAAATACTCGCCTTCTTAATCGCAGGGGCAAATCGGACTACGGTTTCCCTTTCTTGCTTTTTCCTTTCCATTTTTATTTAAGTTTCGTTTTGGCTGAGCGTTTTTTGGCCGATAGCCAATGCAGCTTTGCAGGATACGAACGGCCCGGCTATTTATATGTCTGAGAGCGGTACTCTGTTAACATTGTTCATCAGTGCGCATCGACAGGGGCGGCGGTTTGTCTTGAGCATTTCCTGAGGCGCCGGTCCGGCCTGAAGTCGGGTATTTAGAAGACGGGCAAGAGAGCGGCGAGCGAGGGAAATTACCGCATCTTTTGCGCTTGCCTTGTCCAACGGTGGCTCGGGTACTGCGGCTTGACGTATACGGGGCAATTTGCCCCGCTTAACCCCGATAACCACCGCAAGGCGGCTGTGAGAATTTTTTCACATCGGGAGGATTTTTTTGTGTTTGGCGGTGAATTGGCAACATCCGCAGGGTTGGCTATCGGTCGCCGGTAACGTATAGTTTAAAGTAGGGGGTAATAGAATGAAGCTGCTTCGGGTTATCCGGGAATGGTGGTGCGGTTTGTGGCGGTGCAACTGGCATCTGCCGCGGACCGACACGCACAAATGGCACAACAAGAACGAGATTCACAGAAGACTGAAGTACCGATATTTTTGAGCCGGCTTTCGATAATATCGGCTAAGCTCTGAAATTATCACGGGGAACGACCATAGCTTTTTTATTCGTCCCAATCAGGCGGTCTTCTTCCGCAAACAATTCACAATTCGAGGTGCCGACCGGTCAGTCAGATTGACTAAGCCCAAAATCGGCGGCATTCGAACCGTTCGGTTGTCGGCTCCGCCTAAGATGGCTGTGCTGAACGAAACAAGGCCGTTTGGGAACCTGATTTTTTGCCTTTGTGTCTCAGTTAACTTTCGCAGTTTTGTTAATGGTTTAAGCGGCTGGGGCTAATGCTTCCAGCAGAAACTCGAAGCAGAACATCGACGTTACTACCCTGGGAAAAATTTTGGCTCAAAGCAGAACCAAACAGGCGCAGTCGTTTGACCGGCAAACGCCGGCATACCCGTTCAATCTCCGGCTTGATTTTTTTTATATCAATTGAAGGACGGGGTTGCGATAGTAACGGGGGCGAGCGGGGGGCGAGGCCGGAGCAACGAAAAGCGGATGGATAATCAGTGGCGACTGATGCCGGACGTGCCGTAAGCCGCAGGAGAGCACGCAGGATGCAGTGTGAAATGCGAAGGGCTAAATATACACCTTATCCATCAGCCGCGGAAACGCTATACACTGCCGGATATGCCGTTCGCCCGTAATCCACGCCAAGGTCCTCTCGACGCCTAATCCGAAGCCGCCGTGGGGGACTGAGCCGTATTTTCGCAAATCGAGATACCAGTTGTAGTTTTCTTTCTTTAATCCCTGCTCGTCAATTCTTTTTACGAGTAAGTCATATTCATTCTCTCTCATCGACCCGCCTATGATTTCGCCGAACCCTGCCGGCGCAAGCAAATCGAAATTTTCCACCACTTTGTCGTTGTCCCTGTCGGTCTTCATATAAAACGCCTTCGCTTTCGTCGGGTAGTGCGTTACGAAGACGGGCCTGTCGTGCATCTGCGATATAATCGTCTCGTCCGAGCCGCCCAGGTCTTTGCCCCATTGAAATTCCGCTGCTAACCGGGTGTGTTTCGGGTTGTTCTCGATTCTTGTATTTATTTCATCCAGCTCGCCCCGCAGCTCGATCAATTCCGCCGCGTTCTTGTCTCGCTTCCATTGCTTAATCGAGCCCTTTTGCTCGGCCTCTAATTCCGCAATTCTCTTTTCTATTCTGTCTTTCTCGCCTCCGAACTCTTCAAGCTGCTTCGCCATAAACGCCTTTGTCTTCTCGCCCGTCAAAATATCGACCGCCTCGGTATAAGTCAGCCGATAGAAGGGCGGCTTGATGTTTTCCAGCGCTGAGATATCCGCCCCGAGTTGCTCCAATTCATTTCTGTTATCGCTCAGCACCCGCTCGACGATATAAGAAACGAAATTCTCCGCTAATTCAAGCAGGCCGGGTAAATCGATAAACGCAACCTCCGGCTCGACCATCCAGAACTCCGTCAGGTGCCGACGCGTCTTGCTTTTCTCCGCACGAAACGTAGGCCCGAAGCAATAGACCTTCCCGAAGCTCATCGCCGCGCTTTCTAAATACAATTGACCCGTCTGGGCTAAATAGAGCGGACTGCCGAAATAATCCACCTCGAAGAGCGTCTGCTCCTCCTCGCCCGCCGTGGCCATCAGTATCGGCGTATCAATCAGTGTAAAACCGTTGTCGTTAAAGAACCGCCGAATCGCATCAATCACCGTATGCCGAACCCTGCCCATGCACCACTGCCCCTGCGACCGCAGATGCAGATGACGATGCCTGAGCAGAAAATCAATCCCGTGCGACTTCGGCGTTATCGGATAATCACTCGCGCCGCCTATCACCTCCGCCCCCGTCACCGCCAATTCATACCCACCCACGCTCCTCTCATCTGCTTTGACTACCCCGCGTACACGGATACTCGATTCCTGCCCCAAATGCCTCAACTGCTCGAACGTCTCATCCGGTACTTTGCCCTTTTCGACAACGCACTGGCAAAGCCCCGTCCCGTCCCGCAATATCAAAAACTGCACCTTCCCGCTCCCCCGCTGGTTATACAGCCAACCCTCCAACCTCACCTCGCTTGCCACATTGTCTTTCAGTTCCACTATCTCAGTTCTCTTGTCCTGTGTCATTCGTTCTTTCCTTTACCTTCTTGCCCCCCGGCCAGATTACCCAGTCGTCGAGCCCTGTCTGCTTATTACGTTTGCCGCCGTCATCGATGCCGTTCTTATCCTTGCTGTACAATACAAAGTTGTTCTCCCCGCTCTTATAGACAAACGGCCCGCCGTAGCCATCGACAAATACATCTTCCGGGCCGAACTCTGCCGCCTGACCTAAATTATCAGGCCATTTTCCCTTCGCGTTTTTGTATCGCCTGAGCGCAACAACCACCCGCGTCCCCCTCTTTATGCCTTCCGCCCGCCGGAATGTATCCCGGAGTGTATAATAGCTATTCTCACTCTGCTCCGTCACAATTCTCACCATGTACGGCAAGTTAAACTCGAACCGTCTCCAATTAGCTCCCTGGCTTATCGACAACCTGGAACGCGGCTGAGCTTCGTAGCTGAAGTTGGGGTCCTCTAACTCTGTGTATCGTTCGTATGCCGCATCGATAATCGCCGCCATCTGCTCGGGCCTTGCCGGAAAGGCGAACCACTTAACAATCACCACCGCCTTCCTCGCTTTTCTTTTCCAGTACCCCGGATACGCCGTCCGCCGCATATATTCCAATGTCTTTTTATCCTTGACCTGCCCGCTCTCCAGTGCCTTTCTCATCTGTTCCCGCTTCGACGCCCACGTATCGACTGACCGCCGAACCTGCCCTGCCTCATTGATTTGATACGTCATCCCCGCAAGCATATTCTTTACCTGCAGCTTATCAGTCTCCAGGACGCCTTCAAAAGTGCGCCTCCAGTCCGGCTTCATTTGCCCAATTGTTTCGTCCACCGTATCCAGATAGCTCGAATCCACATCAGTTTCAATAACCGTCTTGTTAATCCGCATCAGAGCAAGCGCCTCAATCGCCTGACCCAGCAAAATATAAACCATAGTTGGTTGTTGACACAGATGCTGGCCCATTTGAAGCGCAGCTACGTATTTTTCAATCGCCTCACCCGTCTTGCCCTCCGCGACCGCGTTATTCCCAACCGCGATAAGCAGAAATGTCCACTGCCGCATTAGCTTCATTGTGTCTCCGAGTTTCATCGGGTCGCAGGTTATTGGAAATGCACAGCCTTGCAGCTTTGTGGCCTCGACGACCTTTTCAATAAGCAACTGCTTTGCTTGCAGCCACTTTGCCATTTCCGGGTGCTCCTTTGTCGTCCATGGCCCTGATTTTGACGACGGAATTGTTCTTACGAAGAATTCCGGGGCATTTTTATCGATGACCGTGGCGTCAAACAGCTTTTCGTAAATCAATGCCGCGTTCTCGGCATCCGGCGCCGCGTATTTCTCCTGAAGTGCCGCCGCTTCTTTGTCAAACGTAAACGGCCGCCAGCCCTCTCTATCCTCCGGCAAAAATACCCACACAATCAGGACTATTGCGACAACTCCAACACCCGCCCAAAACCACTTCCTAAAACGCCCCGGCAGGGCGGTCGCCGCTAATAAAAAGACCACCACCAGCAAAATGACCTTCCACGGCGCCGAGAACACAACAGTTGCAGCCAGCAGCACCGCGAGCAGAATCACCCATCCCCAACGCAGAATA
>Ga0315538_1001011_pt1 | contig 17053 bp, 19 predicted proteins | sample SalMarSW160230MG_2_FD_203834 | JGI IMG/M metagenome (GOLD analysis project Ga0315538, IMG submission 203834) | Salt marsh sediment microbial communities from the Plum Island Ecosystem LTER, Massachusetts, United States - Salt Marsh Sediment SW1601-230 ...
TTGAACAACGTAACACTGCGATTAGAGCTGGAGCTTCAGGAGCGACAACACTGATTTTTTCTCGTAACAAATTAACTATGCCTTCCAAGAAAAAGCACATCTTAAAAGGCATTTCAGATATACAGGATATACTTGTGTCCAAATTGAATCCAAAAGAAAACGATGTTATCATAGTGGGAAGCGGAGAAAACAGGGTAAACGCGGAAATCGGGGCGATAATGGCAGCCCTCAAACTCCTAAAATCTGAAAACGAGATTGATGAATAGTCCAGAGAAGATTGAAGAGTGATCTAAACGTGAGGTCAACTTGGGGATTAGCACGAAATAACATTAGACGTCTCAAGCCGTGCGTTCATGGAGGGAAGGTTTGGGAAGCAGAAAAAAAGACAAACCTCACTAGAGAAGAGATCGTGGACTTCAGTTCAAACGTCAACCCGCTGGGTTCTTCCCAAAAAGCTCTCGAAGCGATAAGAAATAATCTTGGGCAGATTCCAGTTTATCCAGATTCAACTTCTGCGCCGTTGCGGGAGGCTATTGCCGACGGTTTCGAGGAAATAAGCCTAAACAACGTGGTGGTAGGTAATGGGTCCACGGAGCTCATTTACTTATTTGTGGAGGCGTTCTTAGAGAAGGGTGAAGTAGCGCTTATACCTGCTCCCACATTTGGCGAATACGAGAATGCTGTAAGAAAAACAGGAGGCGAACCAAGACACATAAATTTGCCTAGGGATTTCTGTATTGAACCGAACGTCTTCACGCGCGACATGAAGGATGCAAAGATTGCTTTTCTATGTAATCCTAACAATCCCACGAGCATTCTCACTCCATATGATACTCTGATTGAGATAATTGAAGAGGCTCTTGAAGAAGATGTTCTTCTTTTTCTTGATGAAGATTTCTTGGATTTTGTAGATGAGGAGAAACAAGTTTCATTGATAGGCGAAATAAAGGAGTATCCTAACCTCTTCGTTTTGCGGTCATTCACAAAGGTTTTTGGATTGACAGGACTTAGAATAGGCTACGGAATCGCTTCCGAAGAGACAGCTAGGATTCTGTCAAATGCTAAGATACCTTGGAACGTCAACTGCTTAGCCCAGGTTGCAGCGTTGGCAGCGTTAACTGACGTAGAGCATCTGGAAAAAAGCCGTGAACTGGTTAGAACTGAAAGAGCATATTTGGCTCGTGAACTTGTGCGGATAAATTCTTTCAAGCCATATCCCGCTGATGCCAACTTTATTCTCATAGACATCAAAGAGTCAGGTTTCACAGCAGCTCAACTCAAAAAGAAGATGCTAAAGCAGGGTATTTTGATACGGGACTGCAGTTCTTTCAGGGGACTTGACGATTACCACATTCGAGTAGCTGTTAAAACGCGACAAGAGAATGAAAGGTTGCTGGAGACATTTACGAAAGTTGTGGAAAAAAGCGTATAGAAAGTTTGGAAGGAAAAAATGTTCACAATAGATATCTCTCTAATTTTGGATTCTTTGTTAATACTTTCTTTGGCGTTTTTGATTGACTTAGTTTTCGGAGAGGTTCCGGACAGAATTCATCCAACATTATGGATGGGAAAGGTCACAGCTTATTTCAAGTCCAAACTCAAGAATGAAAATTCAAGGGTTGAAAAGATTAACGGCGTCCTTCTTTGTTTATTGCTTATAGTGCTTTTTGTGATTCCTGCCTATTTTATGCTTTTTTGGGTTCATGAATTCTTCGGTTGGTTACCCTATATTGTTGCATCGGCTATCGTGCTGCAGACTACTTTCGCTATCAAATGTATGAAACAGTATACTCTGCCAGTCGCAGCAGCAGTAGAGAAAGGAGATTATGACAGAGCTAGGCAGTTGTTGCCCTTTATTGTAAGACGGAATCCAACTGAGCTGACTAAACGGCACATAATTTCTGCGGCGGTTGAGACGATAGCTGAAGGAACTACAGATGGAATAACTTCGCCCTTTTTCTACTTCGCTTTATTCGGTGTTCCGGGTGCAGTTGCATTCAGGGTTGTTAACACTTTAGATTCGATGGTTGGATACAAGGACCTAGATCACATCAACATCGGCTGGTTTTCAGCGAAAATGGACACAATAGCCAATTACATTCCATCCAGACTGACCGCGATTCTAATGATGCTGTCCGCATTACTTTTGAGAGAAAATTGGAGAAAATCTTGGAGAATCTTGCAGAGAGACAGAAAAAACACGGCAAGCCATAATGCGGGGTGGACCATATCAACAATGGCTGGAGCATTAAACATCCAGCTAGAAAAACCAGGGTTCTATAAAATAGGAGACAATAACGATCTGTCGCCGACACACATCATAAAAGCCTTACGCATAATGGTACTGACAGCTACACTATTCGGGGTCTCGATAATTCTTCCGCTTTTAGTCCTGAGAACGTTAATAATAATTTGAGATCTTCGATATCCAAAAAGGATAAAGTTACCGAGTGAATAGCACGTAGATAACCTAGCGGTCCAGAAAATGAAGCAGCACCCTCTCTTTGGCTTCATATTAGGAGCCTAATAACAGTGTATTGTTGAAAAACAGCTTTTGATGGATTAACTACAGGAAAAAATTACTTATAGCACCTCTTATAATATTATATATAGCCTTTAAAATAGAAAGGAGGTGTATTTTTGAAAAAGAAAACGAAAGGTACGGATCTCCCTAAAAATTGGATAATCGAGGGGTATCAAAATAGCGGGGATTTATCTGAAGAAATGAAGGAAAAAATGACAGAATTCCTCCTATCTTTGCATGGAATCATGGAAAACTCAAAAGCACTATACATATCAAAAATCAAAGTCTTAGGCAGATACCTAAACCAAGAAAGAGAAATAACCAGATTTGAAGACGCAAAATCCATCGACTTGAACCTTTTCTTAGCCCAATACAATAACAAGTACACATTAAACGTGTGCAGCTATGTAATCAAAAAATTCTATGCCTTCCTCAATTTGCCAGAACTTACAAACAATTTTAGATTATACCCAATTCAACCCGAACAAATTACGCCTTCAGAAACACTAACACCAGAAGAATTGATCAAACTAGCAAATGAAGCAAGTAAACGAAGGGAACTATACAAAGTCATTATCTTAACACTCTTTGAAAGCTGCGCCCGAATAAGTGAAGTGTTACAACTCAAACTCGGCGATGTAGTATTTTCTTCTGTAGTTGACAAAGAAGGCCAAAGAAAACCAATCGCAACATTACATTTCAAGAGAAGTAAAGGTGGAGTCAAGAAACAACCTGTTAATCTAGTAATGTTCGCTTCGGAACTAAAAAGATGGTATGATAACCATCCATACAAAAGTGACAAACAATCCTATTTGTTTCCATCACCAACTAAAAACGGAAATGCAGTTACTAGTGATAGTGTTTCAATTGCTCTTTGGAATGCAGGTGAAAGCTTAGGCATAAACAAGAGGGTTAATCCTCACTGGCTACGACATTCAGGGCTATCGTTCTTTGCTAACAACAACAATTACAATGAGCAGCTTTTGATGTGGAGAGCTGGATGGACAAACACATCTATGTCACGAAGATATATCCACTCCGGTGCAGAATTAGAGAATAATGCCTATCTTGAGCGAATGGGGTTTGTTGTTGAAAAGCCAACAGAACAGAAAATAACTTCAAAACCTTGTCCTCACTGTCAAGCATCAAACCCATACACAAATTCTAACTGTGATCTATGTGCTATGCCGTTAGATATAGAGGAATACAAGAAGGTAATAGAGAAAAAACGGGATATGGAAAGATACTACCAAACTCTAACAAAGATGAATGTTGGGCAACTCGAAGAAGAACAAGAAGCTGAAATAAACTCGATGGTAAAAACAATCATGAAAGGCGTAGAAATCGAAAGATATGATATCGTCAAAGATTATTTGAAAGTAACATTGATTTCGTGGGCAAAAATGTTCGTTGGTAAGTAAGTAAATTCCCCGTGTTTTTTAGGGTGGCGGACAAGGGATATCTCGCCTTACAAATTCTTCCCGAATAAACTCATTTTAGAAGGAGGGAACTGAATGAAATTGAAAGACGCAGAGAAATTGGCGGAACAAATTATGGAACAAATCCGTCCATATTGTGACAGACTGATGATTGCAGGAAGTATACGACGAAAGAAAAGTGAAGTTCGAGATGTTGATTTTGTTCTTATTCCAAAACCATTACTGTGGCATAGAATAGTTGCTACACTTCAACAGAACATGGATGCAAAAGTGTTGAAACATGGAGAAAAAGCTGCTCAACTAACAATTGATGGAATAAATGTTGACTTGTATTCAGCTACTCCGGAAACTTGGGAACCGCTTTTGTTGATTCGCACAGGATCAGCACAACACAACATTAAACTTTCAATGCTAGCCCGAAAGAAAGGAATGAAGCTAACGCATAAGGGATTAAGCAAGGATGGGAAGATTATTACCTCAAGAGAGAAAGGGATTTTCAAGGCTCTTGGAATGGAATATGTTCCGCCGGAGGAAAGGAAGTAGTCGATTTCTCTTTCAGGATTCAAAATGTCCTGTTGTTACTAGAATTTTCTTAGCCAACTAAAACTTGAATTAATTGTCGAGCTAATGGTGCAACCCCAATAAGACATAAAACAGAATATAGAATAATGAAAATCCCTGGAACCCAACGCTCCACTTTTGTTAGTTGAGGGTATTTTGAGGTTTTGTTTTCGGCGTTTAAAATGGTCCACTCCACTTCGAAGGGTGAAGCAGGTAGCTTCTTTTCAAGTTCATTTATTACTTTAAACTTTGCAGCATTTAATGCTCTATAACATCGAATTGTGACTAACCACGTCCAACAGAATAAAATTCCGGCAATCGAAGTAAGTATTAGCCATTGTTGGTTTAACGTCAGAAAATCAGATCCTAGTTTTGACAAGATACCGATAGCCGTCAACAATAAGGTATTTACGCTTAGAAAAAAATTGTTAGCTATACATCGTCTTGATGAAATATTATCGGCCATTTCAACACAAAGTTTGTATTGCGACAATAGATGGGTTTTGTATTCTTTCCCATATTGTTTTTCATTACTTGAGAAAAGTTGAGACTCCAATTCGGTTCCCGAATCTTCAGGTTTTTCCATAAATGTCACTTTTGGTCAATAAATCGTGATATGTCCTTAAGATTCCATTTGGTGATAGGGGCTTTATTCTTTACTAGAAGTTTTGGAATTTGGTGGTTCTTGTCTCTATATATCCGTACACCAATGACCTTCTTCCCTTGCCGATAAGCTTCTTCTAATTCCCAATTTACTGCTTCACGTGTAGCTGTCTTTTCTCCGATCATACAAATTACCATTGATGTTTGGGAAATCCTTTCTCTACAATTAGTTTTCCATTTCTCATCGAAAGGTTCCTTGACGGAGTAGTCTCTAAATTCTATATCAAACTCTTCATTTTTTGCTTGTGACCTTAAAAGGTCAACTTGGGGGGTATCATTCACATTGAAACTAATGAAAACATTCCGAATCCGTGCTCTGCGGACCTCTTCAGTAAATGATTCAAATAATCCTTCAGCATCTTCTACGGTTCGGTCCGAACCGAAATCATAACCAGAACTTCCACCACCCAAAAAAAGTTCACCTTATATAATCAGTTTAGCTAAATCAGGATAAAAGCCTTTTTAAATTTATCATTGAGCTTTTTCACTATTAGTTAACCCCTTTTCAGCGGCTATTCTTTCAATACAAGAAATACAATTACCACATGGCTCCTTGTTGCCATAATGGCAGAAATAGGTGTAATCGATTGGGAACTCATACTTTCGGGCTATTCTGATTACATCAATTTTGTTTAAATTAATTAGAGGAGTGAGAATTGAAATATCAATGCCCAAGGCTTTACTGATAGTGTTTTTTGTGTCTTGAACAAACTCAATTGTTTGATCGGGAAAAATCGGATTTGAAAGAAGCCCTATCGCCACAACATGAGCAGATTTTGTGTACCCATAAGCTGCACCTAGAGTGAGAAATAAAAGATTTCGAGTAGGGAAAAACGCGTCTTTTTTAATATCTAGGTCTTTGTTTGTAAGCCCACTAGGAATTCCTTTGCCTAACTCGTGAATATTAATTCGCTTTGCTTCCAAAGACAAATAACTGCACACTTTTTGACAAGCTTCCCACTCGGCAGTGGACGCCAATTGACCATAATCTATGAAGAGAGGAAATAACTGAAATCCTCTTTTTTTAAACAAAAGCATCATTATTGAAGAATCAAGACCGCCCGAACTCAACAACACTACTCTCAATTTCTAGGCTCTCCTCATAAAATGCCAGATTGCCATATCAAATATCGAGGGATTAACTCTAAGGTTATTACAAATATCCAAAATTCGATTTTCAAGTTCCAAGTATGTAGTTTGTGTCAGGGTTTTTGTCTTTATTCGTTTATCATCGTAAATTTTTTCTAAAAACTTAACAACATGAGAATCGATTATTGCTAAATTCTTTGAATATTTGATGTTTCTTAAGAAATGTGATGCTTCTTTTAATCCGATACCTGAGATGTGTGAAACCAAAAGATTCCTAACTTCTATTTCAGAATTAGATGTTCGAAGGAGCTCAAGAATCCAAAATTTTTTTGAGGATATCACTTTTGCTGATTGAAATATATTCTTAGCTCTAATATTAGGAAAACGATATCTCCTTAGCCCTCCGTTAATTTTTTTTGGGAAATAGATCGGTCTAGAAAGTTCATTTGCTATCACTTTATCAGAATCCGGACTATTTGCTATCCATTGAAGTGAGAGAAAACCTTTTTTCCTTAAATGTTGGACGGCAGACAAAGCTAATTCATATGGAACATTACTAGATAGAATGCATAGACAAAGTTCTTGCCAAAGTTCGTTCTCTGACATTTCAATCCATTCTTTATTCTTATGGTAAATAGTTTCCAATCTAGTATATGTCTCCAAAACTTGACTTAACAGATCACTTTGTTTTTGCATAAGAAAAACTCCTAATATTTTCATTATATACGTTCATTTTAGAACAGTCAAAACCTTTCTAAGTAAATCTTCTTTACTGTCAAAACAAATTTGTTCGTATTTTCCTAAGTCCATTTTTTCTTTCTCTAAAGTTAATACTATTTTTGGTTTCAATGTCTGGTACCTGTAAAGTAAAAATGTACTGTTATTATCTCTAGCTATTTGGATCTCCTTTTTTAGTTCAGTTGATGTTTCGATTCCATTTGTGATAATAAGTAAGAATTTATTGCTTTTCTTAATTCCATCGTTTCGGGCACTAATCCAAGTTTGCGTTTCTTTGAATTCTTTCGGGATGTCAACAGTGTCCAAAAAACATTTTATTCCTTCTCGTTCCAGCCCACACTTCAGATGAGTTGCGAAATCTTCTCCCGTATCTCTTCGATAACCAATAAACACAACAAAATTCTTTGAATGATCTACAATTTTAGTATTAACCGCTTGTTGAGGGGAAATTTCTGTTTTACAGTGGTCCGTCTTTTTAATTTTCATTCTATCAATTTTGTTTAGAGCTCTACCCACTTGAGGACTTTTTTCTCCAATATGTTTTTGCACATAAGCTTTGATATTGTCGTTTTTAATTAGAGATTGGATTTGTTTTACAAAATTCTGGTAGAACAACAAATTATGTAAGAGCACTTTCCGTAAGTATCCTCGTTTAGTATTTTTTGAAGATAATCTTGTGCAAATTTGACATTTGCAATCAAGCAGCCCGAGTTGAGAAAAATCATTAATGGAATAATCTACAGGGTTTATTGCAAATTTAACCCAATCCAAACTATCAAAAGAATCAACTCCACAATAAGAATAAAGTACCATTGAGAGCGGATTGCCGCATCCCAATAGATGAAGGAAGTTTTTAGGATTGCTTTCGTTTAAGGCGGTCCTTATTGCGACAAGTGTTTCAGCTCTCTCTTGGATACTTTTTCCAATATCTCTTTCTGCAACAGCAATACTTGAACAAAGAGTTGGATAGTTACTGACAAATTCCTGTACTATTTTTATTAATGTTCTAGTTGAAGGGGCATGTAATATGGCTAAAAAGGCACCATTGTTCAAGAAAACTGAAGATTCTAATATATTATCATATGTGGTTTTCTTGAAATCTTCATGCGATCTAAAATCTTTCCGATATACATCAAAGCTACTGTGGAGATCAAAATTTATCTCGGATAGTATGCTCTTATAATCCGCTAGGTTCCACTGTATAGATCGTTTCATCGAACTTTCAAAAAGACCACTGTCCAAAAACAAAAACCCTTTATCAATATAGCGGTTTGCCAAGGATAACGCTTTACTCTTTTGCTTTCCTTTCATATAGTACAAATCATAAGCCGAGATTAGGACACGTGGATACTCAATATCACTTATTAAACCTAACAAATCGTTAAATGGAAACTTTATTCCATAAGTTGATATGGCGGGAAAATACGTGGGGGTTGAAAGTTTCTTGTCATTAAGACTGATTTCTAAAACTCGAGAAAGTTTATCGGACTCGTGGATAATCTTAGGTTTTTTCAAGCTAGGTTATCCTCAAATTTTTTGTTGCATCAATAACTATTTGTTTTTCCTTTTAAGTAATTTATTGTAATTGTAAATTAATTGTCCTACGGTGAATGGTCTAATTAAAGATGAAAAGTAAAGATTTGAAAAGATTTAGTATAAAATTGTCGATTACAATCGTTATCGCATCAACATATTTAGTAACCTCTCTAATTATTGGGGAACTCAGTTATTCTTGGGTACAAGTTAGAATCAGCGAAGCTTTAACGCCATTACCTATGTTCTTTGGTTTTCCGGGAGTTATTGGATTAACATTGGGTTGCCTCTTAACTAACTTTTTCAGTCCTGTGGGATTGCCAGATGTTTTGTTTGGACCATTATTGACGTTTTTGGCAGCAATCTTATCGTGGAAAGCCAACTTCGGAAAGAAAATCATAGCCTGTTTTTATCCCGTTTTTGTTAATGCTTTAGGAGTGAGTATTTACGTTTCCGCGTTTTATGGAGTTCCCTATTGGCTTAGCGTTATAACGATAGCTGCAGGAGAGTTGGTCGCTGCAGTATTAGTTGGATATCCCTTGTTAACTGCAATAGAAAAAAAGGTAATTGGACTGTTTTCTTAATCTGCGTAAATCAATAAACTAGGGTTTAACAATTCGGTTGATTTTGGAGATTTAGAAAACATTTTCCCTTCTCTTTCCAAGTTCTATTTGTAATTAAGTTGAAGAGAAAAAATCACCCAAAGTTTGAGTCTGTTACACACCCAAAAAACTATGGTTTCTAAACGATTTATCTTTGATTGATGTGTATGACATTTTACGGTTACACCGTCAAACCAGGAGCGCGGCGTTTTTAGTAAATCAAGTTTTTAAGGTTGCCCGTAAGCAATTATAAAAACACTTTTGTTAGGCTTTATGATACTATAGCAATTGGTATATTTTAACGGGAGCTGGGGGTTTGGTCTCTCCTAATAGAGATCTGGTATATAGTGCTGTTGACCTAAGCAGGTTACCTGGTAATACAATTGCAGAAACCCAATTGACGGATATTTTAGAAATTGGGCGAGAGGTTGACACTCTTGAAACGATAAGAAGAACAGAAAAAGACAGCAAAATCAAGATGGGGGATGTTCTTGTCAAGTAGCAAATCAAAGATTAAAGATTCACTTCTTTTTATATGCATAAATCAAAAAGCAAGAAATGGAAAAATAGTCAGAACTTGGACAAGAAACAAATTTTCGGTTGATCTAACTCTTATTGGCGAAATAAAGTTTGCTGAAGCAATTAGAGAGATATTCAAAAATCAATTGTTTCAAGTGAATTATACTGTCAAAGAAATTGAGAGACAAGTTGAAGACATTATCTCACGAACATTGCAGCTCCCAAAGTTACAAAGAGAAAACGGAATTAGAACTGAAATCGTTACTCTTTTTGCTTTACTTTCAAGGCAAATCAAGGACTATTACTTTTTGATACCAATATCCAATCTGAAGATAAATAGAAAATTCAGAATTCATGGTAAAATAGGGTATTTTTTAAACAAATATTGTTAATTTATTGTTGAAGTATATGATAGTCTTTCAAAGCGTTAAGTCGAAGGAAGCCCTTAAAATATAAACACTTTAATCGTGCAAAGTCCTATTATTTAATTGGTGTTCATGAAGAAAAAAGCATTGACACTAACGTTTATCGTGACCATCCTCACTATAACCATAATCGTTGTCTTGTTTGTTGAAGAATTCAACCCTTTTTCAGTTGACAATTCTTACCAGAATAAATTGTTCATAGTAAGTTTTAACCCTGTAACTGTCGGGAGTAAAGTAACTGGCGGCAGTATTGTTCTTGCTAACCCGACAAACAATAATTTTGAGAACTTAACGTTGACGGTTAGAATTGACGATTCGGAACTAATAACACCAATCCTGCGTTTATGGATGCGCCCAACTGTTCCAATAACCCAAATAAGCATTGCACCAAGTCAAAATGAGACTATTCAACTTTACCTGTTTGACCCAGACAAAAACGAACCGCCTTTCTACGAAACAATTGTTAACATCCAGACTTTTAGTTCTCATGTATTCAAGTTTTACATTACCAAAACCAATTTCGGTGACGTAATTAACGGACAATCCTTCACAATCCCACAACAGAGGGCTTACTTACAAATCACAGGCTACAGTTTAATAGAGCATTCCAATGATACATGGCATGAATATTTCAACTCCACCACAAATCGGTATGAATACATCAATGACCAACCTAATTTCTACCAGCAATACCACCGTTCTGCGTTCTTTCCACTCGACCCCAGTTCCTATAATTGGGCAAAATCACTAAACCAAATCGGCGAACATTACTTTAACGTAACAGTATTCAATAACAATACTTTTCCAGTTGAAAAGGTAACACTACATTTTGGAGAAGGTGGGGTGGAGGAGGCGTTACATGACAAAATTCTCCAACCAAATGAAATGTATGTTTTCCCAGTAGCCGTGGGTGGCAAGGATTGGTGGAGTGTTGAAGACGTTTATCAACTGAGCAATTTCTTTCCAGCCTATGCAAGCGGCGATTTAGTCAGTAGTCAAAAATAATTCTAATAGTTCAATGCCTGTTTAAAGAGCAAGCGATAAAATAGAAGTATCTTCTATCAGTCTTTTTAAGCAACTGATTAATAAACTAATTTTGGAGAAAGTAGAAATCAGAAGTTAGATTTCGGATTGCGGGAGAAAATCCCGCGAAATAGCGGGTTTTTGCCACATTGATGATATTCCGAGTTGTATCAAATTAATCAGGCGATTAAATCTAAGGTTGTGGTGGAGTTTGAGGCGTTTTCTTTTCTAGCCTAACTATATAACGGATTAATACTAGGATTCCTAGACTAAAACCCAAATAGAAGAACCCTATGGTGAAAAAAGCTTGCGCGCTAAGGAATGGGTTATCTTCAGAAGGAATATTACTGCTTCTTGACAAGGCAATAAAGACGATACCAATCAGGATAGAAACACCCGCTACGACTAGAGCCTGATGTGAATCCTTCATAGATTCAACCCATAGTCAGTAGGGTTCAACCATCTTATATCATTTTACCGCTCTAGTGCTCGCCATAATTCTAGTTGATTTAATCAGTTGATTATACTTTTTCCTCGCTCTTAAAACTAAAGATGTTTTTTATTTCCAACTTCTTTGGTGTTCCTTTGTGGAACGGTAGTGTTCCTCCACCAGAGCTAATAGGCAATTCTTATTAAGTATAATTGAGGGAAAAAATGAAAATTGGTTTAACCTTAATAGCTATCGCATTATCAGGATTGATTACAGGTCTTGCTTTTGCTACTCCTTTAATGCTATCTGAACTTGATGTTAAACCATGGATTCATCATATTCAAGGACCAACTGCAGATTTTGAAATTGAGATTATCTTTGCCAACTTTACTGTTCTGGATCCTAACGAACCTACGTCGGAGGCGGAGGTTCTTTCTGTTGAGTACCAAGTTTGGCTCAATGTCACAAATCCTTCTGGTTTGGGTGCTACTCTCTTAGATGTAAATTTTGCAGCAGCAGGAGAAATCACAGCTTACTCTGGGCCACCTCTTATCGGAGCAAATAGTTCTGGCGGGTGGGGTTGGGAAGCTGAAGGAGCACTAGTTGACGGTAAATGGTACAATCTCACATGGGTAAATGGAACATATCCCTTTTTTGATAGGGATGGCAATATGGAGCCATCTCCTTTTGAAATTCCTTGGCAAACTGGTTACTGGATGGAAGGCGTTCAGCTCTATCAAAGACACGTAAATGGAACAATTGTTGCGACTTATCTGAATATGAACGGAACATGGACAGATGTCACAGAAAGAATTGTACTAGAAGAACGAAATCACGGAAGTGGGCATTCCCTGAAAGACGTTGTTGCAGATCAACTGAGAATATTCCAAACGTATGTACCTGATGCTTCGGATGCTTCTGTTGTATTCGATTCAGATGGAAATGAAATACAAGTTCCTTCTGTAATCGATGTTGGAAATGGAACAGAGGTTACTGTTGATGGAGATTCTCTTTTTGGTACTGTGTATATTCAGGCTGGTGAGGGATACTTCAATAATTACTGGAAGCCTGGAGAATCACGAATAGTTCTGATTGAAGGTAACCAAAAATTTGGGTCTTGGGTGAACTTTAATCCAGTTGACGTGTTAAGTTCTGGCAATATTACCTTTAAAACTATAACTTTTAACAGTGCAGATACTGATTTCTGGTTGGGAAACAATACTGTTCAGGATAATTGGTCGTATGCTAATGAACTAAAAACTATTGAGTTGACAAAAGAAAACAACTCATACATCTACAACATGGATTTAGTCGAAAAATACAAGTTTAGCGTTGATGAATGGAATGCTGAAGTGTTTCTCAAACCAAGGTGAGAGAAATGACGAAACAATTGTCTGATGAACTCGCAGGTAACACTCTGCAAGTTTACTCCTTTGTAATCAAAGAATCTAGACCTGTTGGTCCTCGAGAGGTCATGAGGGGTGCAGGTCTAAGTAGTCCAAGTGTGGCATACAGACAATTACAAAAACTTGAGCTTCTTGGGCTAATCGAGAAAAACGAATACGGCGAGTATATTGCAATGCAAAAAACTGGAGTTGCTGGTCATGTTTGGATCGGTAGAACCCTAGTACCACGAATGATTTTTTACTCATTCTTTTTCATGGGCGTATTACTAGCGGAACTAATTATCGTGATATGCCAACTATTCATTTATCATCAAACAGTTACTTTAGGCGTTTGGTATTCTATCCTCATAACTGCCGTATCTATGATTTTATTCTTGACAGAAGGGATTCTGTCACAAAAAAGAAAATCTACTTCAGAATGATTAAAAATAAAGATTCTTTTAAATTCCGATTATTGGAGATATTAATTTTTTTATCTTTTCTGGAATTATCTTCCATAGCATGTTAATTTTGCGCGCGCGCATGTCCAATGTTGAACGAACAGCCATTTCCGTAGCATTTGAAAACATTTTTTTAGGCAGGAAAAACAGCCTTTTTTCAGAAAAATGCTTTGGTAAAAACTACAAATACTACATCTATACCATTTACGAATGTTTCAATTGAACGATAAAGATGAACTAGAAGCTTTTAGCGAGCTAAAAGGAAACACACTGCTTGTGTATTTGTATTTGGTTAGAAAACAAAATCCTGTGGGCGCTAGAGAGGTTCAAAGAAAACTTAACTTTTCAAGTCCAACTCTTGCTGTCTACCATTTAGACAAACTTTGCACTTTGGGTCTAGTCCATAAGGATCAAGACGGGTATGTCTTAGCAAAAGTAGTAAAGATCGGCGCTCTTTCCCAAGTTGTTAAATTCGGTTCTCTCATTCTTCCACGTTATGTTTTCTACACCGTTTTTTTCTCAGCTCTGCTATTCTGCTATATTGCCTTCTTATGGTTTGTCAATTCCTTCGAGCTTAACATTCACAGCAGTTATGCAATTCTGCTCAGTCTAACAGTAATTTCGGTCATGACTTATGAATGCATACGTATATGGAGACAAAGACCAGTTTAGTCCTGTACAACAAATTTGTACGTTTGTACAAAAGTATTGTATTATATTTCACTCCGCACTCCTTGTTAGTGTGCGGCTTGAAATCGATGGCATCAATTGACATGAAAACAGTTTTACAAAATATAGTCATTGGCTTATTAGTAGCAGTTGGCCTGTTCTGTTCCATATTACTACTTGCCAATTCTTGGATAAAAATTCTAGTTGTTGCGTTAATCCTGATCTGTAGCGTAGTATGGTTAATATCCCGCGGAAATCTCAAGAAAACATCAAAGTATTTAGTGCTTTCTTTGATGATTTTTGGCATATGCTTTACATCGTTTGAAAGATACATTTTCTGGAATGCGGGCTATCCTTCAACCTATAATGCTTCGATACCTGACGTTACTATATCATATCCAAACATACTGAACGTATCGTTAACAGAAGTCGTTCAAAATGCTAAAAAGACTAATGCATTTAATCTTTTTAAATTGGAACATCCTGGCGAAGCAACCTTTGAATCTATTGGCCTTAGCACAACATTCCCAGGTGGACGAATCGAGGTTTCTTTCTATAATGAAGACACAAATACGGGCTTTGGATTCATATCGAGTGGTGGCTACCCCTATCATGCCTCAACTATTCAATGGATTGGAGTGCCTTCTTCTCGAATATATTCTCAGCAGCAAACTCCTGAAGAAACACTCAAACATATTGATGATTTGGGGATTCAATGGTTCTATGAACAAGTGTCTGAAATATATCAAAACAGAACAGGAACAAATCCAAACACAAGTAATCTAGATGTGGGTACGCAATGGCAGGAATATAACGAGTATCGAGGCATGATTCTGCAGATGACAGGATGGCAACGGAGTGGCAATAGCATTCAAGACATCTTTCATGCAGCATTCCAACCAAATGGCACTTTGCTCTACATGAACATGCCAAAATGATTAATCGAAAAACCTATTCCTAACAGAAATGGCAAGTTTATTGAATAGCGCGCGCATATGAATAGTTTAGAATAGGAAGTATTGTGGCAACCTTGTTTTAGTTTCTTTTTGCCAATTTATTGATGCTATACGTCACTAATGGAGCGATTGCCAAGAAGGAGACAACGCGTAAAATACTGATTGTCCAGTGGTTCTCAGTGTTGCTCGGTGTTGCGACAGTTGATAGGGTTGTTTGGGTAAATTGGTAAATGTTATTGGATACTAATAGCACCACCAAAGATATACTGATAGTAAAAAGTGTTGCATAGACAAGATTGTTTTTCAGATTCTTTGAATAGTAGTGACGGATGTAGAAGACAAACAATACTAACCCGAGCATCATACCAGAAAAACCAGCAAGGTGAAAAATAGTCAGTTGCCCGAGTGATATGTAAGCATAAATGGTCTCGACGGATAACAGGATATCAACACTGAGCGTAATCATCAAAGTAATGCCGATTATCAAGAAAAGAAAGAAGACTTTGCCGACGTAGCTCTCAATTTCATTTCTAACTATTTTGCTAGCTCGCTTTTGTTCTCGTTCGACTTTTTGGAAGAGCACCATGCTTGTTTGTCCAATATCTGAAAGACGGTATTTTCCTCGTGCAGATTGTTCAACCAAAAGAGCAAGTTCCTTTAGATGGTAACTAAGCAAGCCAGTGTCGTTCATGCCTACAGTGTTCTGGATATCTGTGAAGGATACTTCGTTTTTTTGTTCAAGAAGAATCAGAATTTGTCGCCGAATAGGATTTTTTAACGCAGCGAATATCGAATCATAATCGCTAGTTTCAGTCATGCAGAACCACTTCAAGTTCTTCGTTAATGTTATAGTGTAAAAGGTTTTTCGTGAAGAAAAACTGGAAAAAACATCATCTATTTACCATTTAGTTTACCGCAAAACATTGTTAGGTATAAATTCTCTCCATGTGAGCCGTTGCACGCGAATCACTTGATGATAAAATGCCAAACCAATTGAAGCATACTTTAATGCATTAAAGTGTTTTTTCCTATAGTTAATCGGTAAAAAATTCTTTTTCTGCGATTAACTTCCCTAAAAAAATAGAAGCCCTGCTAAAACGCAATTTAAGGCTGGAAATAATTTTTTACGGTAGTTACTCTTCCAAAAACAGCTTTTCTCTGAAATCTGCAGTATCCCTTACCTCTTATTTATTGGCATAAAAGAAGTTTTGTAAGCTTTGTTGCTGTTAAGAGGGGGCAATCACGGGTAGAGTTGTTGTGTTTTTGCTGCTTATTCCGTGGTCATCTACGACGGTTAGTTTTACGGTGTACTCGTCAGCTACGGTATAGGTGTGAGTGATGTTTGCTCCTGTTCCTTTGTTTCCGTCTCCGAAATCCCAAGCATACTTGACTATTATGCCGTCAGGATCTTCGCCGATCGATGTGAAGGTAATAGTTTCTCCAACTACGGGTTGTTCTGGAGTTATAGTGAATGTGGCGATTGGAGTCGCCAGAAACGGAGTGATGAATAGGACCCAGCAGAAAATAAACGTGAGAGCATAAATGCCATATCCCATTGTAAGAATCTTGGTCGGCTTCTCCACCTTATTAGCAAACTGGAATTTGAGAAGGTAATAGGTGAGAAGATATACTGCTAATGCGACAGTTATGCCATTTATGAGTGGGTTGCCTACTTTGAGGTTCACCACTAAGGCAGCTACTAGGGCGGCGAGGATGCCGAAGCCGATTCTGAGACAGTAAATAACATTTAGAGTCTTCAATTTGAATCCCGTGTTTTCGTGAACACCATAACTTTTCACTTGTAGTTTATCTTACTTTCGCTTCCGGAAGCCTTCTCCACCCGCTTAAATCTCCTCGCGCTTACTTAAACCCTCTCAAAATGACCCTTGTAGCACGAGAAATAGCCATCATTAGAAGTACTTTAATGAGGCGCTTAGCCTGAAAAGACGATCAGATTATTCATATTGCAAATATGTAGCCAGTTTTCATAAGAGCTTTACATCTTTTCCATTTTAACAATCGATTGTGAGATTACA
>Ga0315538_1001016_pt1 | contig 17020 bp, 10 predicted proteins | sample SalMarSW160230MG_2_FD_203834 | JGI IMG/M metagenome (GOLD analysis project Ga0315538, IMG submission 203834) | Salt marsh sediment microbial communities from the Plum Island Ecosystem LTER, Massachusetts, United States - Salt Marsh Sediment SW1601-230 ...
GGCATACGCAGTATGGTCAAAACGCTCAAAGACAATCCGAACGTGGAGTTTATCGTTCAGAGGAGCGACTCGGTACCAAATACGGTGGTCTCGGATGCAGAGAAGCTGCACGAGATTCTAACGAACATTATAAGCAACTCCGTTAAATTTACACGGCACGGCACAATTGCTCTAAAGACATACGTTGAAAACCAGCGGCTGTATTTTGCAGTGTCGGATACCGGTATCGGGATAGACGAAAAGCACCTCGGCAGCATCTTCGAGGAGTTTACCCAGGTGGACTCATCGAGCACGCGAAAGTACCAGGGCAGCGGCCTGGGGCTGGCAATCTGCAAGAAAATGGTGAACCTCTTAGGCGGCGAAATATGGGCCGAGAGCGAGCCGGGCAAAGGTACAACGGTTACATTTCACGTACCGATAATGATTGAGGCGGCCGCCAATAACAAAGAATCTGTTCAGCCGGATGAGATTGATACTGTAAACGAAGATGTTGCTGCCGGACGCAGAGAGCCGGCTGCAACCGGGCACCGGTCACTGCCGACTGTGCTGATTGCGGAAGACGATGAGTTCAGCAGGGCTGCGGTCGAGATGATGTTGGAACATCGATACCGGCTTGTGTTCGCCGAAGACGGTGCGGACGTTGTTGAGAAGTATTTTTCGATTCAGCCGGAAGTCGTCCTTATGGATATAATGATGCCTGTTATGGACGGTTACGAGGCGTTTGACAAAATCATGGCACAGGCCGCCGGGCCGGTGGCGCCGATAATCGCCCTGACCGCGAAGGCGATGAAAAACGACCGCGAAGAGCTCTTAAACTACGGGTTCACCGATTATATCCCCAAACCGATAGACGATGAAGCGTTGATAAGAACGATAGAGAAGTATATTACGGTTCACTGAATTCCCATTTCCGGACACGTTACGTCCACGGCGTTATCTTTGGCGCATCGCATCTTGGCGTTGGCTGGTTCACTTTGGCCTGTAGAGCAGCGTTTCTTTTTGGTCGCCTTCGGTGTAAAAAACGGCGCCTGTTTCTATGTCCAGCAGGACGCCTTTTCTCTGCATTCCGCCAAGGGCGGCGGCCCTTATGGGGATACGTTTTTTCTCAAGCAGTCCGGTGACAGACCGGATGTTTTCTTCGCATATTGTTTCGTCTTCACGCTTGAGGACGTTTCCTGCGCCGACAAGGCACGCTTCGATGTCGCCGCTGTTTGAGCCGGACCGGGTCATTTTCGCTATCATCCGGTCAATGGCGTCTTCGGCGTATTTTGTCTTTTCCGGCTGTTCGCCGGGCGCCTTGCCCGGGAGCATGACGTGGGCGAGCGCACCTGTTTTGCTCTTCGCCTCGTAAGCCGTAATGACGATGCACGAGCCGATGGCGGTTGACCTTAAGAGCACCTGCCGGGAGGTAACTTTGACCTCGCCGGTATTGACGTCCAGGATTTTCTTCATTTCGACACCGTCTTTCAGCCGTTTTTTTGTCACAAGACTGATTTTACCTGCCCGTGCGGCCTGTGCCCACAGAAAAGAGACACATCCTTCGGGAAAAATGCAAGGTCCGAGAGTTCGTTGATTTGCGCAGGACACTAAAGCGCCAAAACCCGCCTAACCGGTCAAGCCGTCAAAGCCCACATAACCGTCATTACCTCCCATCAGCTTGAGCTGGCCGATAATTTACGCCGAGTCATTTTGTTTTCTATACTTTATGCGGAAACGTTTTTCCGACAAGCTCGGTCGCTGAGAAGACGCGGCGTTATCACGGACAGCGGGAGTATTTCGCGGCTAAAGTGACACCTGAGATTTTACGAAAACACAATGGCCCATGTTGTGACGCAGGGCGGAGAAATTTTTCGTAAGAGGCGAGGAGGCCTGTCAATGGAGTTTTTTGATGAGAATCGACCGCAATACCGGAAGGGCAATGGTTTTAAGAGCCGGCCGGTAATTTTCAAGGTCTCGGCAGTTGTTTTTATATGCGTTGGCCTATACGCGGTGAATGCAGCCGGTGCAAAGGCGAAGGCGCCGCCGGCGGCACAATCGTGTAAATCGCTGCGGGCGATGGCGCGGATTTATATGGCGTACGGCGATTACGCAAAGGCCGAGCCGCTGGCCGAGAAGGCACTGGCTTTGGCTCGCCGCAGCGGAGATAATGAAAAGCTGCTGAGCGCCTGTCTCATCGATACGGCCTGGCTGTACAAGAACCAGGGCAGATTCGCCGCGGCCGAAAAGGCGTGCCTGTCGGCTCTCGCGATGCAGCAGAAGGCCTATTACCCCGAGCACCCCTACATCGCTTACACGCTGCGAATCCTCAGCTCAATCTATCAAAATCGCGGTAAATACGCCCAGGCCCAGTCAGCTTTGGACAGGGCTATGGCAATTATGGCCAAATACCATCAGCCGGATGACGACATACTTGCGCCCTTTCTCGCTGATAAGGGTAAGCTGCTGGTTGCCTGCGGTAAGCTGTCGCAGGCGGAAAAGTATTATGACCGGGCGCTGGCACTGCTAAACAAAAGTTACGGGCCTGAGCATCTTTATACGGCCGGTGTGCTGTCCGGCCTTGCAAAATTGTATTCGTTGCAGGGAAAATACGAGCAGGCCGGGGAGCTTGTGGAAAAAGCGACTGCAATCCAGCAGAGGTTTTACGGCAGCGACAATTATCTCATCGCCACTACATGGCTGACTCAGGCCAGAATTGAACAGGCAGGAGACAATTACGGCAGGGCGGAAATGCTGGCCAACAGGGCGCTGACGGTCGTGGAGAACAAGCTCGGCCCGGCGCATCCGCTGGCGGGACAAATTCTCAGCACCCTGGGGCGATTCTACACCGAGCAGGGCAGGTTTGCCGAAGCTGAGCAGAACTGCCGGCGGGCCGTGAGGGTACTTGAGAACGCACTTGGAGAAAAAAACGATTACACTGCAATGGCAATGAACAACCTCGCCCGGCTGTATCTGCGCGAGGGCAGATATACTCAGGCCCAGGCGTTGTGTGAAAGGGCGCTAAGCACCCTCGAGGGCATCTTCGACGACGGCCATCCCGACGTAGCGGCGGTGCAGCGGACGATGCTGGAGCTGAGGCAAAGGGTCAAGGCCGTGGCAATAAGCAGTATAAGCATAAACACGCGAAGCCCCATCTTCTATCAGACGGGGCTTTTTGAAACTTACCGCTCAACATCAATCGGCCCGGCATTTTGACAGGTGCTACCATCGCAGCCACAGGCCGACATGCAGCCGGCCTCTGCCTACCCTGGTGTCATCGGTCTCTCTGAGGGGACAGCCGTAGTAAAGCTGCCCGCTGAAATGGTCACCCAGCTCAAGGAGTGTGCCGACACCGACGCTGAACAGCGTTTGGTGCTGGCGCTCTGTTGAGCGGGGGTTCTCTATCCTTGTTCGTCCGAAATCGATAAAGGCCAACGGCGCCAGTTTCTTCAATCTCGTCAGCTTGTTATGCGTCTTTTCCGACTCGGCAGGTTGAATGCCTTTTGACCGCTCGTACTTTACAAGGTCAAATTCGTACTGCGCCGAGGCCAGCATTCCGCCGTCCGCAACAACCTCGTACTCATCGTAGCCCCTGACGGTGTACATCCCGCCGAACGTAGTCATCTTAGCAGGAGCAAGGCGCTCGCTGGGATAAATCAGCCGGAAATTTGTGCTGAGGCGCTGAACCCTGTTGGCGTCGAGGACCCGGCTGTAAGAGCCCGCGACGGTGGCGATGGAGAAGTCGTTGTCGGGGAAAACGGTGCCGGCGGAGCCGCCGCCAATACGGGTCTTGGCGAACTCGGCGTTGTTCGAACCCATCCCGCCGATGCTGCGAACCTCTGAAAAACTAAACGATGTATTTGAGATGTCGTCCGACTTATAAAGGTTGACTGCATATCCCCAGAGGTCCATCGTAACCTTATAGCCGAGTCCCGGCAGCGACAGCCCGAGGAAAAACGGCGTGGATTTGCTGACCTCGTGACTGTACGAGCCGCTGAAATCGAGGAACCAGCCGTCCTGCTGCAGCACGTTGTATTTCAGCGTGCCGCCTATGAATTTGCCGCCTCCTATGAAGTCGAAATCGCCGGCCTCGGGGCTTATGTCAAACTCGCTGTAGCCGCCGTAGATGCGAAGACGCAGCCGCGGCCCTGCAAGAGGGAAGTCATAAGAGCTGAAAAACGAGTAGTTGTCCTCAATGCCGGAATCCAACCGGCTCTGGTACATTGCTATGAATGTGTCGTCTATGCCGAGAAGATTTGTATTGACGGTGCCGAACCTCGGACTCCATTTCCTGTCGTCGGTGCCGGAGTTGTCAATCTGCATAAAAAAGTGCCACGGGTTCGCCTCGTAGATGTCGTAGTTGACGGACAGGGTCTTTGGCTCGCTGCCTTTGGAGACAACTCCCGAGACGTAACGGTCGGGGTTTAGATTTAGCAGGTTAATGAAGTTATCGAGCTTTTTGCGGTTGGCCACCCTGCCGGGCTTTACCGGCGACCACGCGAGAACCGTGTTGCTGTCCAGATAACCCTTTTCGACCTGCTTCTGGTTCGGGTCGTAAGAGGTTACCGTAACATCGGTAACTACGGCCTCGATGACCTGAACGGGCAGAATGCCGCCTTCAAGCTCGGTGCCCTGCTCGAGCGCTTCTTTGGGGACATAGACGTAAATGCCGGCATAATTTCTGCTCTGATAAACGCTCAGAACGTACTGCGTAAGGCCCTGGATTGTCCTTGCAGAGAGCTGCCGCTCCGTGCCCGGTTCCAGGATTATCTCGTAGATGCCGGTGAAGTCGTAAATGTATTTGCTCTCGGCCTTGTCAAGTGCTGCGGTCGAGGCGTTGTAAATTATTGGGATGTTATTTAGAAGCTCGGCGGTCGAGACCAAGGTATTGCCGCTGAAACGAATCTCCCTGACGCCGAGAAGCCGGCTTGAATCCTCTGGGAAACTAACCTTCGGCGGCGATTGCTTTTCAATTTCCAACCGACGGCGCATGTTTATCTTCGCCACTTTTTCCCGGTACTCGGTCTCGATTTTTTGCTTTTGTTCGGCGGTTGCATTTTTGCCGAGCGCCGCAAGCTTTTCTTCCCTGTCGAGTTTTGCCTGCCGGATTTGTTCTTTGGCCAGTTGCCTGGCCCGGGAAACCAGTTTCGCCAATTGCCTTTGTTCGGCGCGTTTTGCCTTTGCCGCTTCAGCGGCCTTGCGTTTGGTTTCAGCGGCGGCCTGCCTCTGCCGCTGAAGTTGCTCGGGTGTCTGCGATGCGACCGCGGCGGCCAAAGCAATGCAAGCGAAAAACGCAAAAACCCATATCAATTTCTTCGCGATTCTCATAATCTGTCCTCTTTAAGTCAAAGTGATTACTTTAGTTACGTTCATCGGCTACAATGTGGGTTTTGTCTTAGACAAATTGTAGTCACAAGCCGCAAAGCCGATATTGAATAGTTCAAAAAAGGCCCCCTGTTCCTGTGCCCACGCTGCTGATGCAAAGGATACGAACAATTAGAATTTTATACCCGGCAGGTCCGGCAGTAAAGGCAAAAGTATTAAAAAAACACCTTTTTCAGCACTGATAACGCAGTTTTAACGTCTCCGGCAGTGAACATCGGGCCGAAAGACTATTTTTTAACGGGTAGTGTGCGAAAGGTCAAGGCCGCGGGCCGGCATTGGCTCAGCAGACCAAAGGCCGGCGGTACATACCCGACATTGAGCCGTAAGCTCTTAAATTAACTCTTTTCAATCCCAGGGGTATATTTTTGACGATAACCAGGTAGGCAGTGTTGGTAAATGAGCACAGGCAACAATATGAAAAGAGCGTCCAAAGCTAAAATCGCAGTTCTGCTGGCCGCTGGGGCGGTGCTGTTTTTCTACCTCTGGGGTTATCTTGGACAGCGAGGTACGCGTATAGCCGGCTATAAGTACGGCAGTGGAGCTGTTGCCGGCGGTCGCTCTTACGAAGGCCTCGAAGAGTTTGGTGAATGGCTCAAAAAGGATTTTGCCGGCGAACAGAAGCTGCTGCTGCTCATACGCAACTCGCTGGCGAACAACCGCCCGCTCAACAAACTGCCCGAACTAAATATCGATATGTCGGCTCCTTTCACATGGGCTGCGGTGACATTGTTCCAGCGCGGCAATGTTCCAATCAGATGGATTTCAAAAAGAAACACGCCCCTTGAAACCATAAACCGGATAACCGAAAAGCTCAGAAAAAACAATTCTTTCTCCGACTTTTCAGTAGGCGACGCCAATAAATGCCGGCTAATGCTGGAGGTGATAACGGATGAAAGCCCCCTGGATATTGAGCATCTGAACACGACCCGCTTCGACAGCAATAGGTTCGAGCCGGGTATAACGGGCTTTAAGCTTCGCTACAACGGCGAAACATATTATTATATGCCGACCGACGCCGTTGTTAAAAGCCACCTGTCGATAAAACAGGCCCTCAATAACATTTCAAAAAAAATCGGCGTCGCCAAACAAACCGACAGCATATCGGAAAGAATCCGAATAATGAAGCAACTGCCGATACAGTGGTCGATAATCAAAAGTGTTGCGTTCGTAACTTATGGCAGTCGAATATGCCCGCTGTACCGCGGCTACCCCGTTCCGGTTAAATTCTCACAAGACGGGATGGCGCAAATGGTCAGCCGGTCAGTGGACTGGCTTTACAACAATATGAGCGAGGACGGTAGGTTTCTATACTACTATGACGGCGTCGCAGACAGCATCATAGACCACGCCCACCCGAACCGAACCGAACAAAATAATTACTACAACATCCTGCGTCACTGCGGCGGCGTAATCGCACTGCTCAGGGCGTACGAGCTGACGGCAGATGATAAGTATATCCCGGCTGCGCAAAAGGCCCTGAACTTCCTGCTCAAAAACGTCAGGGAGCACAGCTACAAGAACAGAAAGGCATATTACGTATTCTACAACAAAAAGGCCAAGCTCGGCGGCACGGGCGTTGCACTTATTGCACTGCTTCAATACCGGCAAATCACCGGCGATACAAAATTCGACGATTATATTTTTGGAATGGCCGACCACCTGCTCTCGCGAATAACAGACGACGGCGAGATGCTCGGCTATTACATACACCCGCAGTACAACGACGGCAAGCCCATCATTTCTCCCACACCGAAGCAGAAGCGAGAACTCTTCAGTTTCTATTATCCCGGCGAGGCGCTGATGGCCCTTGCTGTGTTCGAGCGGCAGATGAATTTGACAGACCGGCTCAGAGAGGAAGTTACGGAGGCCTCGAAGCGGGCGCTCGATTTTTTAGTGAAAATCAGGCCGGTTAAATACGCCGATATGTTCAGGCCGCTGCCCAGCGATAGCTGGCTGATGCAGGCCATAGAGCTGTGGGCCTCCAATGAGGAATTTCAGAAAAAAGAGTATCTCGACTTTGTTTTTAACGATGCCAGAGAGATGATTTCGCATACGTATAACGAGCAGAACAGCCCATACTACGATTATCCCGGGATGTTCTATTATAATTACGGCGACCACGCATACCCGGACGGCTCTCGGGCGGAAGGACTCATCGCCGCATATTATCTGGCCGAGAGAATGGGCAAAAACGAGTTAGCTGTGTACATACTGAAAAATTGCAGGACAGTAGCCGAATCACTTATGTACACTTACAACAGTCCCGAGTCAACTTATATGCACAGGTACCCGGAAAAATCAATCGGCTCGTTCAGATTCAAGCTCACACGCCAGTGGATGCGGGTCGATACGGTTCAGCACGCGGCCTGCTTCTACGTAAGGTTGCTGCCGGCTCTCTATGAAACGGAGCAGTGAAAGATGGAGAAAGTACACGGACTTATCACAAGGATACCGGCATCGGAAAAGTGCTTTGTTGCTGCCTTGATACTGGTCTTTGCGCTGTCACTTGCTCTTAGACTGACGTGGACGCTTTACGTTCAGCCGCCCGAAAAAACCATCTACTCCGATATGGTCGGATACGTTGACAGGGCGCAGGACCTTGTCAAGGGTGAACAGGTGGATGACCCGTATCTGGCTGTGCTGGCATACGGCGCTCACTACTATTATGCAGTATTGATGGAGATATTTGGTACGGAAAATTACAAGGCCATATCAATCGTTAATGCCGTGCTCTCGGCACTTACCGTTCTGGTAGTAATGGTTTCTGCGAGGTTCTGTTTCAGGTGTATCTGGGTAGCGTATGTAGTCGGCCTGTTGTGCGCAATCTGGTATCCGATGATTGTATATACGGGCTTCTTCTCGACCGAGCTGCCGTACAGTTTCTTCCTGTACCTGAGCATACTGCTCTCGTTCTGGTATCTGCGAACCCGCAAGCCGACGCTTGTTGCTGTGATTGCGGGCGTTATCTACGCGGTTGGCTTTGCAATTCGCCCGCAGCTTATGATGACGATTGTGCTTTTTTCCCTATGGGTCGTTGTCCGCAGAAAACGCCTCCGGGCCTTTCGATGGCGCTCACTGGCCGCCTTGCTAATCCCAATCGTAGCGGTAGCCGCATTTAGCATGTATCGCTATCATCACTTAACCGGCAGATATGCTCTTATCAGCGGCAACGGGCCGGTGAATCGACTGTTTGCGAGCAGCAGGTATAAACGCATCGTCTGTAATATGGACCAATCCGACGGGACAAAAAGACAGAGAAAGTTTCAGCCGCCCTCGGCGAGAAATCTGGGATATACCGAGATATTCAGCTTCGAAGGGTATATCGGTGATGCCGGGATACTCGATGCGGAACGCAAACGCTACCAATCGCAGCTTACCTGCGGTGAAAAGGTCGGCCTGATGTGCAGGAATATTCTTCTTCTTGCATATTTTAACACGATGTGGCCTGAGCGTAACCACGCTAAGCGTGGTTGGCGAAAAGAGGTATTCGAGTTCTGGCCCGGGCTGGTGCAGTACTACGTTTTCCCACTGGCATTTGTGGGATTTGTCGTCCTGCTGTTCCGGCTCAACGTCTATCTCGAAATATTCGCCCTGCACTACATAACTATGCTCTATACCGCCCTGATGTACATTGGCGAGATACGCTACAGAGTCCCCTGCGATTTTATTCTGATAGTGCTCGCAACTTATGCCGTCCTCGTGCTGACAAGACTTGAGCCAAAAGAGCAGTCGCAGGACTGCTTTGCTGCGCTCGGCAGGGTCCTTCGACCGGTAGGTAGGCTATTATCAAGTTGAACCGTCAACTGGAGGTATCGAACATTGAACGCCGATGATATAAAGAGTAAATACGGAAAGTGGCTGCTGTCCGCCATTTTACACCTGCTGATTGCAGTTTGTGTTGCAGCTATAGTTTATGGAGGCCTGTCGCTGCACAGATTCGGAGCCGAAAGCTATCGCGGCGCAAAAATCTATTACGATGCAGCCCACGGAGCCAGACACCTCTGGAACCGCGACAACCGCAGGTACAGGTCCAACTACCACACCGTCTCTGGATTCAGGCGCTTTTGTACGGCCTTGACGGAAGAAGGGTTCAACCTATACGTCGAGAACTACAGGGGTTTCGACCGCAGCATCCTTGACAAATATGATGTTTTCTTTGTCGGCGAGCAGACATACCATTCGCGGTTCATGACCGCCCGGCAGCGCAAAGACCTGCTCGACTGGGTCAGGCAAGGCGGAGGACTGTTCGCACTCGTCGAGCACACCAATGCGCACTACATGGCCGAGGTCTTCAATCAACTCTTCAAAGACCTGCCTGTCAAGGTACGCAATGACAGTATATGCGATATTAACCAGCCGGGACCGGTATCGCCGTCCTGGGTGGATATTCCAATCGTCAAAAACCATCCCGTGACCAAAGGTGTTTGTGAATATCGATTTTTCAACGGAGGCTCTTTTGATACACCCTGGGGTGTGCTGTTCTCATCAAAGTCTTCCTGGTCGGATAAGTACAACAAAAAAGACAATCCCATTCACAACGGCAACAAGAAACACGACCCTGATGAGCTTTCAGGGCCCCTGGCCGCCGCCGCCGCCTTCGAGTACGGCAAGGGGCGAATCGTCGTCCTCGGCGACCATAATGCGATGTCTAATCCCACCATATACTGGGGCGACCACTATCGCTTTGTCACCAACTGTATGAAATGGCTCGCCGGTGACCGCTTCAACAGAGATGTAATTTTTCTTATCGCAGGTACGGCCGCTGCACTGTGCCTGTTCGCCCTCCGCGTTATGTGCAAGTTCGATAAAAAGACCACCAAAGCCACTGCGGCAATCAGCATAGTGATGCTGGCCGCATTTGGTCTCGGCTGGTATCAGAGCAGGCCGAAATACCATGACTTCCTCGTGCATACCGGCAACGAGCCCGCGATGAAATATATGACGAAAAAGAGCGGCGGCTTCTTCTCGTTCTATGGCCAGCTCACCAAAGAGCCTCAACTGAGACCCTGGGCGTCGAAGAATATGAAACGCAAATACGAAGCTCTGTTCCTCTCGGCGCCCACAAAATGCTACTCGGTTGCTCAACTGGCCATAATCGACAGTTACTTGGCCGGAGGCAAGACGGTTGTATATATCGCAACGGTCCCGTCTCTGCAGTCGCGGGCGGGCAGGCAGCTTCAGGATAAATTCGGATTCAAAGTAAAAATCGATAACACATATAAACAAAAGCTTTTTCGTCAGCCGATGAACGTACACGGCCTGCGCAAATGGACCGAAGGCATCTTTCGCTGCTACATATACAGGGCTGCGCCGCCTGTGAAGGTCGAAGGAATCCAGCCGATAGTCACGCTTACCTCAGGCGGATTCCATATCTCCGAAGAGCAGTGGCTGAGGGATACATACAGTTGCGACCTGCTCTCGGAAAAGCAAGCCGGAAAAGGCAGATTCATGCTGTTGGCGCCGGCAGAAGTCTTCAATGACCTGGCATTGAAGAACCTTTATGAGAATGCCGACGTCGTGCGTGAGCAAATGGCGGAACTCGTCATACGCCTCGCCAAGTACGCCTGTCGGGACAGCTCACCGCATGATATGGAATGATACCGCATCGTGGAGCATCTCCCTGAACACAGGCAAAAAAGCCGTTGAGGTGAAAACCCCAACGGCTTTGTCTTTACTTTTAACCAAAACTGCTCTCAGCCGCCAAACCCCGCCAATTGTGCCTGAACATAGGCCGCAAGAGCGGTGTTGTCACCGGTCAGAACGGGCTCGGTATATTTGGCCGCAATCGATAACGCCTCGTCGGCAGGCAGCTTCATCTGGTCGGTCAGAATGCTTACGTACTGGACAAGGGAGTCGAGCCACTGCCCTGCTAAGGCGTACTGCGTCCCTTCTTCGGGGTTCTCCAGGGCGGCGGCTATCAACGCCATCTGCTCCGGCGAAGGCGGCGTCGGCCCGGCAACTTCGTTAATCACCTGAGCAAGGGCAGCCACCTGCGTTCCGTCTGCATCCATCAGAGCAAAGGCCGCACCCTTAAGTTGTGCACACATACTGCACGGCTGAACGTCGGGCGAGACGGCCAGTGCATTCGCAATGTATATGTCAAGCTGCTCTGCCTCGAGTCCGAGCTCACCGCCCAGCCAGTTCATCAGGGCCGGACAGCCCGCTGCCTTAATCTGCTCATCATGTATCGGCGGAACCTCATCCACATCGGTGTCCGTATCGGTATCCGTGTCCGTGTCAGTGTCAGTATCCGTATCGGTATCTGTGTCCGTATCGGTATCAGTGTCCGTGTCAGTGTCAGTATCCGTATCGGTATCTGTGTCCGTATCGGTATCAGTGTCGGTGTCCGTGTCAGTATCCGTGTCGGTGTCAGTATCGGTGTCTGTATCGGTGTCTGTATCCGTATCCGTGTCCGTGTCAGTGTCGGTATCGGTATCAGTATCGGTGTCCGTGTCCGTATCGGTATCAGTATCCGTGTCGGTGTCAGTGTCCGTGTCGGTATCCGTATCAGTGTCCGTGTCTGTGTCGGTATCGGTGTCCGTATCAGTGTCCGTGTCGGTATCTGTGTCTGTGTCCGTATCAGTATCCGTATCGGTATCAGTGTCCGTATCGGTGTCTGTGTCTGTGTCCGTATCCGTATCGGTATCCGTATCTGTATCTGTGTCCGTATCGGTGTCGGTGTCTGTATCGGTATCGGTGTCAGTATCCGTATCGGTATCCGTGTCGGTGTCTGTGTCCGTGTCTGTATCAGTATCCGTATCGGTATCGGTGTCGGTATCTGTATCGGTGTCAGTGTCTGTGTCGCCGCAGCCGGGGCAATCACCGTCGTATTGGGCATCTATTTCTATCTTGGCATGGGCACCGTTATCTGTCTCGTCTTTGTCGGTTTCCTCACCATCAGACCACAGGTCTTTCAGTCCCCCGCCGGCAACCTTGGCCCGTGCTCGGACGGGGTCACTGCTGCCGTTTCTCACAATATCGATGCTGCCTCCGGCATGTACGATTACGGCTGCGTCGGCGGTTCCCGTTCCTCCGATGTTGTTTCCGGAGGTCTCCGCCCACGCCGACACCTGGCCGTTGCGAGCGTCTATATCGACGTCGCCGCCTGCGTGAACGTGAACTTTTGCGGTTGAGGCCTTCTTGCCGTGCGCCTCCGCTTCGACTTTACCGTCAATTGTGATGTCATCTCCGGCCTGCAGGCATATATCGGCGTTCGCCTCATCCGCATTGGGAACATTATTGGCCTTTGCCGAAACTGCACCATTGCTGCTGTCACCCTCAATTGCCAGGCCGCTGGCGGCAATGATAACAACGGAGGCGTCGGCACGACCTTGCGCATTGAGGTAGCCGGTCTCGATGCTGCCGTCGGTGCTCTTTACGCGGATGCTTGCCTCATCAGCAGTCGGGCTGCCGGCCTCAAGGCCCTCTGTTGTAATATCGCCCGCCGCTTCTATATCAATACTGCTCTCAGCAGTTACATCTCCCGTAAAACTCACATTTCCTTTGGCCTCGGCCCGCAGCGTATCTATTCCCTCAATAGCCGTCGAGAATATGTCGCCGGCGGCAAGAATTACTACGGTTCCATCATCCGCATCAATCGGATTCGGGTCCTTTTTTGAATCGCGTTTGTTTTCAACTGTGTGGTCGGCCGCATTGGTCATATCGACCTCAACGACGATGTCGCTTCCTTCGAGTCCGAGCCGGACTTCGTCACCGGCAGCCATCACGACTAAACCGCCGGGGCTGCTTATAACGCCCGCGTTGATAACCTGACTGCCTATAAGATTGACTTGTTCAGCGGTGATCTTGCCGTAGTTCTCCACCGTTCCGTTGCCGCCCTTGAACTCGATGAGCTCGGTCGCGTCTTTCATGAACTCGTCAAGAGATGTTTTCAGGTCCAGCCCTGAAGCGGTGAACTTGTAGGCGTCCACAAAAGCCGTAGGTCCAAAGACAATGCCGCTGGGATTGACGATAATGATATGTCCCTGGTTGCCGTAAAGTTTGCCGTCAAACTGCGTCAGGCCTGGCTCAATGACTCTGTTCAGCGCCACAAAACCACCGCTGTTCTTCACAAACTGCAAAATTTCATTTTCCGAGGTGTCCAGACTTTCCCAGTCGATGACCGCTCTGGCAGTGTTCATTGTCACGGTAGTCGTTGTGCCCACATCTACCGATGCTGAACCGAGCGGATTACTGTCATACACCGGCTCAGCGATTGCCACAGAAGGCACCACCGGTCTGAAAAATATCGTCTCTAATATCACCGCATATATAAAGATACGTTTGAGCCGATACTTCCTTGAGAGTTTTCGTAGAGTTTTCATTTCTCTTTCCCCCTTAGTAAAAAAAAGTTATCTTGACCTTATGTCCTTGCCGATAATCATTCTCTTGTTTTCCTTACACATACAGTTTCATAAAATAACGGTCTTATAACATTTAGACGTATTTTACCTATTTTGACCCACTCTGTCAACTCTAAACTGCCTACATTCACAGGATTCGGGTTTTCTATTGCACCTGTGTGACTAAGCATTTTAGTGTTGTGCCCAAACACACCTGGCGGACTCCATATTATAGGACTCTGAAACTAAGCAATACTCGCCCTTAAACTGCACGATAAGCGCAGTTACACAAAATAAATAGACGAAGTGCACATCGATTCTCCGCCTCCTGCGGAAACTTGTGATGTACGTAAGCCTGCCTGCCCCCAAATGCACGAATGAAAGCCACGGCCAAAACCGCATTCTGGTTTTACATCCGCAGATAAAAGAAGCATACTCTGAGCAGAGGCATCTTGTCAAGGAAAATTTTCTCAAACTTAGGGGTTTTTCGGCAGGCTTGTTCATAATAGAGTCCTCCGAAGCCGGAGGCAGGCGTCCATTGCTTCATCGCCCCCCGATACAGAACAAAGTCGGCTTTGCCCGGTGGCGGCCGGCCAAAGGCAATCAGGCGGTCGGTTAAATCCGGATGCGCTTCGACAAGCCAATACCCGCCGACCGGCCAGTGCATCCCGGATGAACTTCTTGTCGGGTAATGATAGATTCTTGTTTGTCTTTTTGAGAAAGCTATGCAGGTCGGGCGATAGGGATTCCATCAGAGAATGTTGCTTGACCATAACGCGCCTCCTCGTGCCGTAAGGGCTTAGGATAATTCAAAGACTACCCCTTACATCGTCACTCACAGGAGGTGCGCATTGAATTGAATCTCCAGCATTCGAGCTTCGATGATTGCTGTAAAGTCGTCGGGGTTTGTGAAGGCGGCGGGTCCGGCGGGGTTGTGTTTTGTGAGCATTTTCAGGACGGCCTTGAGTTTTTTATCGAGGGGGGCGATGAATATATTCGGGCGACGGCCTTTCTGGTCGGGCAGTTCGAGCTGGTAGGCATGGAGTGTTAGGCGGTCGATGAGGGGCCTTTCGGTCTTGCCTTTTGCGAGCCGGTAGTTGGGCTTGAAGTCGGACAGATATAGCGGCAGTCCCGTGCCGTAAAGAGGGTCGATTGCCAGGGGCAGTCCAGTGCCGGGCAGGTGGACACGAATCTGATGTGTTCTTCCGGTGAGCGGGTGAACGGCCAAAAGGGCGATATCGCCGAAGTCCGCCAACAGTCGCCAGTCGGTAATTGACTCTTTGCCCCTGCTGCTGAAGTCGATGCGCATAAACTCTGTATTTCTCGGGTTTCTGCTTAGCGGCGCGTTTATCGTGCCCTGCCGGTCGGCGACTTTACCTCTGATGAGGGTGAGGTAGGTTTTGCGGACCTTCCTGTCCTGAAAGTAACCGGCGAGAAGGGTTTGAGCTTTTTTGCTGCGTGCAAGGAGCATTACGCCGGAGGTGTCCTTGTCGAGCCGGTGGACGAGGCGCAGCTTGGTGGGCTGAGGGCTTAGCTGCTCGTTGAGCAGGTCGATGAGCTGCGGCAGGCCTGAGCGGTCTTTGGTGGCCGATACGCCGGTGGGCTTGTTGACGACGATGATGTCGTCATCGGCGTATATTATTTCCACTTTGTTTGCACTCATTTAGCTCTCTGACGTTATGTGCCTTTCTTGACGACCGGCGGCTAATAGCTTATATTCTACAATGTGTAGCGTTTGATGTGTAGAGTTATGTTTGGAGTCAGCTTTGTAATGGCCAAGAGAAAAAAGAGTCAGTGTGAAAAGTGTACGGGGCTTTGCTGCAGGTATTTTGCGCTTCCAATTGAGACGCCGGAGGACGAGGGCGACTATGACGACATAAGGTGGTATCTATGCCACAAGGATATTACGGTTTTTGTGGAGGACGGGGACTGGTATCTTAATGTAAATAACAAGTGCAGGCATTTGTCCGAGAAGGATTTTTCCTGCAGGATATACGACAGGCGGCCGAGGATTTGCAGGGGATACAAGCACAGCACGTGTGATTATGTCGAAGGAGAATACGACTATGAGCTGCATTTTACCAACGATAAACAGATGGAAGAGTATATCAAGATTAAGTTTCACAATAATATAAACGAAAAGAAGAAGCTGAAGCGCAACAAGACCAGGGCCAAGAAGAGGGCAAGATGAAGATACGTGCCGTGAAAGGGACGAGGGATTTTTATCCGGCAGAGATGGCAGTTCATAACTGGATTGTGGACGGCTGGAAGAGGGTCTCTATCCGCAACGGCTTCGAAGAATACGACGGGCCGATATTCGAATACCTTAAAATGTACCAGGTTAAAAGCGGAGATGAAATCGCCGAGCAGCTCTTTTCACTTCAGGACCGCGGCGGCAGGGACCTTGCAATTCGCCCTGAGATAACGCCCACACTTGCTCGGATGGTAAATCAGAAAATCAACTCGCTTGCCAAGCCGATTAAATGGTTTTCTGTACCGCGTTTGTGCCGGGCGGAACGGCCTCAGAAGGGCCGGCTTCGCGAGTTTTACCAGTGGAATATCGACATCATCGGGGTGGACAGTTGTAGAGCCGACGCCGAAGTTATTTTCGCGACCATAGACTATCTCCGTGACGTTGGGCTGACATCTGACGACGTCAAAGTCAAAATATCGAGCCGAAAACTGTTGGCCGCCGTACTCCGCAAATGCGGCATTTACCAGGACAAGCTGGACGCATTGTACCCGTTGCTCGACAAGAAAGACAAATTGCCGGCAGAGCAATTTTACGAGTTGCTCACTGACCAGGTGGGCAACGAGGATGTGGTCAAGAGGGTAGCGGACTTCATGTCCGTCGAGAGTGTCAACGAGGTTGAAAAAGTGGTTCAGGCAGATGACGCTCTTGGCAATGACCTTAGCCAGTTGAATGAGATTTTTGTCTGCCTTGACCAAATGGGTGTGTCTGATTACTGTGTTTTTGACCCGAGTATAGTAAGAGGTTTGGCTTATTACACAGGGGTTGTTTTCGAGGTTCATGATATTGGAGGCGAGCTTCGTGCCATCGGCGGGGGCGGGCGATTCGACAATCTGCTGCACGATTTTGGCGGGCCGACTATACCTGCCACGGGAATGGGAATGGGTGATTGCGTCCTGGAGGAACTCCTCTGTGAGAAGGGACTGCTGAGAGATAAGCTTGGGTCTGCGGGCCTGGATTACTTTGTTGCCTGCGCCGATAAGCTTGACACTCGATATGATATGGGATTGGTTAGTAAGATACGACAGAAAGGTTTTTCAGCGGCCTTTAGTTATAAGACAGGTAA
>Ga0315538_1001027_pt1 | contig 16941 bp, 15 predicted proteins | sample SalMarSW160230MG_2_FD_203834 | JGI IMG/M metagenome (GOLD analysis project Ga0315538, IMG submission 203834) | Salt marsh sediment microbial communities from the Plum Island Ecosystem LTER, Massachusetts, United States - Salt Marsh Sediment SW1601-230 ...
TTGCCGTGCGGACAAAAATTTGCGCATCGCCGGTCCAGCCCAGCCGTTCGTTACGCTGCGGACAGTCGGTCGGCACCTCGATATAATTGCTGCGCTGGCTCCAGACGATGTTGCTGTAAAGCTGATTCACCATAGGATTGGAGCACTCGAAGGAGCCGACCACAGGCGCATCGGAATGAACAACAATTCCCGTAATCGAATCGAGCGACGGTTCGCCGGGATAGCCGGTTACCTCGACATACCGATAACCGTGATAGGTAAATCGCGGCTCCCAAACCTCTTCGCCTTTACCCGACAGGATATAAGTATCGGTGCAGCGTGCGATGCGAAGGTTCTGCGTGTAAATAGTGCCGTCGGGATTGAGGACTTCCGCAAAGCGTAATACGACTTTTGTCCCCGGTTTTCCTTTAACTTTAAGTTGTGCCCAGCCGGCAAAATTCTGACCCATATCAAAAACGTAAGCGCCTTTCTTTGGCTCCGTCACTTTCTTCGGCTTGATTTCCATTATCTTTTTAACTGTTACTCCCGGATAAGACTGGACCTGCGCCTTGACTGTGTCGGTAACTGCGACCGCATCCCATCCAGAATCGTCAAAGCCGGCTGTATCCCAGCCGGGCGCCTCCTTGCGTGCGTCGTAGCTCTCTCCCATATAGAAATCCGCCTCAAGCAGCGGCCCGTAGGCAGCCCGCCAGCTTTCGTCGGTGGCAACTATTTTTCTGCTGCCGTCAGCGAATTCAATTTCGAGCTGCACAAGCAGCCGTGGCTCGCTGCCGTAATGTTCTCTTTTTAGTCTGCCGCCGAGGTAACCGGCGAACCAGCCATCCCCGAGAATAGCCCCAATGGCGTTTTCACCGCTCGCAAGAAGGTCTGTAACATCATAACTTTGGTAGTAAACACGCTTGTTATAATCGGTCCAGCCGGGTGTGAAGCAGTCTTCGCCTGCGCGTTTGCCGTTAATGTGCAGTTCGTATAGCCCCAGCGCCGTGGCATAAACCATAGCCCGCTCGACCGGCTTATCAACAGAAAAGGCCTTCCGCAAATAAGGCAGCGCAGGCAAAACCAATTTACTTTCCCCCGGCGTCCTCCAGGGCTGGTCACCTATCGTGGCAATCTCCTTTGCATTGGACCAGCCGGCGTCGTCGAAATCACATCCCTGCCAACCGGCCTGTTCAATGTTGGATACCTTCCAGAGAGAGTCTATAAATATGTTTAATTCATCACCTGTTTCGTATTCGATGAGCAGCTTACCTGCAAGACCCGCCGGATTGTCGGCCTCGCCCGTGTTTGTAACGGCTATGGCTAACGTATTTGTTCCTGTTTTTAGTTTATCCGATACATTGAGAATAGTTGTATTTCTCCATCCGGTTGCCTTTCCCGCTTCCTGGCCATTTACAAAAACTATAGCTTCATTATCCACGACCAGCACAAGACGGCCTTGTTTGATTTTTTTGTCCGGGTCGCTCTCGAAGTTGCGCCGGAAAAACCGTCTGCCGGGCGGGGCGCTTTTCTGGGGCTCGCCTTCCGCAAGCCATATCCACTTGCATCCTTCAATACTAAGTACGTAGGGCTTTTCTTGGTAGGGTGATTCCGCATCATAACCTATCCATTTCCCCCGCCAGTCTTCCGGTTCAAGCAAACCCATTGCCCAGTGCGCCGGTTCACTCCAGGCCGATGCCTTGTTGTTTTTGTCCCAGATGCGCACCTTCCAGTAGCATCGCGAACGAGATTTAAGCTGCTTACCTTGATAAACAATCCCGAAGCTCTGGTTCGACTTGACTTTGCTGCTGTCCCAGAGGTCGCCTTTGTTTTGCCTGAGATTTTCCTTGCTGCTGGCTGCCAGAATCTGATAGGCGGTTTGTGTTTGACCTCGCTCTTTGGATTCCAGAATCCAGCTTATCCGTGGTTTGGCTATGTCGATGGCAGGGGGATTGATATGATATTCGCAACGCAGCTCTTTTACTGTGATGCTGCTGCCTGCTGCATTTGCACTTTCACCCGATGACAACATTACGACCCCCAGAAGAATTGCGGCTACCTGTTTCATTAATGTTCACTTTCGTGTTGGATTTTTATTTACGGTTTTTTATATGAGCCGCCGTAGATGAATCGCATCTGGCCGACATTAGGGATTATTCCCCACGGGTCCCAGCCGGAGAGCTTGAACCCATCCGGCCAATAGACAAACAATGCTTTGCCGACCAGATAGTCACGCGGCACAGTACCCGGCTTATATGGCGGTCCGTTATTGGCCACTCCGGTGCTGTTCCACCACCTGCCGTCTTCGCTGTTGGGACTATTGTCGCCCAGCACGAAAAACTCGTCTTCGTCGAGTGTGAATGGATGCCCCTGTGTTGCTCTGCCGATTTCGTTGCTGTTGGCATATTTTTCTGATGTATAGTGAATATCTCTGAAAATGGCTATATGTGAGAGTGTAAGTTTCCCGCAGCCGAACGCTTTTACTTCCGGCTGAATATCTGTCTCTCTCCGGCCGGCGGCATCCGGACCGACTCCCAAATCGTATGTTAATTCTTCCTCGCCGAAGTGAAAAATTAACCTGTGGTCAACATTGCGAAATTCCACAAGCACCGGCTTTTTTGCAGCTATGGCATCGATTGACTTGCTGATGAGTATCGTTTCTTCGCCTTCCAATGTTTTTGTAATGGCTATTTCGCCGGTAAAATCTACCAACGCACTATAATTGGTTTTATATTTGCTCAATGTTATGCCGACCCGGCCCTGTGCTTTTGCCGAATTGACATAGAAACGCATCATCAGGTCGCTGCAGTATGCCATATCGGAATATCCTCTGACATCATCGTAGGCGTAGGTTACCCTGAAGTCATTACCCAGTGACGTGTCATAGAAGAAAGAATCGATTTGGTCATCGGGACTGTCTAAGTAAAACAGCGTTGGCTTCTCTTTGTCGTCGAGGACCCATTTTGAACCTTTGACATTCTTGAATGGCTGTTGCCAGGAGTGACCGTTGAACAGGCCTTCCTGTGGTCGAACCGGCTGGTAGTCGTTATCGTAAACCGGCATCCAAAGTTGCTTTTGGACCTTTGCAGGTTTTTGGCTGATTTCGCCGTTGATATACACGTCGCCATCGATGATTTCAATAGTCTCCCCGGGAAGTCCAACTAATCGTTTAATGTAATTTATTGATGGCTCCGTTGGATTTTTGAATACTATTATGTCCCAGCGCTTTGGCTCAAAAAACTGATAGAGGCACTTTAGCACGAGTATCCTGTCTCCGTTAGCTATCGGCATTGTTCCGCCCGTCGGCTGATAGTAACCGCAGCTTGGGCAGCGCGAGGCTACGCGCCGTAGGGACATCTGTGGTATGCTGTCTGGCGGCAAACCGTATTTTTCCGGCACAAACCCGTAGTCGTATTTATATCCGCATTGCGGGCAGCAAAGCCGGAAATGTGCCCCTTTAAGTGTATCGGCCATACTGCCGGTTGGTATGCGAAATGCCTCCATCACGAAGGCCCGGAAAACAAAGGCCAGTATGAAAGCTGTTATTAGCCATTCAAACGTGTTTGCTACTTCAGTTGCTCGGTCCTTTTTTTGTTCGTAGTCCTTCTTCAAGATGGTTTTATCTGGAGGCATAAGTGTAAATTCTTTTATTTGGCAAGATTAGAGTTCACTATTTCATAAAGCTTTAAGCAATTTATGACGCCGCAATAGCTGTTTTCAATTGCTATATGGCTCATAGTAAAAAAGCCGGATACATACAAAAACCTGATTATCTGCATAATAGCTCGTCAGGTCAATAAACTATTTGTAATTCTGGCTTATTTTGCAAATAATCGGCATTGAGAGCCGATTGAAAATTGGTGTAAAAAAGAGTAAATACAGGTCTTGTGTACGGATACAGAATCGGGCTTTTTAAAATGATACAAAAGAGCAATTTGCGAAAATAAAAGTGGGACTAAAATGTGGGCTTATGTAACTTATTGCCTATACAGCACTTACGCTCGCCTAATAGAAGCTTGTTTATTGACATTTTGTTATTTTAAGATTTATTGATTGGTTTTATTGCGCCGGAGTTTTTGTATATCACTAAATTTTTGTAAGATTTTTTTTAGAATCTGAAAATTTTGGCTAAAATTTACTTGATGTATAGAAGTCTTTGTATTATAGTAGTTTGCGGTACTTTAGAGTGCTTTCTGTTGTTGTGTTTTCGCAGTTTAATCGGCCCGCCAAGGGCAAAGTCAAAGGACGGGATGGTTGACTTTGCAGTTGGTAAGGTATTTTTGGTTAAACAAATATATCGCGGAACCAGCCCAGAGGGTGCTTACCAAAGAGAGTAAATGTATAGAGGTGTGTGATGAGCTGTTGGATTACCGAAAGGATTAATTTATCAGAGGGAAAACCGGCAGTGGCTTTTGGTAGGTAAGCATAATCAAATTTCTCGAGCGCTTTTCCTGAAAAATGAGGTGGCCTATGGCAACAGTTACAAAGAAAGAGCTTATTGATCGTATTGCAGAAAAAACACAGGCGAAAAGAGTTTTGGTTAAACGCATAGTTCAGTCATTTCTTGATGAGATAACGTCGGAGCTGTGTGAAGATAACCGTTTGGAGTTTAGAGATTTTGGAGTCTTCGAGACCAGAACAAGGGCCGCGAGGGTCGCGCAGAATCCCAAAACTCTTCAGCGGGTTGAGGTTCCTGCAAAGCGAACAGTGAAATTTAAAATGGGTCGGTTAATGAGAGAGCATCTTTGTTCCGCCGCGAGTGAATCGGCTGAAGTGTAATTTCTTTTGTAAAATGCCGTAGCCAAAAGCGAAAGGCGTGATAGTTCGAGGAAGAAAACCGCCTTTTTTAGCATAAGGCGAGGCATATATGTAGTTGCTTGTTTTAGTAATGTTGTTCAAAAGGAGCGTTTTATGTCGGACGGTAAAGTAAAGTGGTTCAACCCAAGAAAGGGTTACGGATTTATTGCGGGCCCTGACGGACGTGATATCTTCGTTCACTACTCAAGTATTTCGGGTGATGGGTATAGGACTCTTGCTGAAGGTGACACTGTTAGTTTCGATACTGTTGAGGGTGAGAAGGGACTAAGAGCCGAAAACGTTGTCGCAAAGTCTGTTTTAGAAAATCAAACAGCTGACAAAAAAGAGTCGTAAAACTGCTTTGTTGTATTGCGTCGGGGAGGTTGTAAGCAAATCTTTTGTTTCTCATTCCCTGATTGCCTGATTTAATACAAAAGCAGCAGCGGTATTGCAGTAATGTCTTTGCGTGTATTATACGGTGCATCGCAGTACGGTTTTTTACATAGGCAGGTGCTCACTTGGGGGTATCTTTATACCCGGATATGATTGTTTTTGGTGGTTTTGTGCTTTTTGCAGAAAAAAGCGTTTTTGTCCTGTGGTTTTTTAATTGAGATTTGATAAACTTTGTGTTATTTACACAGACTAATTTCAAGTAAGATAAGAGTAGTATTTCGTTTAGTGCCGATTTATGTTTACTACAGATGTCAAATCCGGCCTGGATTGTAATGTGCTTGTCCTGAATAAGCACTATATGGCTATCCGAGTGGTGGGGGTAAAGCGGGCCTTTTCTCTGTTATTTCGCGACCTGGCTGAGGTCGTCTATGTTGACCAGGGAAGATATTCAAACTACGATTTTCAGAGTTGGTGTGAAGTAAGTCAATTCAAACGCCGTTTCGAGCCGGATGGTTATGATTGGGTAGCGACCGTCAATTTTCATATTGCTGTGCCAAGGATTATTCGACTGTTATTTTACGACCGATTGCCGCGAACTGAAGTGAAGCTTAATCGCCGGAACATCTTCGCTCGTGATAAAAATATTTGTCAATATTGTGGCAAGCGCCAGCCGACCGCTGAGTTGTCGCTTGACCACGTTATACCACGCAGTATGGGTGGAAAATCACTTTGGGAAAACATTGTGTGTGCCTGCACCGAGTGCAACGTCAAAAAAGGTGGCCGAACCCCGAAGCAGGCAAATATGACGCTTATCCGAAAGCCGGTCAGGCCTAAACGCAATCCCCTCCTTCATATCCACCTGGGCCACCAGCGATATCGTAGCTGGAAGCAGTTCCTTGACCACGCATACTGGTCCGTTGAGCTAAAATAAAATTATAAATCAATCCGATTTTGCTGCCGTATTTACCCGGAATGTATATTTTCTGCAATTGATATAAACGAACTGTGCCGCATACTTGACAAAACGTGTAAAATTCTATATAATAGATAGTTGTAAGATATAGTGTTTTTTGTTGTTTTATGGGGTTCTATTCCAAAGAAAACTGCTAAACCACGCTGTAATAAGGGTGAAGTGACGAGGATGAAGAGCCGACGAAATATCGCTGTCCGGCAGTTATTTCTTTCGCTGATGATAACTTTCCTGATAGTTGCCTCTTTACAAGCTGCCGGAAATCTCCTGACCAACCCGGGCTTTGAGGATGGGACCACGGGATGGAACAGCCGCGGCGGTTGCACACTGTCAACATCGACTGTCAGTCGAAGCGGCAGCTATAGTGGATACTCCACCGGTAGAAGCTCTTACTGGCAGGGAATCAAACAATCGATGTTGGACAAAATGCAGCCGGGTGAAACCTACAGCATCTCCGGCTGGGTAATGCTCGAAAATTCTTCCAGCGACGAAATTGCTGTCACTTTTGAGCAGGAGGATGGCAGCGGCACTCACTATATCCGCGTGGATACCGCAACCGGTTCTAACAGCTCCTGGACTCGGCTATCAGGCCAGTTCACGCTTGATGTGGTTGGGACACTGATAACTTTGGACCTTTACTTCGAAGGTCCTGCAGCGGGAGTTAATTTCTATCTAGACGATGCAGAAGTATTGGGTGATGGCGTTGAGCCGCCGGATGCTAATGCTGTCGGCATGGTGGAGATTGGTATCGTCTATCAGGAGCTTGAAGGTTTTGGTGCCAGCGGCGCCTGGTATACAAACTGGTTGCTTGCTCACCCTTTGAAAAATGAGATTTACGATGTTCTTTTCGGGCAATTGGGTCTCGACATTTACAGGTTACGAAACACTTACGATCAGGGCCCCGGCGGTGCTTCATACATAGACGATTCTGCTGAAATCGTCACTGCTGCGGAGGATTCATTAGGATATCCAGTCAAAATCATGATTTCCTCCTGGTCACCACCTGATTATCTTAAAAGCGACGCAAATTTAGCCGGCGGAACCCTTAAAAAAGACATTTACGGTGATTACATGTATGATGAGTTTGCAGACTGGTGGGCGGACAGTCTGGACGAGTTTTCCAGCCACGGCATAAATGCCGACTATATCAACATACAAAATGAACCAAACTGGGTAGCAAGTTGGGATACCTGTTTATTAGACCCGAGTGAAAGTGCAACTGTCGCCGGCTATAATGAATCTTTCGAGGCCGTTTGGCAAAAGCTGAATACCGAAATGGGCTCAGCCATGCCTAAGATGCTTGCCGCTGAGGCAAGGAACATATCTCTGTCTGGGAATTATTTAGATAATCTAATTAACGATTCTCACGTCTACGGTTACGCTCACCATCTTTATGGTGACGGTAGCGGTAACAATCCGGATGCTTATATTCCGGCAATGACCAGCTTTGCTTCACAATACGGCGACAGGCCACTGATGCAAACAGAGTACGAGGACTCAACGGGTGCGTGGCCCGATGCATTGAAACTGGCGCTCTTAATGCATAACTCTCTGACTGTCGAGGAAGTATCTGTATATCTGTACTGGGATTTGTTCTGGGGATCTTCCGGAGGCCTTGTGACACTTCCTTCGTATGGAAGTTCCAGCTATACTATCAACTCCGATTACTATGGGTTTAAGCACTTTTCAGCCTTCATAGATTCCGGATGGCATCGTGTAGAGGCCTCGACCGATTCAAACGCCCTGCGCATCTCGGCCTTTAAGAACGCCGATGATACCGAGCTGTCGATTGTAATCATAAATGTCTCGGACGTCTGTATCAACTTAGCCCTTTCATTGGAGGATTTTTCTCCTGGCACTTCGAGTGTGTATCGAACCAGTGAATCTGAGAATGCCGCATATATTGGCACTTTCGACGAATCGCAATCCATTGAGCTTCCCCCACAGACAATCACCACTGTCAGCTTGACTGGCAGCTACACACCTGATTTCTCAAACTGCGGCGAAGTTTTGGCTGCCGGTTATGGCTTGGCATCGGACATCAGCGATGACTGTTATGTAAATTATATCGACCTTGAGATTATGACCAATTATTGGCTGGCGACTAATTGTGGAGACCTCAATAATTGTGGCGGGGCAGACTTTGAGCCGGATGGTGACGTTGATTTTATTGATTTAGGTACGTTTTTACTTCAGTGGCTGCAGTGCAATGACCCTCAGGACCCAAGCTGTTCGCCAAACTGGTAAGCCGGTTCCGATTGTTTAGAGCTTATAACAAAACTATACATTGCATTTTCTCATTCCCGCGAAAGCGGGAATCCAGGTGTCTTTTATTAAACTAATTTTATGTTTTGTTATTGTTTCTTGTAAGTCACTATCCTCTATAAGCAGTTCGATTGTCTCAGGGGCCAGCACTTCTTTGTGAAGCAACGAATAATGCTTTGAAGTAATTTTTTATCCAGCCCCAGTGCAGGATGATATGCACAGCCATTAGAACCACAAACGCAATTGCCAGATAGAAATGAATATCACCCCATTCATGCCGGCTCATCGACCACAGTTCATTAATCTCGCCGCGTCCCCTGCCTCCACTGATTTCCCGTCCGTAGCCGCTGCTGCCGGGCGGCAATATGAACTTGATTATAGAGCCGGTGAAGCTTAAACCTAATAAGGCAGTAAAACTAATTACATCCACAACAAAATTCAGCGTTGTGCGTTTCATTATACCCCCTTTTAAGTAAAATGAGCTTTAGATATCTATTAAAAAGATTATCTTATGGATATTGTTGTCTGTAAAGGAAAAATTGTAAAATGGTTTTAGTGGAAACATTAGCCGTAATAAGGTATAAAAAGGCGGAAGTAAAAAAACATAGAATGTGTTTCGCAATACGAGATTAGGGAGATATAAAATGATGTCATCAATATTGGGTTCTGTTGATTGGTGGAACTATGAAATAAGCAGGGGCAATGCAGTATGGCGTTTTGGACTTGTTTTGTTAATTGTCCTTGCAACACTGGCTGTAGGGCGGATTGTCCAGTTTATCATTAATAGCTACGCCCTGCGTCTGGCACAGAAAAAGGGCGAGAGGCCTTTGACGTTGCTTCTCAGGTCCCTGGCAAATCCTGTCTATGTCGCAATATTTGCAGCCGGTATGTTTTTAGCCAAAACGCCTTTATTTTTTGATGATGAAGCCGGGATTCACACCACGATTAGCAATGGCTGGATGTCTATAGCACGGGTGGTGGCCGCTATCGCTGCCGCCTATGCACTTTATCGGCTCGTCGATGTAATTGAATACTACCTGAATCGCGTAGTCGGAAAGACTGAAACAAAGCTGGACGATATGCTCGTGCCTGTATTTCGCAAGGCCTTGCGGGTAACTATTGCAATTATCGCCATTCTTCTTATAAGCGAAAACATTTTAGGGGCAAATGTAAAGTCCCTTTTACTGAGTGCCGGCGTCGGCGGAATAGCGATTGCCCTGGCTGCCAAAGATACGATTGCAAACTTTTTCGGCTCCATCACTATTTTTGCGGATAGACCGTTTCAAATGGGTGAGCTTGTAAAAATTGACGAGCATTTAGGCCAGATTGAAGAAGTCGGCTTTAGAAGCACACGATTACGCACACTTCAGGGACATCTCGTTACTGTGCCAAACAGCATAATAGCAAATTCGACCGTGGAGAATTTGGGCAGACGGCCTTTTATTCGAAGAACCTCTAACATCACCATAACTTACGACTCAGGCCACACCAAGGCAAAAAGAGCGGTAGAAATTATAAAAGAAATCCTCGCTGATGTCCCCGAGGTTGGCACCGACCCGCAGAATCCCCCGAGAGTGTACTTTAACGAGTTCAACGATTGTTCGCTGAATATTTATATGAGTTACTGGGTAAAGCCAGCCGATTACTGGCTGTATCACAAAGTGAATCAGCGTGTCAATTTGGAGATGATGAAGCGGTTTGAAGCCGAGAAAATCGAATTTGCCTTCCCAACCCAAACCCTCTACCTGAAGAAAGAATAGACGCAGATTTTGTTGTCATTGCGAGCGCAGCGAAGCAATCCTGGAAAGTATTTTTCAAAAAAAATGGCTGTGCAGGTAACTCCTGCACAGCCGAGGCGTTGCTTTCTTCGTCGGTTTATTACTTTTCGTCCTTTCCGAGTCTCGTAGCTGGCCCCTTTGGTGTTGGGAATGTGGTATCTTCAAGTTGTTCCGCCTCAGTTTCAGAAAGCGTTGGCTCCTCAATAATGTAAGGAGTAATGAAGACGACGAGTTCACTATTGATAGTGCTTTCGCCTTCGAATTTGAACAAGTTGCCCACAAGAGGAATATCACCGAGCAGCGGCACCTTATTTTTCTGCTGTGAAACGTCCTGCTTACGCAGGCCTCCGATTACAACCGTTTGCCCGCTTCTTATCAGCGCCATTGTGGTGGCTTCACGAGTGGCAATGACTGGCTGAGGTGTCGTAGTTCCGGCACCTATCACCACAACATCGCTGAGTCTAACGCTGAATTTTGGCACCAAATGCAGTCTTACCATATTGTCCCGCGTAAGATGCGGTGTAACAGTAAGTTCAACCCCAACCTCCTTAAATTGGGTCGTCCCGATACTGCCGCCGGCCGATGTTTGTGTAAGCTGCTGATAGGGTATTTCTTCGATTATTTTTATGTTGGCTTCCTCATTATCGAGCACCATTATCCTTGGGTTAGCCAGGAGCTTGGCGGAAACTTTTTCCTGTTCGGCCCTGAGTAAGGCATCAACATTGATGGCATCGGTTAATATGCCGAAACGAAGCAGTCCTTCTGTGCCGGTTGCCTTGTTAACTGTTCCTGAGAATGCTCCGGTAGCGTGGGGATTGATTAGATTATCACTATATACTGTAGTTCCATCTTTTGCATACGATGTGCTGTCTCTGAGTAAGGTGCTTACAGCACCGGCGGCGCCGCCGATAGTTGTAAGGCCGTTAGTACCATAGTTGGTATTTCTTCCCGCCTGCCATTCGATGCCTATGTCCATTCGGTCGGTGCTCGATATATCGTAGATTCTTGCCTCGACAAGTATCTGCGGTGTTATGCGGTCAACTTCTTCGACAAATTCATCTATCGCTTTTATCTGACTTTCCGTGTCGGTTACGATTATATTACTTGTGCCGGGATTGGAAGATAGCGAACCCTGTTTTGAAATAAACCTCTTCAGGGCCGACTCGACCTCTTTGACGTCTGCGTAGGTGATGCGGTAAATTCTGCTGATAATTCTTTCGGCCACCTGACTAATCTCGTCTGCCGGCGCCACTCTTATCATATTCTTGTCTGCTGCGTAACCATAGCCGTGTGCCGCAAGGATATTGTCCAGTGCTTCTCCGAGGGGCACGTCGGTGAGCTTGACTGTTACGGAGCCGGTAACTGCCGGGCTTTTAACAATGTCAACATCCGCCTGGTCGGCCATCAGCATTAACGCATCCTCGATGGGCGTGTTTCGAAACTCGATGCTTATTCTTTTTTGCATTCGTTCTTTAAGCGCTGTGCTTATATCTTCCTCTGATTCCGCCGCTGGCTCGATAGCCAGCTCCTCTGCAGGTTTCGCTTCCGGTTTTGCTACTGCTTCCACTTCCGCTTCCTCTGCTGGTTTAGCTTCGTTTTGGGCTATGGTGATTGCACATATCATGCAAACAAATAAAAGAAGCGCTATAAACTGTAATCTCCTGTGTCTTACCAAAAAGCTTTTCATAATAATTCCTCTTTTCAATTAACGACTAAGCATTCTGTTTTCCGAAAAGTCCGGCAAACAGATGTCCGGCAAACCACCGGAGTTTAGCTTTCACAACGTTTATTTCACCTTTTATCATTCGACTTTTTGTGTCCACCGTTGGTTGTTCATTCTGAATTCGATTGAGTCCTCGTTTATTTTTACAATGGTTACATCTGATATTGTGTCGCCTTCATGCACAAGTTGAGTGCCGACTACCGCAACCGGATTGTCTTTGCTGTATACAATGCCTCTTACGGGCAGTCTGCTCATCCTTATACCCTTTGCTTCAGCTTTGGCGCCTTCCGTGCCGGCCTTGGCTGATGAGCTGGGCTGCATGGGGTCTCGAAGACCTGCCGGATAGGGCTCCGGAATCTCCCAGTCAATTTCGCGTTTTGACACGGCGGCAACGTCTTTCGATTTGGATTTTTGAGCGGTAGATATTGCGCCTGAGGGCGATTTAAAGAAGGGCATAAGCACGAATATCAAAACAATAATGAGAGACGGCACTATGACCAGCATTATCTTGTGTTTTGTAGGGCTCACACCCTCTTCGGGTGTTAGAATCCTCTTTTTTATCTTTTGCCACATTTCCCCTATACGGGATTTGCCGGCCGGTGATTTGGGAATTCCAGCCGCTTTGGGCTTCGACATGGGCGGTATTGGCTTTGGTGTAGGTCTTTGCTCTGCCGGACCTGCTGGAGCAGAATCTGATGGCTGTTTAGCATTGTCCCTGCCTGGAATGGGGACACCTTCGAAGATAGACGATATCTCCTTATGCAATCCCGCCTTATGCTTTTTCTTGGATTCATTCTCTTGCATTTAATATCTCCTCAGCCAAGGCCTTATATTCTGCTGCCCCTTTGCTTTCGGGCGCATAGGTCACGACGCTCTCTCCGGCGCTTGGGGCTTCAGCTAATTTTATGGTTCTGTGGATAACCGTATTAAACACTAAATCACCAAAGAAATCCCTCATCTGCTGCTGGATTTGCTTGCTTAAGGTAGCTCTGCTTTCGACAAAGGTCAGCAGAAGACCCAGAATTTTTACCTCGCAGGGGTGGAAACGCTCTCTGATGATGCTGACGGTTTCGAGTAGCTGTTTCAGGCCTTCCATCGCATAGTAATGTGCTTGAACAGGCACGATGACATCGGTGCTCGCTACGAGTGCATTAAGGGTCAATAAGCCAAGCGACGGAGGGCAGTCGATGATGCATACGCCGTATTTGTCCTTGACGGTTTTTATCTGCTCACTTAAGACGAACTCTCTTCCGAATACGAGCGTCAGCTCAAGCTCCGCGCCTGCAAGAAGAATATTACTTGGCGCCACATTAAGCGATTCAATTTTGGTCCCCAATATTACTTTGGAAAGGGGGACTTGAGCATTTGTAAAAGTAAGAGTGTTATAAATAGTCGTAGGTAGCTTATCAGGTTGATATCCCAGACCCAGGGTTGTGTGCCCCTGTGGGTCTAAGTCAATTACTAATACCTTATTGCCTTGTTTGGCAAGAGCAGCCGCAAGGTTCACCGCAGTTGTTGTTTTGCCGCAACCACCTTTTTGATTTGCTATTGCTATTACTTTCATATTTATATACCGTCAACTTTTCTATACAGGCCGGCGGATTCTTAATTTTCCTGTTAAAGAAAAACCACGTACCTGGCCGATGGCCCGTATCGTTATATTTTTATAATTTCTTATGAACTTATCTGTTCAGCCAAAACCTTGGCACTGCTCGTTTCTTCATACGAGATTCTGCCGTTTAGTGCCTCTTCGGCTAATGCCTTGTATTCGTCAGCGCCCTTGCTTTTGGGTGCATAGCTCAGAACGGACTCACCGGCACTTGGCGCTTCTGCCAGTCTTGTGGTTCTGTGAATAACAGTGTCGAACACTAATTCGCCGAAAAAGTCCCTCATCTGCTGCTGTATTTGCCTGCTCAGTAATATCCTGCTTTCGACGAAGGTCAAAAGGACTCCCAGAATCTTCAAAGCGGGATTGAACCGTTCATTGACAATATCTATAGTCTCGAGTAGCTGCTTCAATCCTTCGAGGGCGTAATACTGAGTCTGAACCGGTATTATCACATCGGTGCTCGCGACCAGTGCATTCAACGTAAGCAAGCTCAGCGACGGCGAGCAGTCAATGACACATATGTCGTAATTATCGCTTATAGGTTCGAGCTGCTGTTTCAGCACATACTCTCTCCCGTAGAGTGTAGCCAGCTCAAATTCCACCCCTGAAAGCAGGATATTACTCGGAGCCAGATGTAATCCTTCGACGTTGGTATTTACTATTATTCTGCCGATTGGTATTTGCACCCTCGATATCGGGATTTCCGCCTTGGTAATAGCGTCATAAACGGTTTTATCCAGGTCGTCCGGGTTATATCCGAATCCCAGTGTAGTATGTGCCTGTGGGTCGAGGTCGATTATCAAAACTCGTTTTCCTAAGGTTGTAAAAGCTGCTGCAAGGTTAACAGAGGTGGTCGTTTTGCCACAGCCGCCTTTCTGGTTTGCTATTGATATTGTCTTCATTTTTGCACCATAAATCGTGCCGAAAAGTCGGCGTTTCTAAACTGTCTTGCTATTTCCTGACAAAAACTGCTACGCTCATACTTACGCGATTGCCTGTTCCGCTTTTATCTTGTGCTGAGCGACTCATTGTAAACTCATCTACAAAAACGACCGGTTTATGTCTCTCCAGAGCATTTAAGAAAGTCGTAAACTGCTCAAAGCTGGCCGTAAAGCTGATGTCAAACTGATTCTCTCCTATGTGTTCACAATCGCCGATATTTGATACTCTGCTTTGCTTGTTTCTTATGCTGAACGTACTAATTTTCGCATCGCTGGCAATCCGGCTTATATCGAATGTGAGGCCGGCCGCATCTTCAAAACCAATAATATAATTATCCAGCTTGTCCTTTAATTGTTCTATTTCTCTTTTTGACTCGTTTCTGGTTTCCTCCTGTGTTGCTTTGATAGCGGATTGGTGACCCTGTTTTGCCTTGGCAAGTTTCTGCTCAACGGCATTTTTGGTTTTGTTTTGTGGCGCAAGCACGAGTATATAAGCGAAAAGAAATAATACAAAGCAGCCCATCCACGACAGGGCTACTGTCATAAGTTGTTTTTTGTAAGATTTTATGAAATTTTTCCTATAGGCCGAATTCATAAATAATCTGTCACATTCCTGGTTTTAAAGTGCAATCTATCTCGTAAGAAACAGTTCCCTGACCGTCTGCAATCCCATACTTCTGTGAAACTGTGATGTTTTCGAGCTTGGGCCCAAGGAAAGGCGAGGACAGAAGACGCTCTCGAAATTCCCTGACCGCTTTGTCACAGTCGGGCTGTGCACTGCCGTAACCGCTCATATGCAATGTTCTTGTTAAAAACTGGACATCTACCATTTTTTCGGGGTCGTCTTTACTGGGCACCTTTTTTTTGATGGTGCGCTGTTTTATATTAAGATTGGTAAGTGACACCGAAGGGGGTATATTCTCCACCACTTTTGCCAGTATGGGAGACCATTGAGTATGTCTGCCAAGAGAGGAGCCGACTTCTGATATACAGGAGCTCACGATACTTTTCTCCTCGTCGAGCAGTTTTTGGGCCTCTACAACATCTGACAGCTTGTTAATCTCCGCTTCGCACCTGATTATTTCCTTATTCAGTATCGATATGGTGATTTTATTGCGGAGATACAAGCTGAACATCACTATTGCGATAACAGCCGGCACTATAATCATTACCGAAGCAATGGCTATGTCTTTAGGCCTGCTCTTTACAGGAATTCCCTCTCCTTTTAATAAATCTATCTCGTACATATCAGAACGACCTCATCGCAAGACCTGCTGCTACCGCCAGTGCAGGGCCGTGTTTTTCGAGAACGTGTTTGTGCCAGTTCCCTGCATTACAGCGTATTTTTTCAAATGGATTCCACAAAATCGCCTCTGCCGGCAAACGGTCATTGAGCAGCTCCACAAATCCGTTCACCAGGGCGAAACCGCCGCATACATATATCTTGTCAACAACTGCCGGCTTCTCCTCCGCCTTGTAATAGTGTGATGTTTTAGTTACATCAATAATCAGTTTATTGCACGCCCTTGCTAAGCTGTCACGGAGCTCGAGCTGGTCTTTCTCGGATTCCCCGCGAAGAATTTTCTCGACGGCCCCTGTGGCCATATTCTTTTCTTCTGCTATCTGGCTTATAATATCGTCGCCGGCATAATCCAGATCGCGGATAAAAGGCAATCCGTTATCTCGCATAATTGCCAAAGTTGTGGATGTGTGTCCGACTTTCAGGATAGCTATCGTCTGGCCCGGCTGCGGCTCTTCGTATGCGCTGAAGCAATTTAAAAGTGCCAGGCCGTCAACATCCATCAGAACGCAATCAAGGGATGCTTCCTGAGCAACCTCCTTTTTGCTTTGGACTATATTGTCTGTGGCCGCCACCAGGACACCCTTTATCGTTTCTTCATTTTTGGGTATCAATTGATAATCGACCGTGCCGTCTTTCGTGCTGAACGGGCAAACCTGCGATGCTTCCAGAAATACCGCTCCGTCTATTTCCTCTGCCGGCAGCACGGGAAACTCAAAATCGCGAACCGCTACCTCCGGGCCGCATACGCTGCATACCGCAAATCTCGTCTGGGTCCCCGTTACCTCAAGGCATTTGCGGATTGCCTTAACCGTGTTTTTTGTTTTCAGGTTCGGGTCATCTCCGCTCGGCATAATATCAATGATACCCGCTGATGTAACTGAATAGCCGGTATTGTCTTTGCTTAGCTGCACCATCTTGACCGACGATGAGCCGATATCGAGTCCTATGACCTCGTTTTGCTTGAAATTAAATACCATTTCAAATCCGTTATTTGTATTTCGTCTTGTTTTTACGCTACAATATTAGCGCTTCAAACATTGCAATTATTCATCGGCTTAAAAAATGGGCTGTTTAACCTGGAAATTAGATTTGGGCCGTTTATGGCCTATTAAACCTGTTTTTGAAATGTAGCGTCCTATAAGTAGCGATATGGCTTGTAGTTATGCAAAGCGGTAGGCAGGTTGCT
>Ga0315538_1001029_pt1 | contig 16934 bp, 10 predicted proteins | sample SalMarSW160230MG_2_FD_203834 | JGI IMG/M metagenome (GOLD analysis project Ga0315538, IMG submission 203834) | Salt marsh sediment microbial communities from the Plum Island Ecosystem LTER, Massachusetts, United States - Salt Marsh Sediment SW1601-230 ...
TATTAAATCAACCGGTATGTTCACACCTTGATATTTCACATTGTCATTTACCATGATAAAACGAGCCCCAGGCTTCAATAATCTGGCGCATTCGAAGATAACAATAGCTAGTTCCTTGAAGTAATTACGTACCATGCGCGGTATGCCATTATTATTCAATGTTCCTTCATTTTTACATTGGTCAAGATACTTAAGTACTTTGCTGAGTAATTCTTGAGACTCAAAGGCAGCAACGGCTTTATCTAAGCGGGTTTGTTCAATCCTATTACCTAAGTCTTCCTTAGCACGATTTTCTACCGTGCAACTTATCATAGCTTGACGAAGATCACGTATCCTGTTTTCATCAATTCCCAGCATAGCTAATTCAAGAGCATAAGTTCTTGTATAATCATAACGATTGCAGTATGGCGGTGATGTAATAAGTCCATCGAAAGTTCCGGCTTTCAGTTTTGGCAGTATATCAAAACATGACCCTACAAAGAGTTCGATATTCCCATTTTGCCTTGTCTCTATAATCTCCGGAAGTTCTAGCTGATCTCCCTTGATATCACCTATAATTTGATCCAGCTTTTCACATATAGCAAGTGTAAAAGGTTTTATGGTTCCCTTATTAAAAGGCTTTTTACCTACTCTTCTCCCTGAACGATAGTCCCATCGTAAATATTGGCCATCTTTTCTTGTATAACTTATATCCTCAAGCACACATGAGGCAGCAAAGAATAGGATTCGCTTGAGACAATTGTCTTGTATATGCCTAATTTCAAACAAATAACGACCCAGCTCAATTTCTGTCTCTAGAGGGAATGAGCCTTTCGTTATCCGAATATGAGGAAAACTCAGTTTTTCCCCAGGTTTGCTCCATATCTGACTTTCTCTAAACTGTCGTATATGATCAGCAATTTCGTTAGCATCAGCTGATCGAATTAGGCGTCTTACTTCTATAATTTCTGCACTGCTCGGCAGTAATTCAATGCCTACTGAATCGATTTCTAAATCACTTGCCGTAAAAAGAGCGGCACCAGAACCAGCAAACGGATCTAAAATACACCCAGAGGTCAGATCGATTTTTCTTAATAAATAACGTACGAGATCTGATGAAAATCCTTCTTTGTATTTACACCATCTATGCCCATTCTTATTTTTATTAGCTTGGAAACTTACCAAAGTGCGATCAAGATCATGGTTTACATCAAGTTTTCCAGCATACTGCTTATGTAGGTGATCAGCAGATTGCCTTATTCCCTCAAGGATTCCCATATTATCATTAAACATCTTTGTTACTCACCACTGAATTTGGTGTTATGCGTTCAAATATGAACAATAGTTCATTTCGGTTATAGAGTCTATAGTTATTCACAGGATGACGTATTGCCTTGACTTTCCCTGTACGATCCCAGTTTCTTATTGTCGAAGGCGATACTCCAATCAATTCTGCTGCTTCTTTTACCGTCAAAAAGAACCCCATATTTGGCATCGTCCAAAACCCCTTATAACCTTATAAAAGGTTAGCACACATTATCAAACATTGCAAGCTTACAAATATGACACACTACGTCATTTTGTTCAATGATGAATAGTCTCCATGCCAGTTACCAGAAGCCTGTGCCATAAAGATTATGAGCGAGCTTGATCGAGCTGCTCCAAGAACATATCCTCGTTAGTCGGGGATATTACTATGTTCAGCCCCTTCTTACGGACTATTTCGACTACATGCCGGGTTGATGTGGCGAAACGAATACCCCAGTAAACAAGGGCTTTTCTACCTGAAGCTGACCTGGCGTCGGCAATATTAGAAAAGGGAATCCTTATGGCAAAAGGGCCGCCCAAGACTATTACTAACTTGTCTTCGAATATTTGAAATCGCTGCGGCAAAATAGCTTTGAATAGCAAAGCGTCGAAGACAGTTAATCCAAACATGATTAGAGCGGCTTCTAATTCTTCACGAATAAGGATTATTCCGATGACGAAGGTTGCCGCCAGGATACCAGCCAGGATGATCTTCAACGAGCGATCATATATTGGTGTGTCTTCATATACCAGGGCACTCATGTCAGTTTATTTGTATTCCAGCTTCTCCTTACTTGTTAGGCAATTATACCGTAATCAGAGATCATACAATAAATCAAACCACGACAGGGGAATGTGAGGTCACAAAATAAGCTTCTGTTACTTAATGAGAGGATATATTTTAAAATGCCTCTGCATCTTTATGTCCTATATAATCCGAACATCTGTTGATTTATCTTAAATCAGATGTTATTATTGCGATATCGTGATAGCTTAGTGGAGTATAGAATGCCAGTATTAAATGATTATTTGGATGTTGTAGAGGCAGCAGATATCATTGGTATCCATTGGGAGACCGTAAAACGGCTTTGTCGAGAGCGTAAGATTCCAGCGCAGAAAGTGCATAACAAGTGGCTTATACATAACCAGGACTTAGATAGGTTTGCAGAAACATATGACCGGCAACGAGGAAAGAGGCCGAAGAAGTAAACAAAGTGACAAGAATTATGGCCAATATGAACAAAGAACCAACTGGTCCAGGTGCTCGAGCCTTGAACGGCATTGGCAGGCAAGATGTGGAACTAAAGAAAATAGCGAACCTACGCGCCCAGCTTTTCGATACACTCAATGGTTCTAATGGTAAGGAAAGAACAAAAGAGAGCATCCGACAACTGCACGTTCCTCAACGTCGGGAGCGTTCTCAAGCTGAGTCAGTCCTGTTGTCGGCACATGGGCATGATCTTCTTACTTACTTCGCAGAAGGTAGCGAGATAGAACCTCGTAGGATAACTCCAAAATTAGTGCTTGTCAACAAAGCAGATAGTTTAGAGGGTCATCTTTTCCGTATCGCCACATTGCTGTGGTCTGTTCCAGTTTCCAAAGGCTACGGCCGCCGGATGCGTTACCTTGTCTTAGACGAACACAACCATAAGCTTTTGGGAATACTCGCATTAGGCGACCCCGTTTTCAATTTGCGATGTCGAGATCAGTGGATAGGGTGGAATGTGCTCCAGAGACAGGAGCGCCTCTCGTTTGTGCTTGACGCCTACGTACTTGGGGCGGTCCCACCGTATTCTTCGTTATTAGGTTCGAAAATAGTCGGGGCACTCATTGCCTCGTCAGAAATTAGACACGACTTTAGGGCAAAGTACGCAGATCAAGCGGGTCTGATATCAAAGGTCAAGAAAGATGCTCATCTAGTGTTGGCAACTACAACATCCGCTCTAGGAAGATCCTCCGTTTACAACCGGCTCCGTCTTCCGGGCTTGGTCGAGTTCATTAAAATTGGGGCCACAGAAGGTTGGGGGCATTTCTTGGTGACCGACGAGGTATTTAAGCAAGTGCGCTTAATTCTCAAAGCGAATGATGACCCTTATTACAATAATTACAAATATGGGCAGGGACCAAGTTGGCGGTTGCGAGCACTTAGGAAGGCGTGTACGCTACTCAATATAGATTCCAATCTTCTTCGCCATGGCATTAAGAGAGAGGCCTATGCAATCCCGCTGGCTACAAACTGGAAACAAATCCTCCTGGGTTTAGAGAATCAGCCAGAGGGCTGCGGCGAACCTTGTTTCGACATCGGAATCGCAGCGGTAAAACGCTGGGCTATTCCGCGAGCTGAAAGAAATTCAGATTTTGTTAATTGGCGACGTTCGGATACATGGCAAGCCCTCACCAAATACAGTGGTACCCCGATTATTGAACATGGCGAGGTAGCTGATTCAGAATGACAAGATTTCTACCCACTGGCTAGCGTTCCTGCCAGTGATGAGTTACAACCCGAGACCTTGTCCCCAAAATGAGGGAACAGGAGAGGGACGTGAGCGTTGAAGCTTGGAATACACGATTACAGAAGCATTTTGAGGAACTCCATCAACAGAGAGTGTTCTCAAAGAACAAGTGGCCTGTCTTTGCATTGGAGCATGGTCTGTCATCCGAAGAAATCAACTTACTCCAAGTAGATATTCGTGAACTCATTTCGAAGCGTAGCCCATCAATCGACCATATGTTACCTTGGGTTGTCTACGCTACAGAAATCGGTTACAGATACGAAGGTTATGAATATTGGCAGACGTTCGAAGAACAAACAGATGGATGGACATTTTACGGTAATCGTTATTGGATACAAGACTGCTTTCAACGTTTTCATAACAAATATGGCGGTGCAAAACCAAGCGGTAGATGGGCTGACCATTTCTCAATAATCTCATGGCCTATTACCAATGCTATCCTTCCGAAAGATCTTCAATTGAATCTAGCTAGAATTCTTCATGATATGATGCCGGAATTCTCTAGAGAGATGTTTGATGACCCCCAGTTATTGGGGAAAATGATAGAGGCACAATCGTGGAGAGCAAACTCAAGGTTTCAAGAGTTAGCACAAAACTCATCCCTTGTCGGGCAGATTGCAACGGCTCTTTTGTTCCAAGGACAAGAGGGATTCGAGACACTTATTCTATCTTCGACTCTCAATAGAATAAGAGGAGACCTGGATGACATACGTAGCGCAAGAGAATGGCTACGCACAGCAAGCCGATACGCACAACGTGTCCACCTTGAAGGGCTATCAAGAGGTTACAAAGGGTTCGCTCAGACGCCTGCCACCACCATCGCACACGCCCGTCAACAACTTGAGGACCTGGCGATTGAGCCGCGTCTGATTCTCCAACCGACTGATGCAGGCACTTGGAGAGTCCTTCTCGAGATTCCAGACTTGTCTCTGATGGCAACTCGTTTTCCGCAAATTCAAGGAGTTCTCAATGAAACCCGATGCAGAGTTGCAGGAACATCTGGTCGCTGGCAAGCGCGTGGATGGACAATGCATGGTCCTCAGCTTGTTGTCCTCGAAAAGTGGCCTAAATCGGACGAGGTGCTTTTGAAATTCGAAAGGTCTTCTCCGCAACTTGATTTCTTGCTTCGTACAGATTGCCTTCTCATGCCTGGACAACTATTTCTGTTCAAAGTCGCTCTAGATGGGCGTGCGTACCAAATTCGGAGTCTGGCATTAAGACCTGGAAATAAGTATGTCGTCGTTAACACTTCGGGACCATTTTACCAAAATAAGTGGGTATTGCCAGCCGTCATAGAATGCGAAAACTGCAACGCAATTGTCCTGCAGATACCTGATTCGGTCACTCCAGAGTTAGATCAGATCATTAATAAGCTGAATCTTCATCTCGCGAGAACCGTTGAAGTTTGGCCGGCGGGCTTCACCGCCGCAAAATGGGACGGTGAAGGTTATGCAGAATGGATATCTAGTGAACGACCTTGTATTGGCATCAAAGCCGACCATGAAGTTGAGAACTTATCTCTTGTGCTCGATGATGACCAGTCTCAAGAACTAAATGTAGTTCCCAAAAAGGTAGGAGAGCCCATTTTCATCGGCTTACCACATCTAAGAGTCGGTACTCACAAGGTTACCGTCTTTGCTCAATACTCAACTGCCAAGTTTAGGAACGAAAGTGGATCTCTAAGAATCGCAATCCGTGACCCACAGGTATGGCGACCCGGTATGGGGACCAGGAGTGCATTGACAGTAATGGTCGAGCCAAGAAATCCGACCATCGAGCAACTTTGGGAGAACCACATTGATTTGCAGGTGCTTGGTCCGCTGGCGCATAAGATCGAGTGTAAACTTGACCTGTTTGAATCCGGCTGTAACCAGCCCATTTTCTCAAAACTACTAACCCCGTTGGAGCTTCCCGTTGATGCTTCCATGTGGTATTCCTATTTCGAAGGAGAGGTCAGAAAAGCGAATGATATCGCTGGTTCATATGATAGAGCCTACTCCTGCAAATTGACGTTAGATGCGATTGAGCTTGGTTCATTCGTGCTGCAATGCGAACGCGAGTTCTGTGCACTTCGATGGATTCTTCACAGTGATAGCGATGGATACAAACTAAAGTTGCTCGATGACACCGGTGCTTTGTCCACTCCCAAGGTTACTAAGTGCGAGTTTGAGAGACCAGACACTGCCTTACCTCAAGGAGATGGAGCCTTCCAAAAAGAGTTTCTTCCCGCATCAAACGGTTTGTATTTTGCCAAGTTAGGAGAAACTACCTGTGCAATCATATTGCCTCCTGGGGACAAATCTTTTGGCTTAGCTGCCAACCTTAATTTGAAAACGGAATTCGTTCCCCATGTGAGATCCCCCGACGGCGTTGCGGAAATCATTCGAGCCATTCAATTGTGGTCGGGCGCTCGTCTAACGGGTGATATTCTTTGCGCGATCCGACAGCAGCAAGTCATAGACGCGTTGACCCGATACCTGTTCTCATTGATGGGAGGCAAGAAGTGGGCTGCTATTGAGAATGGAAGACCGACTTCGACCAGCCCATTGAGTTTAGAAGCGCTTGTGCTTGGAATAAACGATAAGACAGGACATGAGGTCGTACAGAAGCAGCTTGAGGCCATACGCCCTAAACTCGATCGTATGTCAGCTTCAGAGAGAGTCAGTGCACTCTCTAGGGTGGTAAAGCCTTTCGTTCGGAACAGCCAAGGACAATCCACAGGGAGGCCACCCACTCCAAGTATGGATTGGTTATCTGAACTGGCGCTGCGCTTGGCCAGTCAGCCGGAAAGAGCTTTAAGTTGGGCTGAGAAGAATTGGCGCTGGGGTTTAGATCAACTACTTCAGCAGCCCGTATTAATAAAAGCCGCGAGGTCGATGGTCATAATGAGTGAAGAACAAACTTCAAAACACGTTGATGACCCAATCTCGGATTGGGGATAGGATATACATTGAGAATCATTTCGAAAGATGACCTTCAAACGGAGACGATGGCTGCCCTGGGATTAGGAAGGGCGTCACTCTCATTTGATTCGCGCGAGGTCTTGGCGGCAGCGACAAGAAGAGCTGCCGGCTTCCTGTGTCCTTGTCCATCAAAATCACTTGTCGATGCTGTTACGCAGCCCCTGCGTTATGTGGCGCAATCGAACGACGATCTAGAGACGGCTGTAAGAGATGTCGTCGAAGAACTAATAGGAATTGGCGACCTCCAGGAGTTCAGAAACGTAGCTTTGAATAGTTCTGCGCTTCTCTATCTTGCCCCACCAAGTTATGTCTGTCTCTCCGGTGACAAGGTGATTTTACTCGGTATTGTGCCCGACAATGTCTCTTTTCTGCCCGAGAACGTCGAACAAATGATAGGAGTCAAAGGTTGTCTTCGTTTCTTAAGGAAAGAACCTCCACGCGTCGGAATAGGCTCAAGAGTATCAGTCCGTGATCTTGAAGGAAAAATCGAGGATTACATCATTACGGCGCCGCATAAAGCTGATGCTTCCTCCAACAATATATCTGATGATTCACCAGTTGGCAAGGCGCTCTTGGATAAGGCTTTAGGAGACAAGGTGGAGGTCGCTACCCCTGCAGGGATGCGCGAGTTGAGAGTAACTGGAGTATCGAATCAAACCGACCAAGAAGGAGGTGAGGAACTCGTGTCAGTTCTTTCCCAATTCGGTCTGGTCAGATGCTCTGAAGATAACTGGCTCAAGGCCCCGCCGGATGAGACGGCCGAGGTGTATATAAGTCGCTTCAATCGCGCTCTGAAGAATGTTCCTTATTGCGGAGAAATACCGAGTTTGACGATTCTCGATTCGGAAAGGAATGTGAGCTACTACCCTGGACGATGGTCATCTCCGAAATCCTTGAGCGGAAATTATTTGGGGCGACGTCCGCAAGCCTACGGAAATGATATTTGGTGTTATCTGGAACTTGAAAAAGGAAAGCCCAAGAGGTTTTTGGATCTTCCACTTCCGTCTTCAGATGGATTGCGTGGTTGTGATGAAGGGTGGCGCCTGCAGGCAGCCCTTGATGCTCGAATCGGGAACCCACAACAATATAGAGTACGCAAAACCGCGGGGTCAAATTATGCAGTGGATATTTTCTCACCGATCCCTAATTGGATGGAGCGCCGTTGGAACTGGGTCGGAAACCATGTAAAAAACGTCGGTTGTCTATTATCTTTCGAATTTGCTAAATCGGACGTCGATCGAGAAGTCGACTTCGCACGACGTAAGTTATGGTTAGTTGAGTACAGTCAGGCGCCTAGGAGGGCAGAATGGCATTGACGATTGAAGAGACTGTTAGACAACTTCACGGGGCGCTTCGAGATTATATTGAAGCAACCTATCATATCAGCAATCCAAAATTGATCGAGGCACGCCATGAGTTGTTGGGTAAGCCTGGGATAATATGCCAACGGCCTTACATTGAAAGCACCCCTAGGTATCGGACTGGTAAGCCTTTCAGCAAACTAGGCCTCGAACCAACAACTCTGGATGTATTCTCAGATCTTTCCTCCAAGTCCAGTAATCTGGACCCTGTGATCCATGATCCACCGTACGAACATCAAGCGGACTCAATCGAGAAATCATTAGTTGAAGGAAAGAGCCTTGTTGTCATGACAGGTACTGGCTCTGGTAAGACTGAATGTTTCCTCTTGCCAATTTTGGGTAAACTTACACACGAGGCGTCATCAAATGGTAAAAGCTTTGGGTCTGCTCTGGCCGTAAGAGCCATCGTGTTATATCCGATGAACGCCCTCGTAAATGACCAATTGGGGCGACTTCGTAAGCTCTTTGGCGATCCACGCGTTGTTGAAAGATTTGTTAAATGGGCTGGACGCCCACCTCGGTTCGCCCGCTACACGAGTAGGACTCCGTATCCGGGGGTGCGCAATTCCAAGAAAGACCAGACCAGGCTTACTTCAATTGGAGACTACTACGTTCAGAACATTGATCTGGCTAATGGACCAACGTCCGCCGAACAAGTGGCTGCCAGTAAACTTATTGCTGAGTTGCAGAATAGAGGTAAATGGCCAGCGAAACCAGATCTGGTTTCATGGTATGGAAAGAAGGGAACTCGCTGGCAGGACCAAAATGGCGAATTTAAGCGTTGTATCACTTTACCCAAGGACTCGGAACTTCTGACAAGGCATGAAGTCCAAGAATCACCTCCTGACGTCTTGGTTACAAACTACTCCATGTTGGAATATATGCTTATGAGACCTATTGAGCGCCCTATCTTCGACCGAACAAAACATTGGCTTCAATCCAGTAATGAACGGCTATTGTTGGTTATCGATGAAGCTCATCTTTACAGAGGAGCGGCTGGGACTGAGGTGGCGTATTTGATTAGGAGACTCCGAAAGCGTCTCGGAATTCCGCCTGAACGACTCCAAGTAATATGCACAAGCGCCAGCTTCCATGATGATACTTATGCTTCTAAATTTGCCGCTCAATTAACGGGTAAAGACTCAACAGAGTTCTTCACTATTACTGGTCAGTTGTATCTTCGGCCGAAAGCGGCAAACGGAACTGAATTAGATGTCAAGGCTTTATGCGCAATCAACTTAGACGGTTTATATGGGTCATCAAATGAAAACGAGCAAATCGCCCAAGTAAGCAGTTTCTTGGAATATAGAGGAATCGCCCGTCCTTGGAATCTGCATCGTTCGCTTTACGAAGCTCTAAAAGATTTTCCCCCAATGTCTCAACTCGTGAACTTGACTATGAGTTCAGCGCAGCCAGCAGACTCGTTGGGCCTGGCAGTATTTGGAGACATAGATAGAGGTCTTGCCAGCCAGGCGGTGACTACGTTAATGGCGTTGGGAAGTCTAGCGCGCGCGGATCTTTCGGAACCTAGCCTCATTCCTTGTAGAATCCATTCCTTTTTCAGAGGGTTGCCCGGGCTATGGATATGTATGGATCCAGATTGTAGCGTATTACCTGCTGATAAGCGGGGAGGGCCGGGAGGAAAGGTCTACAATCAGCCACAGCAAACTTGTGAATGTGGCGCACGTGTGTTGGAACTGTTCACCTGTCGCAATTGTGGCGCCTCATATACCAGAGCGTATACCGATAACGTTGAGACTCCTGATTTCCTGTGGTCTGAGGCCGGGGGAGCATTCCATGCAGCATCTGGATTATTCAATGAACTTGAGCCAATCGATTTACTATTGGAAGAACCAATTACGGATAGCGTTGAGCCCGCAGAGTACGACCTCATCACCGGACGCCTGAATCCACCAACCTTAGGAACTCGAAACCGACAAGTATATATTACAAAGAATCGGCTCAGTGCTCGGGATCCCAACGGCCAAACTGATCAAGCGCGGCCGGGAGAGTTTAAACCATGTGGGGTATGCGGAACAACTGCGGCTTTTGGACGTACATCAGTTCAAGACCATCAAACAAAAGGCGACCAGCCATTTCAAGCTTTGATAACGAAGCAAATCCAGGTTCAGCCGCCCTCAAGCGTCCAATCAACTTCGTTTGCTCCCCTTAGAGGACGAAAAGTTCTGATATTCTCAGATTCTCGGCAGACCGCAGCGCGATTAGCTCCCAACCTTCAAACTTACTCGCAGCAAGATACCCTTCGTCCATTAATCGTATCGGGCTTTTCTCAATTGTGTGGGTCAAGCTTTATTAGGCCACACCTTTCACTTGAGGATTTATATCTGGCAGTGCTGCTAGCTTCAGAGATTCTGAAAGTTCGCATTAGACCTGAGTTGAAGCAAGGAGAGAATTTCCACGCTCAAACCATTGTGTCCGAAGCATTTGCGAAAGGTTGCCTAAAATCCGACACCGAGCTCCTCGGTCTTATGTTGAAATTACGTGCGGAGAATCCCCCTGAGTCGTTACTCAGGGGGATGGTCTCCTGTATAGGTGATAGATATTATGGTCTTGAGTCGTTAGCTTTGGCTACGATTGTAGAGCGAGGTGAACACTCGGCAAAATTGAAATCCTTATCCCCAATAAAAGGCATAGCTGAAACTGAAGAGCAGAGAATTGCGCTAGCGCGCTTGTGGCTTCGGTGCTGGAACAACAGTGGTTTTTGGGTTAGCCGGATGCCATTGCAATGGTGGAAAACGGAAGTCCAAGATCATACTGGCAATTTCTCAATGATTCAGCGATTCTTGGGAAATAAGGCAACGCGCACTACGTTTGACAAGGATTGGCTTCCAAACCTTCTTAGCGCATTTACTGAACCCACCTCAGGCGGTAAGTACCGGCTCAAAGGTAGCGAATTGTCCTTATTGGTCGGGGGCGAATGGGGATATTGTTGTTCGTGCCGAACTACGCAACGCGTATTTCCTGCACACAATTTCTGTGTTAATTGTGGTGTAAGCAATGTGCTTTCTTTGAATCCGAATACAGACCCAGTCTTTGTAGCGAGAAAAGGGTATTATCGCGCAAGTACAGTGGACGCACTCAAGCCTGATCCAACTACTCCCATGTCGCTTATCGCTGCTGAACATACGGCTCAGCTCAATACAGCACAACCCGATGACATCTTTTCCAAAGCTGAGGAGTATGAGCTTCTTTTTCAGGATGTTGATTTGGGTCCTGACAAAGCCGGCCAGCAACGTATGGCGATAGACGTTCTATCATGTACTACCACCATGGAAGTTGGTATCGACATAGGCAATCTCTCTGGGATATCTCTGCGAAACATGCCTCCCTCAAGAGCAAACTACCAACAGAGAGCGGGTAGAGCAGGGCGGCGTGGGAATGCCATTGCAAGCGTTACTGCTTATGGTAGTGCAGACAGTCATGACGAACATTACTTTTCTGAGCCAGATCAGATGATACGTGGAGCAGTGACTGACCCGAAGCTTACTCTCGATAACGCTGAGATTGCACGCCGCCACATTACTGCGTATTTGCTTCAACGATACCACCAAGAAAGAATGCCAAACATAAAACCCGAGGACCAGCCTCAATTGTTTGCGGTGCTTGGGTCAGTCGCCGATTTCCGTGTGTCCGGGAAAGTCCTCAACAGACATGACTTGGCTGACTGGCTTCAAAAAAACGAGAAACCTCTTGCGGCAGAAGTCCTATCTTGGTTACCTGCAGAGTTATCTGGTATCAAGTCTAAGATTCTTATTGATAATTTGGTCAAGGAAACCATGAGACTAATAGATGACGCCATTCACTTTAACAGTTCGAATGGCCATATATCTGTCACGAAGGGTAAATCAACAAAACCTAAAGCAGCAGTTGAAAACGAAGCACCACAAGCAATCGACGTGGAAGTTCAGGAAGAAAATGGTATTGAGCATCCGCCGGTAGACGCGACGAAAGAGTATTTGCTAGACCGGCTCTTATATAAGGGTGTACTACCACGCTATGCTTTCCCGACAGACGTGGCTACCTTCCATATTTTCGATGTGGATAAGTCTACGGCTTATCGACCTGCGTTCCGCTATACTCCATCGCAAAGTCTTTCGATTGCACTTACGCAATATGCGCCTGGCAAAGAAGTCTGGGTGGACAGCAAACTCTGGACATCAGGAGCAATATACTCTCCCATGAGAGATGACTTAGATGAAGCTTGGGATAGAAGAAGAATTTATTACGAATGTGCTATTTGCGGTTATGCACATACCTATCCGATAGACCAAGGGACAGTCGGTGAAAAGAGGGACTGTGATGCGTGTGGAGGTATCCGTTCATTCGGCCCAGGAACTTATTGGTTCAGACCGCCTGGATTTGCTCACCCGGTTGATAAGAAAGAGGGAACTTCTCCTGACGACCAACCAGTGAAGAGTTATGCGACTCACGCAAAGCTGCTGGCCCCCACACCACAAATAAACGATGAATGGACCACACTGAATCCTCGCTTACGTGTTTACCACATGCGGGAGCCATTGTTGGTCACAAATCGTGGGCCTCGCGCCGAAGGGTATACTTATTGCAGAAGATGTGGGCGAATTGAGCCTTCAATCCTGCCTAAAGGATCGGTCACCACAGCTCACCGGAAGCCTTATCCTGGTGATGTCAATCCAAATTGCAGCGGTGGTAGCAGTGTCACAGGCCTAGTATTGGGAACTGATTTCATAACCGATGTCCTACTCATTTCGATGACTGTAGATCCACCCTTAATATTGAAACCAGGACTGTTGGCAACTCACACAGTCTTGAGGACCTTAAGCGAGGCTCTAGCTGCAGCAGGAAGCGCAATTCTAGAGCTTGAAACTGGTGAGATTCAGGCGGAATATCGGCCTGCGCTTACCGCGAAGGGTAGAGATGGCATTGAAGTAGAAATCTATCTTTATGATACTCTACCGGGAGGAGCAGGTTTTTCGAGAAGGGCTGGCGAATTAGGGATGGATATCTTCAATAAGGCATTATCCATCTTGGAAGATTGCCCAGGTAAATGCGACTTCTCTTGTTACAGGTGCCTTCGAAGTTTCAAGAATAAACTGGAACACGCTTTGTTGGACCGGCATCTCGCAGCGAGCCTTCTCGAATTCATAATCTCGGGTAAGATGCCTAGCATAAACAAAAAGAGATTGGACCAGTCAACAGATATTTTGTTTCAGGACCTACAGCGACAGGGACTTGACACAATCACGTTAGAGAGGAACAAATCCATCGCGATATCGGGGCTTGGCGACGTGGTTGCGCCCATATTCCTAACGAGGAAGAGGGATAACTTGGGTTTTGTTATTTTCTTGCATAACCCACTCGCACCCGGATATGCTCCTACAGAGAAACTGCGAGAGTTGTGTGAATTCAATACAAGCGTTCCTACTTTCCCCGTAGATGAACTGGTAGTGAGGAAAAACCTGCCCTCGGTTACGAGTGACCTAATCCATAAGATCGCTTAGGATTAATCATGTCAATATATCCGAAAGAGTGGCGTATTGTAAGACCAGTAAGATGGCCTATTCCTCCCACGGAGATGTCCGTTAGCCTACTATACGAAATCGAGGACTGTCCACATAAATGGGCATTGGAGCGCGCGGATTATCCTCAGCTTTGGGGTAGACGTGGCTACCCAAGTAGGATCCACCTGCCCGGCATAACAGGCACGATTATACATTCATCTGTTGAGAAGATAATGAGTGAGCTTGTGAAAGCTGGCTGTAGCTCGATGCGTGACGAACAAGTCATAGACGTGATGCGATCGTTAGGCGGCTATACAACCGTTATCCGATCCTACATAGAGCAAGCGGTTGAGGAGTACAAGGGAAACCCAAGGACTGAACCAATTCTCGACCCCATTCATTCGTCACTTCTCACATCTATTTCTGACATCCGAAGCAAAGTCCAGTTTATGCTGGGGCAAATGAATCTAGATAAGGTAGGAGCGCCGGCGACCAAATATCCTGCTGCCAATTCAGTCAAAAAGCGCGGACCTCTGCCTTATGGAATCCATCCGGAAGTGGACATGTACGTTCCAGAGCTACAACTGAAAGGTAGGGCAGACTTGGTAATACTCACAGATTCCTTCTGCGAATTGGTTGATTTTAAAACAGGCGAACATAACGACAGACACGAGTTCCAGATGCGAACTTATGCTCTCCTTTGGTACAAAGACTCGGTACTAAATCCAACCTCAAGGACAGTGGACAAGCTGACGCTTTCTTACTTACACGAGAGCGTAGATGTTTCCGTGCCCGCTGGTCATTCCTTGGGCACGTTTGAGCATGAAATCATCCAACGTTGGAACAGATGCTTAAGCGCTTTTTGTATCAGTCCGCCGAGTCCGCGGCCAGATATTCATAAGTGTAAGTTCTGTGACGTCCGACACCTATGTGAAAAGCATTGGAATATTAGTATTGGCGATGGTTGTGTTCCCCAGGCTGGAAAGACTGATTTTATAGATGTCGAAATCACTCTCAAGCAGCAGCTCAGCCAGATGAGTTGGACCGTCATTGTAGACGCAGGGAACTATTTAAGACCTGGTATTCCTGCGGTGCTTCGTATACCGCCGAACCACTATCTTGCACAGTGTACTCAACCCACGGATCGACTACGTATTCTGAATGCCGGAATGTTCTTGGACACCGTTCAGGAGCAAAGCTCGCCCATCTTGACACTAAACAGCGTCAGCGAAGCTTATCTAATAGAATCAAATGGCTCACCACCAATGATCGGTTAATTTAATGGGCGGAAGCCCAAACAAAGTGACGACTGACATGATGGAGGCAGCAACGACGTGAGGAATAAAGCACTATATTTCCCGTATATTAATCTTCCTGAAAATGACTGGCTTTATCTCATGTTACTGTACTGGGAACGGCTCAGTGCGATAGTGCCTTCCGAATATGTTTATGACCGCCGGAAGCTCTCACCGCATATGTCAACGCTCATGGAAGAAGGTCTAGTCGATTTTATAGAACCTCAAAAGTTCATTGAAAATAGGGATGAGTTCGGGAAACCTTTTATAGGATTTATTGAGAAAAGAGTTAGGACTGGAAGGATACCCCTCAGAGAGAATGTAGCTCAGAGATTCCCTGTACACGTCGAGAAGCTTGGGCCTGTTGCCGCCGAACTGGTAAGCATGAATCTGGCGACTGAAGCTGATTATCCGTGGTATGAAATGGATATATGGGTCGCAGACGCTTTCATGGCTTATCTTGCTTCCTTTATGGGCAGTCTTCCCGAAATCAATAGCGCTCCGGTAACCAATAATGAGATTTGTTTTCGCCTGTTAGGTGGATACCCGAGAAAAGTGATAAGGGAACGGACTGTCCAGAGGTATGAAATCCTTAGGAATATTTTGCCTTTTCCCATTGGTGAATTGAACCTGGATAGAGTTATAAAATTCAAAGATAAATATCTTGAGGAACTTTCCCGGTTTCGAGATCAAATCGAGAGTTTGTCTATCGACCTATCTAACATTACAGATCCTAAGGAACGTGAGGAAAAAAGAGACATAACCATTCGAGGATTGAAGCAGGAAATTGATTTTATTGCCAGTCATATGGGTGAGACTTGGCATGAGATAGCCTTCCTTGATGTCCTTCCTATTTTGAGCACTAGTGGCTCAGTGCTCGCAGGTATTCAGGCGACTGCACCATTAACTACTGGTCTTGTGTTGTCAATCAGCGAAATGGGACACTTTTTAAACCGAACACTTTGGCATGATCAGGCGGCATTAACAAGCTCCCTGAGGCCCCGGTTGTAGTCTCTGCGGCGATTAATCGTTTGTATTTGCACCTCCTTTCGACGCTCTAGGATCTCCTCTCTCCTGCCATATAAGACATCGGCAGGCGTCACGTTACCGAGTGCCTTGTGGTAACGGCGGTAGTTGTAGTAGTCGACGAAGTCGGCAATTGCCCGTTCCAGCTGGCTGGGTAGCTCATAGGGTAGTTGGTTCACTTCCCTCTTGATGCTCTGGTGGTAGCGCTCCAGCTTTCCGTTGGTCTGGGGATGGAAGGGTGCCGCCAGAATATGTCCGATGCCCACCAGCTGCAGATAGTCACGGAAGGACCTGGAGACGTAGCCAGCGCCGTTGTCCGAGAGCAGTTTGGTGCGATCCTCGACCTGCACATCGGTCATGCCGGTAGCGTCCACCGCTTCCTGTACTACCTCGATCAGGGAGTTAGCCGACATGTCTTTCTGCAGCTTCCAGGCCAGGATGAAACGGGAGTAGTCGTCCATCACGGTCACCAGGTAATAGTAGCCCCAGCCGATCACCCGGAAGTAGGAAGCGTCGGTAGCCCACATCTGGTGCGGCCGCGTGGTCTTGGTATGGTATTCCTTCCCTGCCACGAGCTGCACCTCCTGACGTTTTACCAGCCCTTCCCTTCTTAGAATGCGGTATACCGTCGACTCGGATACGGCAAAGCCGGCGTTGTCTGTGATCCAGGCGGCCAGTTGCCGGCTACTGAACTCAGGAGACTCCCAGGCTACCGCCAGTATCTTGCCTTCTTCTTCGGGAGTGATCCGGTTCCACGGCCTTCCCCTGTCTCCTGAGTGGGACTCCAGTCCATCGCACCGTTGCCACTGCCGCCACCGATAGTAGCTGCTTTTCGGTATCCCCAGCGCCATGAGCGCCTGCCGTTTGCCCCTGGTCTTGTTTTCCACCTGGGCCAGGATAATAGCTTTGTCCCTGGCACTCATGCGCCGTCGCGGCTCAATGGAGGAATAGCCGTTTTTTTAAGACGGTATACATCTAGGGACAGGTC
>Ga0315538_1001032_pt1 | contig 16920 bp, 17 predicted proteins | sample SalMarSW160230MG_2_FD_203834 | JGI IMG/M metagenome (GOLD analysis project Ga0315538, IMG submission 203834) | Salt marsh sediment microbial communities from the Plum Island Ecosystem LTER, Massachusetts, United States - Salt Marsh Sediment SW1601-230 ...
GAAAATTTCGTTAAAGAAATTCAAGCAGACGGACCTATTATAAACAAAGAAATATTAATGAAGAAAAAAGACGGGAAAACCTTCTGGGCATCCGTCACTTCAGCTGAGGTTACCGATAATTCCGGAAAGGTCATATATTACGACACGGTTATCGAAAACATCACAGAAAGAAAGCGCCTCAAGGATCTGGTCGAGAGGCTCTCAATCACAGACGAGCTTACAGGCCTTTACAACAGGCGCTATTCTAACGAGCATTTGCATAAGGAAATATTTCTTACAGAAAGATATAAAAGCTCATTGTCCCTCATAATGGTTGACATAGACGATCTTAAAAAATACAACGATTCTTATCTCCACTTGAAAGGAGATGTCCTTATAAAAGAAATCGCCCAGTCCATCTCCCATAATATCCGAAAAAATAGAGATCAAGAACTGGCTGTAAAATTCGGAGAAGATGAATTCGCCACTTCTGACTGGGCCGTAAGGTTTGGCGGAGATGAATTCATAATTGTTCTGCCCGGGACAGAGGCTTCTCAAGCAGCTAAAGTTGCAGAGAAAATCAGAAAAAGCATTGAGGAAATTACCCTCTATCCACAAGGCAAGGCTATCCACCCGACAGTAAGTATAGGTCTCGCCCAATGCCATTATGCATACGACAAACCAAAAAGAGGTTGGACAAAGGAACTTCAACTATCCAACCATGAGAAACTTGCTGCAAATTTGATAAAGCTTGCTGATACAGCCCTGTACAAGGCAAAAAAATCCGGAAAAAATAAGATTGCTGTTTCGAAAAAATCTATAGAACTTTCAAGGCAGTTTACATAACCTCCTGCACCATTTTTCCTTCCTGTTAGCCAGAATTCTTCTGTCTTTTTGCTTTTTATAACCTGAAGTTATAAAAATCGCGATCATTTGAAATCTTATAACCTGCAGTTATAAAAATAAATGATTCATAACTCTATTTTTTTTGAGTTTGCTTTAAAAAGGGGCCAGGTCGATCTCACCATATCTGCTGCGTTACAGCGAATTCTTATTGTAAGCTTGGTCGGGATTAGGCTGGACCGGGACTAGGATGGTTGGCTCGCGAATAATCCAGCTTAATTAAAATTGAACAAAATTTTGTGCTGTGTTATACACAATAGTGTAAAATCTGCAGGGATTCCAAGAAAGGAGAAGAGAGTTGACTGCAAAACTGATCAAAGGGAAGGAGATCCGACAGGAGATACTGGCCGAGATCGAGGCTGAGGTCAAAAAGATTAAGGAAGAATATGGAGTAGTTCCCGGGTTGGTGACCATTCTTGTCGGTGAAGATCCTGCTTCTGTATCTTACGTAACAGGAAAGATTAAAACAGCCAAGAGGCTTGGCTTCAAAGAGGTCCAAGTCAACATGCCAGAAAGCATTTCAGAACAAGAGTTGTTGGCCCTGGTTGACCAGTATAACAGGGACGATACGATCCATGGTGTTCTGGTCCAACTGCCACTTCCCAGACACATTGATGAGAACAGGGTTATCGATGCGATTGACCCTGACAAGGACGTCGACGGCTTTCACCCGGTGAATTTGGGGCGGCTGATGATCGGTGGTTCTGTGGTCAAGTTTCCGCCGTGTACTCCTTCAGGCATTCAGGAAATGATTCGACGGGCAGGCGTTGAAACAGAAGGAGCAGAAGTTGTTGTGGTGGGAAGGTCTAACATTGTCGGCAAACCGGTTGCCAATATGCTGCTGCAGAAAGAACCGGGCGCAAACTCCACTGTTACAGTAGTTCATACAAGAACCAAGGACCTGGCCTCCCATTGTAAGCGCGCTGACATCCTCATCGTTGCCGCCGGTGTTCCCGGTCTGGTCAAGCCTGAATGGATCAAACCCGGTGCCTGTGTCATCGATGTGGGCGTCAACAGAGTCGGCGAAAAGATAAGCGAAAAGACAGGAAGAAAAGTAGCCATCCTGAAAGGTGATGTGGATTTTGAGGCGGCCAAGGAAATCGCCGGCTGGATCACACCCGTACCGGGCGGGGTTGGTCCTATGACCATCACCATGCTCATGAAAAACACACTCAATTCCTTGAAATTCAGGCTCGGAATCTCCTGATTCAAGAAAAGCTTGACGCATAAAGTCAGGGCTTTTCATTAATTATATGTTGTGTTCCTGGAACTTTTATTTGTTTTAGAAGCGTCATATCTTCTGATAACTTCATCTGTAATATTAAAAGCTGTGTCGAAATAAACCACTGCGCCTGACGATAGATCTAAAACCAAACTAAATTCTTTTTCTCTTGCTAACGAATCAATAATTGGAAGAACTTCGTTCCTGAATTTACTGTATAAGCTAAATTCAAGCTGCTGAAATTCTTTGGCAGAATCTTCCTCAACCCTTTTCCGCTTTGTTTTCAAGCTGTCCAAGTCTATTGTCAATTGCTGTGTGGCCTCATAAGTTAAAGTGAGTCTTTGTGTTTTAAGTTTAGTTTCCAAGGATAGAATTTGATTATCTAAACCAGAGATTTCATTTTGTATTTTTTGACGTTTTTCTTGCAGTTGAGATAAAGCTTTTTTGCCTTCATTTGAATTTTGAAAGACTTTTCCAGGGTTAACAACGGCAACAGCAGATGTTTTTTGAGCAAAACCTTGAAAAGCAAAAACCACTAAAAATAGAATGAAAATAAAAATGTTTCTTATTTTTTTGTTTGTCATGTACCTCCCCCCAAAATTATTTTAGGTTGTGTTTTAACCAATATATATTTAACTTCCAACCATTAAAAAAAGTTGCGATGAAAGTGGAAATTGATTAAAAACTAAATTTGGAACAGGGTTACCAATTAGAAGGGGATTGTCAAGAGTATAGAGACTTTCATATTGTTCTTTACCATTTTTTCTATTTTCTTTACAATATACCCGTGGTAACGTTGGGGACTCTTTTACACCCGTTGTCTTCGATCTTTAGTTTGCAGACTCTTTCTGCACCAGTCACCCATCTGGATCAAGGCAAGGATTGCCCCTGGTACCTGAAGGTACCCCAGAAAATAATCGGTTCCATACCATGTCCAAAACGTTGGATTGACAGACCTGTGGTTTATGACCAACCCCTGGTGGCTCATGATATGGGCAAAAGAGTATCTCAACATTATTTTTTTAGGGCTGCGGCAGTTTTCCAATCAGACCTGGTGGTTCTAAGTCCAACCCCAATACTGGTTCACTGCCGCGGCCTTCTTATCCAAAAGCTTTTATTGGATCATAATCGACTCCATCACGAATCACATAATAAGCTGCTCTGGCCAGTTTATGACTCAGGGCTTTAATGGCGACGACCTTTTTGGTTTTTGCAGCTTTTCGTTGGTAGAACCTTCTGGCATAAGGGCAGTAGCGTTTAGTATAGTTGGCTGCTTCAATAAAAGCCCAGTCAAGATACTTGTTCCCGTTTTTACGATTGTTTTCTCCTTTCTTTCTCTCGTTGGAACGCCTTTGACTCTCCACACAACGGCAGTAGGAGGCATAGTTGCCAAATTTCGGAAAACGTCTGATGTCTCCTGTCTCGAGCGAAATAGTCAAGCCAAGGATATCTCCGATTCCTGTCACCGTCTTTAACTTTTGAAACTCAGGGACAAGCTTCATCGTATTGAGGACAACTTTTTCTATCTCTTCGACTCTTCTCTGGATAAAACAGATATATTCATATGAGTAATTTCCCCTTCTAGATGATTATCAGACCTATGCAAATCACTGATATATTTTAAATTAACTCTTATTTCCTAATTACTTATTTCCCTCCATTTTTATGCCTTAATCGGCTAATTTTGGGGTCGAAATCGTCCCTTTTAGTATAAGTTTCTTCCTTTTTCTTTCCGGAATATTCTGGAGTTCATGGTAACCGCTGCATTCCCATTCTGATGGATGCTTGACAATCCCCTTCTAATGGGTGACCCTATTTTCAAAGAACCGGCGCAAAAAGAACACCATAGAATTTGCATCCGGTTGAACACCTTACTATGTAGTTCTATGCTAATTTACATCACCAAGCTTTAGAACCATATCTATAAAAGGACCAACTGATTTCCCTAAAATAGCCATCCCCGCTTCATGAACATCTTCCAGCTTATACCGGGATTTTGCAGCACCATTTAAAGCATAGTCTTTATTTTCGATAGTAACAACACACCAATGCTTTTCCCTACATTCGATTATCACACTTTCATGATAAAATGGCCATTCTCCCTTAAATTCATTTTTATTTATTAATTTATGCTTATAACTTTTGTTAAATTTCCTACTTAATTCGTCTAGAATAGTCCTTTCATGGACTCTTCTTTTCCTCTCTTTATATCTAGTCGTTTTCTTTCTATAGTCTCTGTTCCCCAATTCTTCATCACGCAAATTGATAAAAGAGTAAAAAACAGAAGAAAATTGTTTCGCTTTATCTCCCAGCTTTCCAATAGTAAATTGTCTGCTTATTGCTCTTACAAATTTTTCTAATTTTATTATTATTTCTCTTTGGATAGAATCTAACATTTCTTTTTGGAATTCAAAATCCTCAAATTTTTTCAATAATTCAGGATTGGAAGTCACAATTGAACTTTCATATTCTTCCCATATTGACTTTACATCTATGCTCGGTTTCGCAGCAGATGTCACCACATCTAAATTATAGTATCTCGCATATTTCCCAAATTCTGATAATAAATAAATGAGTTTTTCCAAATCATTATCATTTGAAAGAAAATCACAATCTTCTTTTAAAACTGGTACACCATGAATTGAAAAGTATGATCTTAAAATATTATTTTTCAACTTGTCTAAATCATGCCCGTTTCTTCCACCGCATTTTTTCAGATATTTACTACTCGGATAGGAATGGTTTTTCTCATGATATCCAAAACATATATGGCATTTCATTAATCGTTCAAAACCACTTGATAACAACTGAAATGGAAGGTTGTAAAAATCATTTGCTAAGTCAAGATTTTGAAATTCTCCAAATCCAATTACAATTAGTTTAAATGCTGTAAGCAGCTCATCATACAAATGAAGATCTTTTACTGCTTGTTCGTTCATGTTGTTTTCTTATTTCCTTTGGATAACATATATTATACTTCCGAATACTTGCAGAAATACAGAATTTAGGGCTGCATATTGAGTTATATTGCATATAATGAAAATAGAGGCTAGTGTCATGTCAACTTTCAAGTGTCGGGTAAAGCCGGGATAGTTTTATCCGTGCATCCTTAGCAGTGAATTGCCAGTTTACCTTCGCGTTCTTGTTGTTTCTGTACTCTTGCCATGCCCGTACTTCTTTCCTGACAACCGCAATGTCGTCGATTCTTCTGTTCAGGCACTGCCCCGTGAGCACATTCAACTCTATCTCAGCCATATTTAACCAACTCCCGTGCTTCGGGGTGTACACAAATTCGAATCTGTCCCATAATGCTTTTGCCTTATCCGATTGAAATGCTTCATAAAACGATCCGGGAGTATGTGTGCTCAGATTGTCCATTACCAGCGTTATTTTCTCCGCTTCCTTGTATTGTTCTGCGATCTCTTCCAGAAAACAAGCCCAGTCCCGCCTGGTTTTCCTTTCGGTGATCTTCACTATGCGCTTTCCTGCAAGTGGCTCGCAGACCATGAAAATATTGCACACGCCGCAACGCCTGTATTCATAATCGCACCTGGCCGGCTGTCCGGGTGATGCAAGAATAGGAATTTTTGTCTCAGCAATCAGCTGCTTTGGAGATTCATCCATGCATATAACAGGATATCGTGGATCAAACGGACGCTTATAAACGTCCAGCACCATTTCCATGTTTGCAACAAAACTGCCGTTTTGCTCCGGTGGAATTACCCATTCATTCCGTTGCAAGGGCTTGATTTCGTTTTTTTTAAAACACGGCGCACCGCTTCATGGGAGATACTGTCAATGTAATTAAGCTCGACAACTTTGTCGGCTAACAACCTCAGAGACCATCTTGTAAAGCCTTCGGGTGGTTTACTACAACTCAATGCAACCAGATGGGCTTCAAAATCTCCGTCTGCTTTTTTGGTATAAACGCAGCTTCCTTTCTTCCCGTTGAGGGCAACCTCAAAACCCTCTTCGACAAATCGCCTCTTCACGCGATCGATCTTTTTCATGCTTATGTTCAGGACACGAGCCATCTCTTCGTTGGTCGAACGTTTTACCTGATGCCTGCCCTCATCACACCCAAGCAGAATCAGGGCGTTGAGGATCTTTTGTGATTTGTGTTTCCCCTTGGAAGCAAGTACGCCAAGAACGTTACGTTCATCTTCGGTTAACGTCACAATGTATTTCTTCATATTCAATCCTCCCAGGTTGATTATGAAGAAAATATATAATATTCTGTACGACATTACAATGTTGACATGACACTAGTGAGTTATCATCTTTAATTGCCATGTAAGGTCCCTCCTTTCAAAGGGACTCTACAAGCCTATTTCTTTAAAGTAAATTTATTTGATTTGCGTAAAATTCGGGAAAGTGTCCGAATTTTTTATTGACTGGATATGTTTCTTTAGTGTAATATTGCTAATACAGCAGGACATAGGGTTGAAAGTGAGTAATAATGAATAGAAATCAAAGCAACGCCAAAAAGCAAATTCCTCTGTTTTAAATTTAAGAGAGACTTAAATGTGGTTTTTGGGGAAAGACTCCATAGGGGAAAAGCTATCTGGCAGAAGCCAGGGCATAAGAAAAATCAGAGAAAAAATAGAAACAATATCCTTAACTGATTTTACCCTGTTAATCACAGGAGAGACCGGGGTAGGGAAAACGGTAGCAGCCAGGCTTATCCATAAAGCCAGCCGGCGTTGGAGGAAATCATTCCTTCATCTTAACTGCAGCAATTTTTCTCCTGAACTCTTTGAATCAGAGTTATTCGGTCATGAGAGGGGAGCCTTTACCGGAGCCTCGGAGAGGAAGATGGGGAAGTTAGAGGTAGCCGATGGAGGCACCGTGTTTCTGGATGAGATTGGCGACCTGAGCCCCTCTAATCAGGCCAAGCTGCTGGTTTTTATGGAGAATGGGACTTTCTTTCGGGTTGGCGGAACAGAGGAACTAAGGGCATATGTCAGGGTTATTGCTGCTACCAATAAGAATTTAGCTGAGGAGATGCACTATAAGAGGTTTCGTCAGGACTTATTTTACAGAGTTTCGGTCCTAAAGATTTATATTCCGCCCTTAAGGAAAAGGAGGGAAGACATCCCGATACTGGCTGAAGAGATATTGAGGCGGGCGAGCAGCAAAGTAGATGTTCATAAGGTCCTTTTGCCTGACGCACTGAACAAGCTGCTCGAATATGATTATCCTGGTAATATCCGCGAGCTCGAGAATATCCTGAAAAAAGCCATGGTGTTGTCTAAGGATAATGAAATAACCAGAGATCATATTATCTTTGATAACATATTTTCAATTAAAATTAACATAGCAAATGATAACGAGCATGGAATAGACGTGCTTCAGAGGAAATATCAAGAAATGGTAATAGAAGGGAAGAGTTTCTGGGAGGTAATTCATAAGCCTTTTCTTCGGAGAGAATTGAACAGAGATGAAGTAAGGAAGATAATCCAGATGGGACTGAAAGATTGCCAGACCTATAAAAGGCTGATGGAATTATTTAACGCTGGGCGAACCCAGAAAGACTACAAAAGGTTTATGAAGGTTCTTGAATGCCACAGATTAAGGCAATGAGTCTCCTTGTCGGGGGATTAAGTCCCCTGAGAAGGGCATTTTTTTAATTTTAAAAAATTTGATAAATTCGGTTAATATCATAAATATCAATAAGATAGCTATATTCATAGCATTTGGCACGAAAATTGCTTATCGTAATGTTTAAAGGAGGTGCAAGATGAAATCTTTAAATTTTCTAAAATCTAAGGGGTTGACAATAATATTGGTGATCGCTATTTTCATAACAATTTTCGGAATTTTTTCACTTACTCCTTCCTTTGCAAAAAGATGCGAGGATGGCTGGGAGAAGGTTTGTTGTGGCCCGCAATGTATTCCAGGAGATTATTGTATGGGAAGTGGCACCTATTGTTGCTGCAAATAACTTAAGTCGAAAGAGGGGCTTCCTGCATAGCGTCATTGTTTACCTTTTGTAATTTTAGAAAAGGTGAAATCTCGAAAAAGACAAATATTATTTTATCTATTTGTTTAATTCTCTTAGTCGGAATATTTTCTTTTTTAATTTTCGAAAAGAAAATCTCTTCAAACAGGTCAATAGAAAGAATTAAAGGACTATATCTATTTGATTTATTTTGCTCAAACTTTAGTATAAATGATTTCCATTTTATAAATGAATGGAAAGTTCAAAGGATAAATGGATACATAATTATCGTTATACCAGAAAGAACATGTAATAAATGTCTTGAAGAACAACTAGACATGATTAAGACATATGAACCAGAGATGAGAAAGAAAGAGCTCGTTCTGTTGACAATTTTCGGGGCCTTAGATAAATTAGGAGGAGAAAAATATCTGATTAAAATGCGTCAGGATGGATTACTCATATCCCCTGCTATGGTAATGGACGAAAATTTAATTCAAGGCTTAATTTATTCTGGAAATAAATCGGAATTACCTATCTATATTTATGCAGATAAGACGTTCAACATAATGGATATATTTTACTCAGATTATACAGGAAAAAAGGAGTTGAGGAAATGGATAGAAAAAAGACTGAAATAGCCTTAAGAATGATGTTTTTTGTATTTTTTTTATTTTATCTTAATGCTATTAGTAAATTAGAGGCAAATGAAGGAAATATTGTACTCTTAAAAGAAAGAGAGAAGCTTTTACAAAGATGGGATGAAGTATTTGTAGAACATAAGATCATTAATTTCAATTACCAGAATCAGCCGCTCTCATCTTTTGGTTTTTTGGGAATCAATTCAAAGGGTGATTTCTTCTTATATTCGAGAATTGCGGAAAGAATTATGCAATTCAACAATAAAAGATATTTTTTGCGTTTTATTGGAAGAAAGGGGCGAGGACCAGGCGAATATGAAATGATCGGAAATGCATTTTTTGATAAAGAAGGCGATTTATATATTTATGACATCCCAACACGAAGAATTAGTATATTTTCCAGCCCTAACTATCAGTTTGTTAAACAAATACACCCTAAGTCCGGCGCCGAAAGAATTTTTATTGAACCTGAAGGCAATTACATTACATTCTCTCTTTATAATGTCCCCAAGCTTTTAAAGAAATATGACAGAAAAGGAAATATTTTGGCTGAGGCCTTTAAATGCGAAGATGAGATTTTAAGAACGGCAATGGCTCGATTTAACCCTGGGGGGATGGGGGATATTCCTGACAAAGGATTCTTATTTATTTATCCTGATAAATATTACATCTATTATTATGATTATAATTTTGGGATAAAAAAGATTCTAAAGCCTGATAATTTTTCTAAATTCTATCCAAAAGCAGAAAGCTTTCCTAGGAATCTTTCCCCTTATGAATATTCATATGAACACTCGAAATGGTGGAATAAATTTATTCATCCAGACAATATCTATTTCCTTAAAGATAAATATTTTATAGTGACATTGGTTGAAAGTAAAGGCAAGTTTGGAAAATGGTACATAAATATACATGATTTAGACGGAATTACCTACGCCAAGGGGTTAGAAGTCCCATATGATCGGTTTGTCTACTCACATGATGTTTACGTGTATGTCATAGAAGAAGAGAGATTTATAGGCAGAGACGAATTTGCTCCTCAACTGGTGCATAGATATAGGTTTTCTTTACTAACAAATTAATCTGTTCTTAATGCTAAGCAAGAGTTGTAAATTCAGTGGACATGTCAAGTTATTGATAGGTAACATGATGATGTGATGCACCTCCTGCGGGAGTCGATTGTATGATAGACTACCCGCAAGGTCAAATCTAAAAAAAGGAGGTGCACAAATGAATTATATGGGGATTGACCATCACAAGCAATACTCACACATCACAATGCTTAATGAGAAGGGAAAAAAGCTCAAATCCGGAAGGGTGGCAAATTACCGCTCATAGCTGGAGAGGTTTCTTGATTACAGCGGTGAGGTTAAAGCAGTTAATGAAGCCGGCCGCTCTAGCTATACCATGGTAGATCTTCTGGATGAATTAAGCATTGATGTTACTATTGCCCATCCTAAACAGGTAAAAGCTATAGCCAAGGCGAAGATAAAGACAGATAAGCGTGACTCTTTCATGCTGGCTCATTATGTTAGAATGTGTGCGGACTTAACATTCTTGTTAAGGCACGGATAGAAGGATGGTTTAAAAAACCGGAGTTGAAGGAACAAAAAAGAGAAAAATAAAGGAGGGGCTAAAGAAAATACTTGCATCACATCATCATAGAAGGAATTTGTTTTTTGGGATTGCTTTGATTTCTACTCATTTTGGTTCAATTTCAACCCTCTGAGTTGCTACATTACCGATAGTACATAGAAGAAACATATTAAGTCAATAAAAGATTAGCATGAAAGAGGAAATATGGAACAGTCGGGAACAGGGTCAGACCTATGTATCTTACTGATATAGTTTAAATTAATTCTGATTCCCCCCCTTTTTTAGCCCTTAATCCGGTAATTTTGGGGCCAAAACAGCCCCTTGTAGTATATATTTCTTCCTTAATCTTCCAGAATCCCTTTTCTTCTGTGACCAAGCGATATTTCCTTTTTATGTCCAGTTTTCCTTTTCAATAAATGACTGGATTCCCACCGCAAGATCCTTTGTCCATTTTTCTTCTTTCTTAATTAGACGTATGGATTACCATGATGAACCTGCCTGCAAAATTCATCATTTAAGGTCTATATTTGAGGATAAATAAGGATTTGATTAATTAAAATCAATAACTTGCCACAGCCAAACTAGGATACGAAAACTATTGTGACGTCACGACTATATCAGCAAAAGGTAATTTTTATAATTTCCATTCTAACTTAATTCCAAATGCTTCTGGCATGAGAATTTCTCTCTCCCTCACATGTCTTTCTCTGTGAGGCATAACCTCAGCTACGTTGTCTGCCTTAATGAACTCCCTTTGTAACAAACAAAGTGGTACTAATCTTTGCCAATTTGAACCATGATCACTCGCGGAGCGCACCTTCGCTGCCCGCCGACCGAAATCCGAATTGAGCTTGCATCTTGCATGAGCTGATGGGCAATATAGACCCCATCAACAATCGGCATGAAGAAAAGCGAGCGACCAAGTCGTCTAACGCGCTCCGAAGGAGAAACAAGCTGAATTCCCCAAGCATGATAGGAATCACCTGAGTCCAGCAAAAGATAGCCTCCCGGAAGCAATCGATCGCAGACCCCTGATACTAGTTTAACGTTGTCTTCTGACACCTCACAGTGAAAGTCTAAAAAGACGAAGTGTCGGAGCTCTCCTGATTTTAGCTCAACTTCTGATAAAAGGCCTACGGCTTGGCCTACATTTCTCTTGTGTGCCATTTCCGTAAGTCTACCAACTAGGACATCTGTACGTGATATCTCGCTCTCGCTTCCTGTTCCTTGATGAAGAAGAGCCGCATCAAGCAACGGATTGGTGAATTTTCCTTGCTTCAAACATGCTGCAAATAGCGCTTCCCAAAAAGACAACCCCACGTCTTTGCGAATCTTAAGTGCAGCGTTTACTAGCTCCTCTTCCATTCTGCCCATCTTTATACGCTTCTGAAGACTAGGAGGTGCTTCATAATGGCAGATTCTTACTTTGTTGATCGACTGATGCGCACGAATCAACTCTGCACACGCCTCTGCTGCTTGCTTTCCGAGAAATTTGTCCGGTCTTACTGAAGCATATAAGCGATTTCGATCGCTCATGACACGACTGCCGCTTTCACCGGCCGGACTGCACCTTCTATTCTTCGGAATCGATCATAATTGAATCCTTCCATGCGTTCCTTTGGTTGCATACGTAGCGTCGAAAGAACAACCCGTCGAGGATCAACTGGCCGTCCGGGTGGAGGCTCCTTCACTCCTCGAACGACAAAACAATTGAGCCGCTTTATGCCATTGCGCCGGCAATAAAGAACGCGGGTGTTGCCCTCAATCGCCACAAGGTGGCTACTATACTTCTCAAGTATAGGCGGAGTCACAATTGAGATCTGATTAGAGCCTGCGAGGACTGCGGCCGTCGCGAAAAAGGGAATACTTGCGGCTTCGTATGCCTCAGCAAGGTAGGCAATCTGCCTGTATTTGTAGGAACGGACGTATCTAGTTATGAGCTCGACATTCTCCACAGAAACTTCTTCAGCCTCTATTTGCACCTCTGGTTGTGTATACTGCCAAACATTTTTCTTGAGTAGTTCTATGAGCTCCTCGGGCGGATGTGATTGCAACTTGACGACCACCTCGTGTCTTCCGGCGAAGAATCCACAGAGCTGATCACATGCAGCGGCAATTACTTCGCGGTGCCGCGAGCCGATGTATGTTGTTGCCTTTGGTGCATCCTCTGTTCCACGCTGGTGGATAAGAATCGCTGCATCGCGGTTGTTATCTTCGCGACGTATGAAGTAACCGTTGAGAGGCAATCTTTTCTCCTCTTTGACTTCAGCCCCTATGCCGGCAAGTAGATTCCGTCTTTGTTGTTCTCGGGCAGCCTTTTCACCCGTTGCTGAAATTGGAGCAACTAGAACTTTCACCTGAGTCCTTTCCGAACACCAACGATAAACGGAAGGGAACAGTTTCCAAAACCACTCAGTGTCTGGTTCTGCAATATAGATCTCCTTCGCCGGTTCCTGTGCTGCTTTAACCAGCGCATCATACAGTTCATCTCTGTCCCAGCAAGAGGTCTCAGCGTATGTTGCACCTCGAATACGAATAGCTTCATCGAGAACGAAATTGATGGCTGCTTGCTCTCCGGCGTGCCGTAATCGTTTAATGTCGCTCTCCTTAATTGTTCGAAAATCAGTAGCACGCGTTGTTCCAGTTGGGATTGACACTACATGAACATCTCCCTGCATAGCGACCTGAAGTTCTGTGGCACCACTAACGACGGTTGCCAGAAGTCTCTCAAGAAGGGTTTTAACCGACCATTTCCTAGGGCTTCTGAAATCCTCTTCAAGGCGGAAAGCAAGGATGCGACCTCCCAAGGATGGCCCCGCTGTACCAGCTGCATCCGTGTACACAAATGATGGGAGATTGCTCAATATTCCTCCATCTATATAACGATTTGTTCCACTCGAAACAGGCTGAAAAAAACCTGGAATTGAACAAGAGCATCGCACTGCGTAGCCAACTCTTTCATTCGGCGTCTCTCGTGTCCCCCAGACTTTCGCTTTCCCGGCAACAAGATCCGACGCTACAATTCGGACTGGAATCAGAAGAGCCTTAAAAAGAACAGGACGTGGAGCAGATGGCAGAAGTTCTGAGAGTAGATCATCAATCCATTTCTCTATCGGCGCAGATGAATAGAGGCCTCCATACGAAATGAACTTACCAATTTCATCGGCTATTAGCATCCGTCTCAAGAGTGGGAGACGGAGCAAACGACCTAGAAAGCGCAGCCACCACGATGATGCAAGCTCATGCATTTCAGGTTCCGCTAGGAATTGGGTGAAATCAAGTTGGCCAAGGTGATCATCCAAGAATTCCGGCGAGACCCCTGCCCCTACCAACGCCGCGACAATAGAGCCCGCAGATGTGCCTGCAACCTCCGAGAAGTTGATTCCACACTTTAGAGCCGCATCATAGGCTCCAACATGAGCAGCAGCTCTACATCCACCACCTTCGAAAACACCTCGGCAGGCTTCAAAAAATACCGTCCTTGGAAGATTAAAAGATTGCTCTTCACGATCACACAAATTCATCACCCCCTTTTAGGGTTTTCAACTTCTTACATTATAGAGTACAGATATCACAAACAAAATCACACGTCAATATTGAAAAAAGAAGAGAGACGCCGTTTCGATGTATTCTGGTTAATAGGCAGATAAAACATGAGAATAAAACATGTAGAAACGTGAGTTTAAACATATAGTTTGGCTGTGCTAATAGGCAGGCAACAAAACAAATAGCCCTAATTTTACCCTTATTTTTCAGCTTAGATCGCTCATTTTAGCATGGGGTCCATCACGTTAATCCGTACTTTTTAGTATGCAGGTCTGACCCCATTTCCATTTCCACAACAGCGAATTAATATCAAAATAATTAACCTAAATTAGCCCTTAAAACCAGACCTTAAACCCATTTTCAGCTTAAACCCCCTTCTTTCGTTCCTGTTAGCCGGAATTCTTCTTGAATCCTGCGCAGGCTTTTACGCATACTCCACAGATATACTGGCTGACAATTCTATTTTTCCTGAACTCTTTCAGCTTTTCAAAACACGCTATGTGATCAAAATCCTCGCGCTTCTCCTTTATAGCCTGAGCCGGGCAAACCGATATACATTCCCTGCAATCTCCACAGCCAAACTCCACGGGCTCATCCGGTTTAAGAGGCATATCTGTCAGCACAGTGACAATCCTGAACCTCGCACCAAACTCCTGATTTACAAGGAGGTTGTTACGTCCTATCCATCCCAGTCCGGCTAAATTCCCTACTTTCTTGTGCGACACATGGCTGTTCTGTTTCTCCCAGTCGATGATCTGTGAAGCAGGGATTGGAAGTGCTCTGAATCCCAGCTCCTGGATGAGTGAAGCTACCAGTAAGGCCTTCCTGTCAAGAAAAAAATTAAGCTGCCTGTAGTGGTGGAAATAAAGCGCTGTAGGCTTGTCCTTGATATCCTCTATTATTGTATCCAGAAGCCTTTTCCCGAGAGATATCCCCCTGTCAAGCCCGGCAAGCGATTCTTTTTTAATGTTAAATTCGTCTTTTATTCCGGTGATGTCTGCCACACCAAAAAGAGAAAAACCGTGATCCAGGGCAAACCTTTTGATGCTGTTGCAGCTTTCTTCTTCCTTTGTCATGGCATCTCATTTTACCTCAAAAAAAACTTAGAGGCTACTTTTTTGCATACATCTTAAGCAAATTTTAAAGGAATTGAATTTTTCATTCTTCTATTATATTATCCCTTTATTCATACAGAAAGGAGAAAAAACCGACCTGTCAATCAGCTAATAAATACAAACACAAGGAGCTATCATGAGTGAAAAAACTTTGGCCATCATTAAACCTGATGCAATAAAAAAGAAAGCCGCAGGCAAAATCTTCCAGAGAATCGAGGAAGAAGGATTTGAGATTTCAGGCTTGAAAATGCTTCATCTGAGTAAGGAAGAAGCAAAGGAGTTCTATGTTGTCCACAATGAAAAACCCTTCTACGAAAGTCTGACGGATTTCATGTCCTCGGGTAAAATCATTGTAATGATACTGGAGAAAGAAAATGCCATTGCCAACTGGAGAGAAGTCATGGGTGTCACAGACCCTGCACTGGCAGCACCCGGAACCATACGCCATCAGTTTGGATTTTCAATTGAGCGCAATGTAGTCCATGGTTCCGACAGCTTGGCTACTGCTGAATGGGAAATCAATTATTTTTATAAAAATAACGGTTAAAATCCCTAAAAGGAAAAAACTCAATGGTTGCTATATTTGTAGCATACCTTGTACTGACTCTGTCTCTCGGCCTCTGGCAGGGCCTGAGAACTAAATCCCAATCTGACTTTGTCCTTGGCAGTTCAAAACTTCCGGGCTGGATGTTAGCCCTGTCCGAAAGGGCAACCGGAGAATCGGCCTGGCTGCTCCTCGGGCTCACAGGTTTTATCTATGCCACCGGCATCTCCGGAATCTGGACCTGTTTAGGATGCCTTTTAGGAATAAGCACAGCCTGGATAGTACTGGCACGCAAATTCCGTTCCGAAACAAAAAAATATAACGCAATGACAATGCCCGAGTACTTCTCTACCAAGTTTCCCGAAAAAGCAAACACAATCAGAGTACTTTCAACCCTGATTATAGTCTTTTTCTTCATATTTTATGTTGGCGCCCAGTTCGCAGGAGCAGGCAAAACGATTTTCAAGACATTCGGTCTGGACCCATTCTGGGGGCAGATCATTGCAGCAGCAGTCATCCTTGCATATGCAACAATAGGCGGATTTATCAGTGTCGTGGCGGTCGACACTTTCCAGTCAATCCTAATGATCACAACACTCGTAGTAGCCCCCATCATCATCCTCGTCCATATTTTTTCCGGACAAGCCAACATACCAAATGCCCTTGCTTCTGCAGGCGGCGGTATAGGATCACTGACCGGAGGACTTGGCGGATTTGGCGCCGGGCTGCTTATATTCAATAACCTCGCATGGTTTTTTGGCTACCTTGGGGGACAACCGCAGCTTAACGCCCGCTTTATGGGAATGAGGAATGACCGCGACGTAAAAATCGGGCGTAATATCGCGGTAGCATGGACTTTCCTTGCCTACATCGGGGTTATCATCATAGGACTCGGCTCGATCGTTTTATTCGGCCCCAACGCTGTATCTGACAATGAAATGATCCTCCCTCACATCCTGACCCGGCTCTTCCCATGGTGGCTGGCTGGAATTCTCCTGGCAGGAGCTGTGGCGGCAATGATATCCACTGCCCAGAGCATGCTGCTGGTAGCGGCTTCCTCAATAAGCCAGGATGTATACAGAGGCATCATCAAGAAGGGAAAAGTCTCAGACAGGACTCTGCTAGGCATCTCACGCATCGCTACTCTGCTGATCGGAATACTCGGGCTGATACTTGCACTCACAACTTCTAACTTGATCTATTATATAGTCAGCTACGCATGGGCTGGCATAGGGTGCTCGTTTGCACCCGCAGTTCTTCTGTCCTTTTATTGGAAGCGTTTTGGCTCGGCAGGAGTCGTCACAGCCCTTCTTACCGGTCTCATCACAACAGTTATATGGATTTTTACAGGCCTCGATCATACAATTACTGCACGAGCCGTAACTTTCATTGCCGCCATTTCACTAGCGATAATTGTTACTTTCCTTACAAAA
>Ga0315538_1001036_pt1 | contig 16895 bp, 15 predicted proteins | sample SalMarSW160230MG_2_FD_203834 | JGI IMG/M metagenome (GOLD analysis project Ga0315538, IMG submission 203834) | Salt marsh sediment microbial communities from the Plum Island Ecosystem LTER, Massachusetts, United States - Salt Marsh Sediment SW1601-230 ...
ATGATGAATTGAATGCCACTCACCAATCTATCCTCCAAGAAAACACCGAATTGAAATCAGGCATCAACGAAGACGCGGATTCTACCCGAAATCTGATGTACGTCTTTATTGCAACAACCGTTGTTGCTAGTATCACAGTTTTTGTTCTGTTAATGAGAAAACCCAAAAAAGTTTGGGTCTAGAACCCCAATATTCTTTTTGCTTTCTCAATCTCTTCGGGTCGCAGTTGCCTTGGATAGTTATAGAGAGGACCACCCGGTCTCTCATTATAATAGGGTCGGTTGCATCCTGGACACCCCGAAGTTAGAAAAGGCTCGCCAGTGTCTATGACTTCCAGCAGCAGTTCCTTAGAGATTCCGAAGTTAGTGATACAATTGTTGCTGTCGAATGCCATGTTTTCAAATCGGGTTTTTCTGTGGGTTAAGAGGCAATGGACGACTTGAGCCCTCCGATAATGGTTTAGGGAAGGCGGGGGATTGTTTTCAAGAGCGGTTCCGGGAATTGGTGTAAAGGCAAACAATCCTGGATAGATTCCTGAATCAACACACCATTGAATCGTTTGACAAATCTCCTTCTCTGTTTCTCCGAGACCCACAATAAGATGTGTGCTCACGGAGCCTTCTCCGAAGACTTTAACTGCTTCATTCAAAGCCTCACGCTGTCTCTCCCAACGGTAAGGTCCGCCAATGTTCTGCCCCTTAACCCTGTCAAAAATTTTCTCTGTAGCAGCATCCAAGGCGATGCTTATCCGATTAACCCCAGCGTCTGCTAAACCCCTCATTTTCTCCGGGTTTAAGGGCTGACAAGAAACGGATATCGGAACAGTTACTCGCGACTTGATTTCCCTAACGAGAAGCAAAACCTCGTCAAAAACCTCTGGATAATTCAGTGATTGGATGCAAACCCGCTTTATCGCGCCGCCTCTTACGGTTCTCTCTATTCCATCAACTACTTTTCTTGTCATGAATGTAGGCCAAGTGACTCTGGAGAGCATGTCTGCTCTGCCTTTGCTGTCTCTGGCTTGGGGGCAGAAACCACAGTTGGCAGAGCATTTTTCGTTTCTACAGGTTAGCAGATAGATGGTTGTGGGTTTGGCGTCCAGTTTACCCCTTAACAACCCGAGCACCATAGCTGAGCCGATAGAGACCCGGATGTTTTCAGGGATACATGCGCCAGTCATTAAAGAGCACCGAACATTTTTGAAATCTATAGTTTAGTAATTTGGTGCCTATATTTATCTCTCCCAAAAAAGGAGGCTAAACTAATCGGTTTCTAGGACTTTGCCGTAAAGACGGCAGACTAAAAAACAGAAACTTCTTATGGGCTTTCTTCTTCTCCTTTTTTGATTATTTTTGGGGAATTGAGAATGACTGATGGTCCTCGAATAAGACGCGAGAAAAAAACTGTTGACGCCATGATACGCCTTTATTGCAGTAAACATCACGGAACTGCTGATGAACTTTGCCCAGAATGTACCGAACTTCATGAATATGCAATGTTGCGCCTGTCAAAGTGTCCTTTTCAGGAGAACAAATCAACTTGTGCCAAATGTTTAGTTCATTGCTACAAACCGGACATGAAAACAAAGATAACAAAGGTTATGAAGTATTCTGGACCCCGCATGTTATTTCATCATCCCATCTTAGCGTTGCATCACGTTTTTGATGGAAGAAAAAAACCAGAGCTGCTAAAGAAATAGGTTCTCTGGCGTCGTCATCAACTAACTCTCAAAAGTTTTTTAGAAACCCATTACGATGGTAGGCATATATGTCAAACCTAGACGCTGAGACCATATGGCGGATGCCGAAAAAAGAATTAGTTTCGTTAATTGAGCGGGGATATTTTCCCAATAGGACAGGGAAAATTCGGTTCTATGCTCCAAGTTTTGTCTATTACAAAAGCAAATATTTTCATTCGTCTCCAAATGCTTTTCCATCCATCTCAATCACAGGCTCCTCCTGCGCCCTGAAATGTAAACACTGCAACGGAAAAGTATTAGACACCATGGTTCCAGCCCTAACCCCAGAACAACTCTTTGATGTCTGTGCAAAACTGAAAAACAATGGAGCGGTTGGATGCCTCATAAGCGGAGGATGCCTTCCAGACGGTTCTGTTCCCATCGACGAGTTCGTAGACGCTATCGCCAAGATAAAGAAGAAGCTGGGTCTAACTGTTGTGGCACATACAGGAGTCATCGACTATTCCACGGCAAAAAAATTAAAGGAGGCTGGAGTTGACGCTGCGTTAATCGACATAATTGGCTCCGACGAAACAATCCGTGAAGTATACCGCCTCGATGTCAGCGTTGAAGATTATGACAGGTCTTTAAGGGCTTTCCACAAATCTGGAATCCCCTTTGTCCCCCATGTGCTTGTGGGGCTACACTACGGTGAACTGAAGGGCGAACTTGAGGCGCTAAAAATGATCTCCAGATATTCGCCTTCAGCAGTCATAAGTATCGCTTTTATGCCGATTCGTGGGACGCCTATGGAAAAAGTGATTCCGCCTGAACCGGAAGACATCGCCCGGATTTTGGTTTCTGCTAAGCTATTGATGCCCAAGATTCCGTTAGTTTTGGGGTGTATGAGACCTAAGGGTGAACATCGGATAAACACTGATATGCTTGCTGTTAGAGCTGGGGTAAACGGCATAGCCTTTCCTGTCGAGGAAGCCATCCGGTTGGCAGAATCCATGAATCTAGAAACATCCTTTTCATCCCTTTGTTGTTCCCAGATTTTTGAGGACGCGCCTGAGCTTTGAATTTCTGCTATACTTAGGTTGCATTCTAGATTGTTAGTTGGTCAGCTTATGTAAAATAACTTTAGAGGTGTGCTTTTCTTGGTAATCATGTCATTTTCGCTCCCACAATGCTTCAATGCTATGCCTTACTGGTTGGTTTTCTCAATTCGAATCGTTATGTTTTTAAGACAAACCACTATCACAATACCGTATCTGATAGAGGTGGAAAATATGGTCAAAGTAGAAGACTATGAAGTGCCTGAAAACTTGTATTACCACAAAGAATACCTCTGGGCTAAAGTAGAAGACGGAAAAGTAAAAATTGGGATGACTGATTTCGCCCAAAAACAACTCCATGACATCGTGTACGTCGAACTTCCCGGCGCAGGTGACGTCATAACTCAAAATGAACCCTTCGGAACATTAGAGTCCGTGAAAGCAGTCTCAGATCTTATTGCCCCTATAAGCGGCACAGTTGAAACGGTAAATGAAGAACTGGAGTCCAAACCTGAGTTACTCAATGAAGATTCCTATGGCGAGGGATGGCTTTTAATCGTAGCCCCAACAAATTTAGATGCAGACTTGAAAGAAATCCTGAACTTCGATGCAGCTGTGGAGTGGCACAAAGAACTCGCAAAAGAAGGTTAAACGGGCTATAGATAAGCGCCTTAACGTTTTCCTAGGAAAAACAAGCAAGGTTCTTAGCAAGGGGTTAGCCCAAACACTTTTTTCACTAAAAGATTTTTTATCTAGTAATAAACAATTAATGTATAACAAATAGGCTGGAATCAATAATGGCCAAAATCCATAAAGATATAATCAAGTTACTCTCGGAAAAGCCATTGTCCCTCGTTGAGATCGCGGAAAAACTCGAAAAACCAGAAAAGAAAGTTTACAATGCTCTAAAGAAACTCTTCAGCAACGACGAAATCAAATGCGACAACAAGACTCGCCAGTACTCCCTTGCAAAAGAGCAAAGCTAGAGCGCCTTCGTTCTACTTTTAACAATAGATCTATCCTTCTATGAATAAGATTAATATGGAATCAGTTGATAATTTGACAACCAGAAGTTGAGGATTGAAATGACCCGAAAAATAATCATTATTGGAGCCCACGCTGCAGGCCTTGATGCAGCTTCTGCAGCTAGGAAAACGGATAGAACCTCTGAAATAACTCTGATAACAAAAGAGAAGAAAACAGCATACTCTCGATGCGGTCTCCCCTTTGTTCTGGGCGGACACATAGCCACCTTCGATGACTTAGAGGTCTTTCCAGAAAGATTCTACAAAATGATGAAACTAAACCTTCTAACGGAGACCACAGTAACAAAAATTGATGCAAAAGCAAAAACTGTCGCGATACAGGACAAGAATGGAAACAAAGAGACTCTTTCGTATGATAATTTGGTGATAACCACCGGCGCTGATCCTTTTGTGCCTCCGATAAAGGGACGAGACAAAAAGGGAATATTCATCGTTCGAACCATAGAAGATGGAAAAAAAATCAACAAAGCTATTGAAACTGCAGAATCAGCAGTCATTATAGGCGCCGGGCTAATCGGTCTCGAAGTTGCCGTAGCCTGCCTTGAACGAGGACTAAAAACCACGGTCGTTGAATTCCTTCCCTACGTTCTGCCTGTCCTACTTGACAAAGCTATGGCTGACCGTGTTCAGAAGATGCTTGAAGAGAAAGGCATGAAAATCATTGTCGGAAAGGGAGCAGAGGAAATCCTTGGAACCGATAAAGTTACTGGAGTTCTTGTTGCAGGAGAAGAGATTCCAGCAGATGTGGTTGTTGTAGCCACTGGCGTAAGAGCTAATGTCGAGTTGGCTAAAAACGCTGGAGTAGCGCTTGGACAAAAGGGCATAAAAACCAACTTAAGAATGGAAACCAACATCAAAGGTGTTTATGCAGCTGGAGACTGCGTTGAATCCATAAATCTTGTTACTCGCAGACCCACGATGAGCCAGCTTGGAACCACCGCTGTGAAACAAGCAAAAGTAGCAGGGATCAACGTTGCTGGAGGATACAGCACGTTTTCAGGAGCTTTAGGCTCTTGGATTACACGATTGTTCGACACTGAAATCGGCGGCACTGGACTCACGGAGTTCATGGCTGGTCGAGCCGGAATAGAAACAGTGTCAGGAACTATAACGTCAAAAACAAGGGCTGACTACTTCCCCGGAGCCTTACCCATCAGAATCAAGCTTATCGCAGAAAAAGAAACCACAAAGATCATCGGCGCTCAAATCATTGGCGGAGAAGAGGTAACACAGCGCATAAACGCTTTATCCTTTGCTATCCAAAACGAAATGACCGTTAAAGAACTAGCGAAAGCTGAGACCTGCTATGCGCCTCCAGTGTGCGAAACTTGGGAGCCGATGGTTTTAGCTGCAGAAATGGTGATAAGAAAACTTCGATAACCCCCCATTTTTGTAACAAACTTTCTAAAATACAAGCCTAGCCTTTCACTGGGCTAGGCAACTTTCTGCCAACTTTCCTTTGCTCATACATCAAAGTTTTTGTTTAAAAAGAAAACTTTATTTGACCGCTTTATCTTTATCGAACTTCCTGTAAACGGTGATTCCGATGAAAAAGGAAAAACTAAAGATTGCTTTTTATTGGGCGGCTAGTTGTGGAGGCTGCGAAATAGCTGTTCTGGATGTCAACGAGAAAATCTTGGATGTTGTTGCAGCGGCTGACATCGTCTTCTGGCCCGTGGCTATAGACACAAAATATAAAGATGTCGAAGCTATGCCGGACAAGAGTATAGACGCCTGCTTCTTCAACGGCGCAATAAGAACTTCAGAAAATGAGAAGATGGCTAAACTTCTAAGAAAGAAATCAAAGATACTCGTGGCCTTCGGCTCATGCGCCTGCGATGGATGTGTAACAGGTCTCGCGAATCTTTGGGACAGGGAAACTGTCTTTGAGAGGGCGTATCTTGAGACTCCGTCAACAGTAAACCCAGAATCGGTAACACCTAAAACAAGTGTCAAAGTGAAAGAAGGAGAGCTGAAGCTTCCTGAATTCTATGACACGGTGAAAACCTTGCCCCAAACCGTGGATGTAGACTACACAATTTCCGGTTGTCCCCCACCTATTCCCTGCATAATCAGCATGTTTACTGCATTCATAAGCGGTAATCTGCCTCCAAAGGGCTCAAGTTTCTTGCCAAACAAGTCCGTTTGTGATGAATGCCCACGGGAAAAGAAGAACCGTGAAATCTCTGAAATAAAGAGAATCTACGAAATTGATGACGATGGTAAAACATGTTTCTGGGACCAAGGCGTGATCTGTATGGGGCCAGCCACTCGAGCAGGCTGCGACGCCCAATGCCCAAAAGTTAACATGCCTTGCACTGGTTGCGGTGGTCCAGGTCCCCGGGTGATAGATCAAGGTGCTGCGGCTATAAGCGCCCTTGCTTCCATCGCTACCAATCCGGAGGTCGTTAAGCAGATTGTGGATCCAATAGGAACCTTCTACAAGTATTCGTTAGCGAACTCTATTCTCAGAAGGAAGGTGAAGAAATGAAAGAAATAGTAATCGATCCAATCACAAGACTGGAAGGACACGGAAAAATAACCATATTCCTGAACGATGAAGGAAACGTGGAAAACGCCTACTTACAAATTCCGGAACTACGCGGTTTTGAACGTTTCTGTGAAGGAAGACGGGCTGAAGACCTGCCCATAATAACAACCAGAATCTGTGGAGTCTGCCCAGTTGCCCACCACATGGCAGGAGCAAAGGCTTTAGACGCCGCATTCAATGTGGAACCGACGGAAACAGCGAAAAAACTACGAGAACTAGAATATTGTGGTTACATCATCTATGATCACATACTTCACTTCTACTTCTTGGGAGGTCCAGACTTTGTGGTAGGACCTGACGCTCCCGCCGCTAAACGTAACATTCTTGGAGTAATCGAGAAGGCCGGTTTGGAAGTCGCCAGCGAAGTCATAAAACACCGAGCTTACGGACAAAAGATAACCGGGATTATCGGAGGAAGACCAACCCATCCTGTTAGTGCCGCTATGCCAGGCGGTATAACTAAGGCTCTCAATGAAGAAGAACGACAAGAAATCGAAGATATGCTTCTAAGTTGCCGCGAGTTCGCCAAGTTCTCCTTGAAACTGTTTGATGATATTGTTCTAAAGAACGCTGACTACGTGAAGCTGATCACAAGTGACCCCTACAACTTGGAGACCTACTACATGGGTATGGTCGACAAGAACAACAAGGTGAACTTCTATGACGGCGATGTCCGCGTGGTCGATACACAAGGAAAAGAGTTCGTAAAGTTCGGTCCTTCAGAATACTTGGACATCATCGAAGAGCATGTTGAACCGTGGACTTACGTTAAACTTCCCTATCTGAAGAAAATTGGTTGGAAAGGTTTAGTTGCTGGACCTGAAACCAGTATATATCGCGTCGGTCCATTAGGAAGACTCAATGCCTCTGACGGCATGGCAACACCCCTCGCCCAAGCAGAATACGAGAGGATGTACAAAACTCTTGGTGGAAAACCTGTTCACGCAACCTTAGCTTTCCACTGGGCGAGACTGATTGAACTCATGTACGCAACCGAAAGAGGTCTAGAACTAGTTACTGACAAAGACATAACCAGCAAGGACATCAGAAACAAACCTGGAAAGCCAGGAGAAGGCGTTGGAATAGTTGAAGCTGCAAGAGGCACTCTTATTCACCATTACCAGTTGGATGAGAACGCCTTAGCGAAAAAAGTCAACTTGGTAGTAGCTACAACCCATAACGCTCCCGGCATCTGCATGTCAATAAAGAATGCCGCGCAAGGTCTCATAAAGAACGGCGAGGTTAACGATGGCATACTAAACAAGGTTGAGATGGCCTTCAGAGCCTACGATCCATGCTTCGCCTGCGCTACACACTTCGCTATTGGCGAGATGCCATTAGAGGTTAACGTCTTCGACAGCAACAAGAAACTGCTAAAGACTATAAGAAGATGAGCAAAAAGATGGAGCAACCTAAAATCGGAGTATTCTTATCTGACTGCGGAAAACAGCTCTCTGAAATCCTAGACTTCAATGCTCTAACAAGCTTCGTGAAAACTGTCCCGAACGTAGCTCTTATTGCAAGAGGCAGCGAGTTCTGGCGAGGCAAAGGATTACAGATAATTGTAGATGCCATAAAAAGCGGAAAAATTAATCGTGTCGTTGTAGCTGAGAGCCTTACAAAAATAAGTGACGTAAACATAGTTCAGGCAGTTGAAGATGCAGGTTTAAATCCCTATTTGGTTGAAGTAATCGACATCAAAGACCACTGTGCGTGGCCTCACAGGGCAACACCTGCTGAAGCTACTGAAAAAGCTAAAGCCATGCTTCTAGCCGCTATTGAACGGGCAAAGCTTCTTGAGCCTATCGAGAAACTTGAGTTTTCCGCTCTCAAATCTGCCCTAATTATTGGCGGAGGCATCGCTGGTATGCAAACCGCTGTAGACTTGGCTGATTTAGGCTTCGAGGTGAATCTGATTGAGAAGACACCGTTTCTCGGAGGTTTGGCTGCTCGCGCTGGTCGATTCTTTCCAACAGACGACTGTGCCATCTGTATTCAGTCTCCCTCTTCTGACGTGAAAACCATCACCCATACTTCTAGAAAGTGTGTGTATCGTTCTGGATTCAGCGAGATTCCTAACCTCAACATTTTGACAAACGCGAGGGTTGTGGCTGTTGAGGGAGTTCCCGGAAACTATAAGGTTACAATCGAAAAGAAGCCGCGGTATGTTGACGCGGATAAATGTGTAGCCTGTGACAAATGCGTTGCCGTTTGTCCTGTGGAAACTCCTGACGAATACAATGCAAACCTGAAGAACCGCAAAGCAATCTACATTAACGTTCCCACTGTTCACCCGCAAGTCTACGTTATTGACGAGAGCGCCTGCAAGTTTCATGACTGCGCCAAATGTGTTGAAGTTTGTCCAACAAACGCCGTTGACTTAGATCAGAAACCTGAGCAGATAACCTTGAATGTGGGCAGCATAGTTGTTGCCACGGGCTTCAGGGAATTCGATTCCAGCGCCATAAAGGAATATCATTATGACGATTACCCTGACGTTATAACCAATCTTGAATTGGCTAGGATGATTGACGGTTTTGGTCCAACAGGCGGCGCTATTGTTCGACCTTCAGACGGCAAGCCAGCCAAAAAAATCGTTTTTATACAATGCGTTGGTTCGCGAGACAGACGATACAATCCTTATTGTTCAGGCATCTGCTGTATGATATCCCTGAAGCACGCCTCGTTGATCAAATCTGCAGTTCCCGACGCGGATGTTTCCATCTGCTATATCGACATACGAACTACAGGAAGAGAACATGAGTACTACTATGAAAGAGCCAGAGAGATGGGAATCAAGTTCGTGAAGGGAAGACCCACCGAAATTTTGAAGGACACAGAAACAGGCAAATTGATCGTCGACGTTGAGGATGCCCTTCTCAAAAGATTCCTAGACTTGGAAGCTGACTTGGTTGTTTTGGCTCCCGCCATGATACCGGCTGAAGGCACCAAGGAACTCGCCGAGATTTTAGGCATCGATTTGGACACAGACGGTTTCTTCAAGGAATACAACGCTAAACTTAGACCAACCGAAACTAAGCAAAGGGGAATATACCTCTGCGGAGGAACAACGTTTCCGAAGGACGCACCCACCGCTTCTCTGCATGCTCACTCAGCAGCTATGAAAGCTACGAAGTTCTTGATCAGCGGCAAAATAGTCAAGGACCAAAGAACAGCCGTCGTCAACGAAGATTATTGTGGCGACTGCGAATTCTGTCCAGTAACCTGTCCCTATGGCGCCATCAGTTTGGAGCCCACAACTGAAGATCACTTTGTCGCCCGCGTTAATGACCTTCTTTGTGAGGGATGTGGCGTCTGCGTTGGAACCTGCCCACTGAACGCTATCGAACTTAGGCACTCGAGACCAGACCAGATGAGGGCTCAGATGAATGCTCTCATGTCAGTGAATGGAACATCGAAGCCTCTGGTTCTAGTCATCTGCTGCCAAGAGTGTGGACACACTGCTGTTGATTCTTCGGGTATGGCTAAGCTGCAGTATCCCGCCAACGTGAGGGTTATGAAGGTTCCATGCGCTGGAATAGTGCGAGTTAACCAGATTCTGGAAGCCTTCAAAGCTGGTGCCCAAGGCGTTATGGTTGTGGGATGCAAGAGCGACGGCTGTCACTATGAGGTTGGCAGTCAGAATGCTGAGAAGAAGATGGATCTTGCTAAGGTGCTGCTGAAGGAATATGGGATAGAGCCTGAACGGCTAGAGATGTTCAAAATGGTGTTCATTGAAGGCAATCAGTTCGCAGAGGCTGCTCAGATGATGACCGCGCGAGTAACTAAATTGGGTCCCCTAAAGCTAATGGAAAATTTATGAGAGAGGCGAATGATGATGACACAAAAAACGGAAAAAACTACAATGTCATTCTCTGATGAAGTTACGAGCCGTCATGGCGGCGAAACCTTGACCTCATGCTACCAATGTGGAACATGCGCCAGTAGCTGTCCAGTAGCCAAACTCGATTCCAGCTTTAATCCCAGAGAAATCATCAAACTGTCTCTCTTAGGCGAAAAGGAAGAGGTGCTCTCCGGAGACGCCATATGGTTGTGCTGCTCATGCTTCAACTGCCAAGAAAGGTGCCCTCAAAACGTTGAGATAGCCGATTTAATCTACGCATTGAGAAACATCGCATTGGAAGCGGGGCACTCTCCAAATATATATTCCGATTTCGCGTCGGCTCTCATTGCTGAAGGACGAATTGTTCAGATTTCCAAGTTCGTGGAAAAGAAACGAGCAGACTATGGTTTACCGCCCCTTAAACCGGTGGGCGTAGACGCGCTGAATAAGATTCTCTCTGCAACAGGCTTTAGTAAACCAGAAAAGACGGAGGAGTCACGATGAAAAGCTACGCCATATTTCTTGGATGCACTATACCTGCACGTCAACCAAACTATGAACTGTCAGCGAGAAAAACTCTTGCTAAGTTAGGCGTCGAACTTGTAGACTTAGATGACCTGACTTGCTGTTGTCCTCCGCCCATCCAGTCGATAAATCTGGAAAGCAGCCAAGCCATAGCTGCATACAACATCTGCTTAGCTGAAGAAGCTGGTCTGGATATTGTTGCGTTGTGTAACGGCTGTTTCGAGTCTCTTGCAATGGCTAACGCGGCTCTAAAGAAAGACAAGAAACTGAAGGCACATATTAACGAAATCCTAGCAGAAGTCGGTAAAGAGTTCAAGGGCACTATCGAAGTGAAGCATTTCCTTCAGGTTTTGATGGATGATATTGGACTTGAAAAAATCAAAGAAAAAGTCGTTAAGCCATTAAGCAACCTGAAAGTAGCGCCATTCTATGGTTGCCACTCCCTCAGACCCAGCAAACTGCTACAGTTAGATGACCCTGAGCGACCAACAATCTTCGAAAATCTGTTGGATACTCTGGGCGCAGAAAGCGTTGAGTATCGAGACAAGTTGAAGTGCTGTGGAGGTCTACTGAAAGGCATTTCTGACGATACAGCTCTTAGCCTCGCTAGAGATAAACTAGTAAACACAACCAAGGCAGGCGCTGACTGCATCAGTACTCTTTGTCCCTTCTGTTTCGTTGCTTTAGATATAGGGCAGCTCCAAGTGAAATCGAAGTTCAACGAAGTATATGACATTCCAATACTTCACTATTCGGAACTTCTGGCTTTGGCTCTGGGTGTAGACCCGAACGAGTTGGCACTTAGAAGCCACAAAATAAAGACTGACAAGATTCTCGAAAAAATCGCATAACCACACCTAGCCTTTGTGTGGGTTTTTTGCTCCCGCTGCGTTTCTTTTTTCTTACTGTTAAAGAATGCAATAAAGTTAATATTATAAAACTCCTTACAGTTGCAACCCTGAATAAAGGTGATCGAGAATGGTGAATGCAGCAATAAATGGATTTGGAAGAATAGGGAGGCTCTTGTACAGGGCAGCCCTTGAAGAAAACGCAGACATAAACTTTGTAGCAGTAAACGATCTAACCGACGCAAAAACATTAGCACACATGCTGAAAAACGACACGGTTCACGGCAAATTTCCCTTCGACGTAAAAGTCAAAGGTACGTCTCTCATAGTTGATGGAAAAGAGCTAAAAATTCTGGCACAACCAGACCCCGCGAAACTACCTTGGAAAGAAATGGGCGTTTACGTTGCAGTTGAATCAACAGGAAGATTCAGAACAAGAGACGCAGCCGCAAAACACTTGGAAGCCGGAGCAGAGAAAGTTCTTGTCTCCGCGCCGATGAGCCCCGCAACCAGCGCTGACTTAACAGTAGTTTACGGAGTAAATGATGACCTATATGATCCAAAAAAGCATAACATAATCTCCTTGGCTTCATGCACTACTAACTGTTTGGCGCCAGCGGCAAAAGTTCTAAATGATACCTTCGGAGTCGAAAAAGGTCTCATGACTACAATTCACGCTGTAACCAATGATCAGAGACTTCTTGACATGCAACACAGTGATCTGAGACGAGCCAGATCAGCAGCCTTCAACATGATTCCGACAACAACCGGCGCAGCCAAAGCAGTTGGTTTAGCCCTTCCCATGCTTAATGGAAAACTGAACGGTATGGCTTTACGTGTTCCAATACCCGACGTCTCCATAGTTGACTTGGTGGCGGTACTGAAAAAAGAGACTACAAAAGATGAAGTCAACGAAGCTTTCAAGAAGGCAGCAAAAGGAAAGCTGAAAGGCGTCCTAGAATATAGTGAGGAGCCACTGGTTTCATCGGATTTGATACACAATAATAACTCAGCCATCATAGACGGATCATTAACTATGGTCATGGGAAACTTGGTTAAGGTTCTTGCCTGGTATGACAACGAGTGGGGATACTCAGTAAAGATGGCGCGGATGATCGAAAAAATCTGCAAGATGGCCGCCTAAACCAGCAAATAACAAAAATCTCAAATCCAACCCTTTTCCTTTTTTAAATAGGTGATAAAATGCCAAAATTCTTGACAATAGATGATTTGGACCTAAAAAACAAGACCGTTCTTGTTAGAGTAGACTTTAACTCGCCACTCGACCCGAAAACCAAACAGATCATTAATGATAAAAGAATTCGTGCCCACGCAGATTCAACCATCAAAGAACTGGTTCAAAAAGGCGCAAAAACCGTTGTCTTAGCCCACCAGGGCAGACCTGGAGAACCCGACTTTATCCCCCTAAATCAGCATGCCGAGCTTCTCGGTAAAGCGCTAAGCATGTCAGTGAAATATGTTGATGATGTTTTCGGAGAAAAGGCTCAGAAAGCCATCAGAGAGTTGAAGAGCGGAGAAGTTCTGGTCTTAGGAAACGTTCGAGGTGTCTCAAACGAGCAAAATAAGGGAACACCTGAAGAGCATTCTAAAACCGAGTTCGTGAAAAACTTGGCTCCTCTGGCGGACGTTTTCATTAATGATGCTTTCGCTGCGGCTCACAGGGCTCATGTGTCGATGGTTGGTTTCACCGCTGTTTTGCCCAGTGCTGCTGGTAGAATAATGGAACGGGAACTCAAGGCTTTGGGTAAGGTTCTGGAGGCTCCTGAAAAGCCCTCCGTGTTTGTGATTGGTGGAGCTAAAGGCGACGACTCATTGGATATATCACGATATGTGCTAAAGAATGACATAGCTGACTACGTTTTAACTGGCGGAGTAATAGGGCACATCTTTCTGGTAGCCACGGGTGTGGACCTAGGGGAACCGAACATGAAGTTCTTGGAAAAGAAGGACCTGATGGGTCTAGTTCCGGGTATAAAGGAACTCATGAAGCAATATCCTGGGGCTATTATCGTTCCCGTTGACTTAGCCATGGAAGTGGACCAGAAACGAAAGGAGATAACTGTTGACGACCTTCCCACGAACTATTCCATCTTTGACATCGGAACCAAGACTGCAAAGAAATTCGCTGATATAATACTGAAAGCCAAAACAATAGTGGTCAGTGGTCCTGTGGGTGTCTTCGAGAATCCAGAATTCAAAGCTGGGTCTCAAATGGTTCTTGAGGCGGTAGCGGCTTCTGAAGGTTTCTCTCTGGTTGGCGGAGGACACACAGTTGCTGCCGTGGAAAACTTGGGGCTGGCTGACAAAATGTCCTACGTAAGCACTGCAGGAGGCGCCCTGATAGAATTTCTCATGGGGAAGCAACTGCCCGGAGTTGTTGCTCTGGAGAAGGCAGCCGCCAGAACCTAATTTCCCTCCATTTTTTTGAAGTTATTTCGTTTTTTGTGTGAGCGTTCCAGTTTTGTATTTTTGATGGCGCTTTCTTACAAGAGGCGGAATCTCCAAAATCGGCGGCGTAATCCTGTTAGTGACATACCTACTGTTCCAAATCATCATCTGATCCGTTAGAATCACTGAATCTGCAGAAAAAACTGATAATATCGCCAAAAGCTATATTTATTAACTGAAGAGCGAGACTATTCGCTGATTTGAAAAGCCGTTCTTCTGAGGGGAAATGCTAACATGTCGATGCCTTTCGTAGTGATTACGGCAACCGGAAAAGACAAGCCGGGGTTGACCACCGAGATAACAGAATCGATCGCCAAGGCAAAAGGGAACATCGTTGACATCGAAGCCTTCAGCATGAGGGGGCTCTTCGCCATCTTCATGATAGTGGACTGCCGCGCCATATCGATACCCTTCAATAGCCTTAGAACTCAGCTCATGGACATCGGAAAAAAGATAGGCTTGGAGGTCACAATAGAACCTCTCCCAGCTGGGCGACGAAAGAGCGGCAAAAAACTTGTGCTCTTAACGACACTTGGGAAGGATAGGTCAGGCATTGTGGCAAAGGTTTCACGTTTTCTTTCTCAGAACAACGCAAACATAGAACGGATACGGATGATCGCCTATGGAGAATTGAATGCCATGGAGATACTTATCGACATCATCGATATCCCTATTTCCATCGAAGACTTCAAGGAAGCCTTGAGCAGAGAGTGCAAGGCGGTTGGACAGGATGTTGTTTTTCAGAAGGACACAGTTTTCCGGAGACCCAAGAGGCTGATAGTCTTTGACGTAGACGGCACACTAATAGACGCTGAGATGATCGACGAGCTGGCGAAGGCTGCTGGAGTCGGCGTAAAAGTCAGCGAAATCACCTCAAGAGCCATGAACGGAGAGATCGAATTCAAACAGGCACTCAAAGAACGAGTTCAGCTCCTGAAGGGCTTAGATGTCACGGTTCTTGAATCTATAGTCGAAAACTTAGATGTAACCCCTGGCGCTGAGGAACTGATAACCGCCCTCAAAGCCCTAGGCTACAAAATAGCCCTTATTTCTGGAGGTTTCATTCAATTTGTTGAAAAGATCAAGGAAAAACTTGGTATCGACTATGTTTATGCCAACAGACTGGTGATCGAAGATGGGAAACTGACCGGCGAGTTGCTGGAACCCATAATTGATGCTGAACGAAAGGCTGAGTTGATGCGGGAGATAGCTGAGAAAGAAAATCTCTTGATGGAGCAGGTGGTTGCGGTGGGTGATGGGGCGAACGACAGGTTCATGCTCCAAAATTCAGGGCTAGGAATTGCCCTCTATCCTAAAGAAGTTCTTCAGAAAGTGGCATCTGGTGTCATAACCAAGGACAACCTCGCTGGAATCCTCTATTGTCTAGGCGCACCGGAGGAAAAGCTGAAAGAATTGGTTCCGGACAAAAAGCCTCATTCTTGACTGTGACGTGCTGTTCAAAAATACTTGTCTGAGATTATCATAAAACGGTTTATAATTACGACACAGATGTTGATTGGCAAATTTTTTCAGGTGACTACTTCCTTTTCCTCAAATTCCATAATCCCTTAATTAAGTTAAATCTTGGGACTTCTTTCATATACTGTATGTATTCTTCTCCCCACTTGGGAATGTCAAGTGTTCTCTCTTCCACCCCGCCCATGTAATGGCTGTAGAGAAGTATCACAACAATCGCGGTCACACTCAAAATTGTGAAAGGAACTGCTCCACTAAGGCTTATAGGTACCGTTAGAATAATTGTGGTGAAAGCGACACCACCTGGATGTCTCACTATCGCATAAGGTCCGCTCTTAAGAAGTATCACAGTGTGATCTTCGACACCGCAACCCCCCTTCTTGATATTATAATACATGAACCAAGCCATGAGTGGGATCATAGCAATGACCAGAATGATTGATAAGTATACAACAATTGATGGGAATTGTATTGCAGGTAGTTGAGCGAAGAACCTCAAAAACCCTAACTTCGTCCCCTTTGCGAACGCAGGAAGAAAACACAGAATCGTCCACACCACGTATGCAATAAAATCTTTCCACGTTTCTTCGTGCCCAAGACCTATCTTTCTTAATTCTCTTCGTGCCTCATCGGATGTGATTTCCCCTTTTCTTCGTTTCTCCCCTAACTCCTTTACTTTGCTTTGGTTCTCCTCCACCGTGTTCCCCAATGTAATGTCATTTTAGGTTATACTAAAGATTTTAGAAAGAAACGTAAGCTCAAATGCTAAAAAGTCTAAAAGAATGAACGGTTGATAGTTAAGGGATTTGGGTTTGGGGGCTAAATTTTAACCCTTACAAATAGATTAACTTTAGCTGTTTTTTGAAAACAGGCTCATTTAGACGTTAAAAAAATCCTATGCTAAACCCAGATGTAACAAATTAAATGTGTTGTTATTTTCTGAATTGTCTGATTTTCAGTATGTTATCGTTCACGTCTTGGAATGTTTTGTAAACATCTTCCACATGTAATGTTGACTTTTTGATTCTGTTCTGAATAAGCCCCGCCGTTAGGACGACGGCGCCCATAGTTTCGCTTATGGGGGTGGGTTCCGGAAAAGTTATCAGAGTAATGGCAATTTTTATGAGCTTAGACTTGTATCCGTCTCTCCATAACTTTTTGGCGTTGTTTACATCCTTAGCCATTTCACTTACGACTTCAAGAGTTTCTGTGTAACTTAGCCCCAACTCTTGCAGCACAGCAGCCATTCTCTTCAATTCTTTCTGTTCCACGATGAACCCCAATTTTCTGATAGATATTAAAAGGAATGTAAGTCTGTTCTAGCACAAAAGCTTTGGCACCAAGGAAACTGCATAAAAGTCATCTCTTAGCGATTCTGGCAACAAAAAGTTTCAGCAAAC
>Ga0315538_1001043_pt1 | contig 16852 bp, 13 predicted proteins | sample SalMarSW160230MG_2_FD_203834 | JGI IMG/M metagenome (GOLD analysis project Ga0315538, IMG submission 203834) | Salt marsh sediment microbial communities from the Plum Island Ecosystem LTER, Massachusetts, United States - Salt Marsh Sediment SW1601-230 ...
ACATGGTCTACAACATATCACCAGACAACAAGACCTGTCCTTATTTCGGCGGCGGCGGCGGTATATACATGAGCGATGATGTTACCGAGCCAGGAATAAACTTTTGTGGAGGAGTTGAACATTTCTTCAAGAATAACCTGGCCCTGGATGTGGGAGCAAGATACCACATGATCTTCACCGAAGAAAAAAGCACCAACTATGTCAACGTGTATGCCGGGATAAACTACTACCTCGGAGTGAAATAAAAAAAGAAGTCTTTTTAAAATAGCCCCAAGGACGCTGTCCTGGGGCTATTTTTTTTACCTGAGATCATCGCTATTCTTATTATTAAGGTGAAAATGTCGGATAGTCCCCCGTACGGGGGACATATCCGACCTACGGATCTTATTCTTCCGGCATTGCTTTCAACTCCTCCAGAAGCCGTATAACATCCTGTATCTGCCCTGTTTCTCCTCTCCACAGTCGAACAAAACTCTCCAGGTGGTATATTGCCTCTTCTCTTTTTCCCAACTGGTGATAGATGGTTCCCAGTCGATAAAAAGCTAAAGTGTGCTGAGGATTGAGCCTGATCGTCTTTTCATATTCGTCGGTGGCATCCTCTAACATCTCCTTCTCAAGATATACCTCTCCCATAAGATAATGAACTTGGGGATCATCATCTCTCAAAAAGAGAGATAATTTATAGTTTTCCTGTGCCTGGTTCAAAAGTCCCTGACTATGGTATGCAAAGCCAATGTTAGAAAAGATAAATGCGCTATCTGCTCCACTTTCCAAAGCCTTTTGAAAATATTCCAAAGCCAACTCATGTTTCCCCTGATCTCCATATATGGCCCCCAGATTTCCATAAGCTTCAGCAAAGTCTGGATTATATTCTAAAGCCTTTTGATATTCTTCTGCCGCCATATTTTTATCACCCTTTTTAGTGTAGAGCACCCCCATGGTGTAATGAGCATGCGCCAGATTTGCGGTGCGGTATTTGGGCATGCTAAGATTGATTGGAATCAAAATCATCAAAAGGATCACAAGATATTTCCCCAACTGGAAAAATTTTCTTTCTCCTATCTTGGATATGAACCAGTCCAAACCATATGCAGAAAACAGGATCAAAACCGGGATGATGGGAACACGATACCGGGCACAGACGAAGAATAAAATTACGCTCAGCATATAAACAAAAAGAAAAATCTCTAAGACGACCACGTCTCTTTTCTCCTTGTGGGATAAGATGACCCCCACCAGTGCCAAGGGAGCGATAAGCCCGAAGGGGAAATATATGACAAATCTCCACAGCAACAGTTTCAAAAATGGGGCACCTCCTGCGGAAAAATATAGATCACGATTATTCGACAGTTCGTTTCCATTCCAGAAAAGAATGAATTTCTTCGCCATCAACTTCAGGAAACTGATAGGTTCTTTTACCAAAAATTCCAATCCCTCCATGTACCAGAAGCGAGAAACCTCAGATGGTTTCAAACTCCTGTTCGTGGCGCCTTCAGCCATCTTTGTGGCATCCTCATACAATCCCCACCAGGTGGTCCTGGCTCCGGGAAGTTTGGCGGAGGCACCATCTGACTGGGGGTTGTTTCCTATGTAAAAATTCATTCCTCCCTGCGAGGCAATAAGAACAAAATCTTCTCCCTTGATATAATTTCTCAAAGTTATCGGAGAGATGATCAGAATTGCTCCCAGAGCAAAAGAGCCAGCGCAAAGCACAGATTTCGACCCAATCTTAACATCGCTTCTGAAGAGTATGAGGATCCAGAAGAGAAAAGCCACTCCTACCAACAGAATATTGGGGCGAGCCAGAGCAGACAAACCTAAAATAGCACCACACAAAGTCCATCTTGTGTATGATGGTTTCTCAGTAGCCCGCAAAAGAGCCAGTATCAAAAGCAAATCCAGAAAGACAAGCAGAACCGGAATCAGAAGTTCCCCCTCAAAGTAGATTAAAACTCCGTAAAGAGAAGCCAAAAGTCCGGCAATTCTAGCCGTCCTTCGATTGAAAACTTTCTTTCCCAGAAGATAAATCAAAACGCAACTTAAGGATCCAATAAGAAACTGAATTAATCGCGGCATGAAGTAATTATGACCGAAGATCTTGTAAACTGAAGCCAGAAAGTAAGGATAAAGGGGAGCACGGAAAAAGACACCCTCGGTAAAGTCTCCCCCCTTCAGTATCATCTGTGCCCATAGATCATGATATTCGGCATCCAAGGGAAGGATATCGAAAAAAGGTGAGCTTTTCATTTGAATCAAATAGATGAATCTGATGGCGAAAGCCAAGATGAAAATCCCGATGACAAAATACGTTTCTTTTCGAACTGATTTTCTCATCTTTCAAATCCATTTGTTTTTTTTAACCTAATTCCAAATATCCTTGAAGTCAAGGGTTTCTATGTTCTTGAGGTATAATTCTTTGGGTTCGGGATACAATCCCGAACGCCTCCACATTTTCTATAGCGTCCGAACTTGACTCGGACGAAAAAACCCCGTAGATAGGGTTCATCCTGAAGGACTCCTAACTCTGCAAAAGGCGTTTTCGAGTGCTCTCAACTGAAATTCCTTGACACCAGAAGGTAGTTTTAGTAAATTTGGATTTCTTTCGTATACCATATGTTCAACCGGAAGGTGATATGTTAGAGAATTTAATTCACGAAGAATGTGGTGTTTTTGGCATCTTTGGAGCAAGAAAGGCAGCTGAGCTGACCTACCTGGGACTTTATGCCTTACAGCATAGAGGACAGGAAGGAGCGGGGATTGTTTCCTCAAACAACGGGAAAATCTATCAGCATAGAGGTCCGGGTGAGGTAAATGAGGTTTTCTCTCGTAAAGAGACCCTCAACCAATTAAAAGGTCACTTAGCCATCGGACATAACCGCTACTCCACCACCGGCGCCTCCTCTTCAGTAAACGTTCAGCCTCTTTTGATCACCTACAGGAAGGGGAAATTAGCTTTAGCTCACAATGGAAACCTGACCAATTCCTACAGCCTGCGAACCTTTATGGAGAGGAATGGTTCCATCTTTCAGACCTCCAGTGACAGTGAGATAATTTTGCATCTGGTGGCTCGCTCCAAAAAACAGACCGTGGTGGAGATGATTCAGGACGCCCTTTTGAGGGTAAAGGGAGCGTTTTCCGTGGTCTTCAACACCGGTGATTCCATTGTAGCCGCAAGAGATCCTCATGGATTTCGCCCGCTGGCTTTGGGCAGGCTTAAAGATGCCTGGGTGGTGGCATCGGAAACCTGTGCATTCGATATAATTGGAGCAAAATACCAAAGGGATATCCAACCGGGTGAGATTGCGGTAATCAACCAGAAAGGAATCAAGTCCTACTTTCCGTTCAAACCGGTCAGACATGCATTTTGCATTTTTGAATTCATCTACTTTGCCCGTCCGGACAGCATTATTTATAATGAGAATGTGGATAAAATCCGCAGAAGACTGGGTCGACAACTGGCAAGAGAAAAGCCAACCTCAGCAGACATTGTGATTTCAGTTCCCGATTCCTCTAACACTGCCACCCTGGGCTATTGTGAAGAATCAGGGATAAAGTATGAGGTGGGTTTGATTCGCAATCATTACGTCGGAAGAACCTTCATCGAGCCGGAGCAGACCATAAGAGATCTGGATGCGCGGATCAAGTTTAATCCGGTAAAAGGAGTTTTGAAGGATCAAAGGGTGGTGATTGTGGATGATTCCATAGTCAGAGGAACCACCAGCAAAAAGCTTATAAAGATGTTAAGAAATGCCGGGGCAAAAGAAGTGCATTTCCGGGTAAGTTCTCCCCCCATAATCTCTCCCTGTTTCTATGGTGTAGATATGCCCACCAAAGAGGAGCTGATCGGCTCCTCCAAATCAGTGGAACAGATCAGGAAATATTTAGACGTAGATAGTTTGGGTTATCTCTCCTTGCCGGGGATGCTCTCCCTGCATTCTCTTAACGGAAAAGATTTCTGCGTGGCCTGCTTTTCCGGCAAATACCCCACCAAGATAGAAGCAAACCGCGGAAAATATGTGTTAGAAACAAAACGTTGTTGACAGAAATAAAAAACCGTCCCACACCGAGTCAATGGTTACCACTACTTTTGAGTCAATTGCGTAAAAGTTAGTTTCTCGTAGGACAGAAAGGTTGCATTACAAGATAAACTCCCTCATTCAAGAAAAACAAATTCCACGCTTTGTGAAATTCTGCCTGGTGGGGGTTTCAGGATTTTTGGTCAACATGTCCATCCTCTGGTTTCTGACCGAAAAGGTCGGGGTCTATTATCTTCTCTCCAGCATTGCGGCAATTGAGATATCGCTTCTAAATAACTATGTGCTGAATGATCTCTGGACCTGGCATGACCGGGGAAAGGAGGGAAAGACTGAATACTTCAAAAGAATGTTACAGTACCATGTTTCTTCCAGCGCCGCCATGTTGACCAACATCTCCATTCTGTGGATCTTAACCGAGCTTTTCGGCATCTATTATCTGGCTTCTAATATCTTTGGCATTCTGTGTGGCGCTCTCTTGAACTTCTTCATCAATGACCGCTGGACCTTCAAACACAAGAAAGAATTATCCGCAGGATCTTTGAATAGGTCGGATGGCGAACATGCCCGACAAAATTAGTGTTTAGGCGGGATATGCGTATGCATTCTTACGAAAATTCCCGCCTCTATGGGAGATAAAAGCTGATCATCCATAGGGCCGGGTTCATCCTGAAGGGATTTCCCTCGATCCTGAGATCTTCGGGATCGAAGGACACCCTGAAGGGCATTCAGCCCTGCCATAAGATTTTCGGTGGTTCATATTTCTGGTTAGGCTGAAGCCTAACACTCCATGCTTTCTGGATTTTTCTTAATGCGAATATCTGAACTGAAAAAAAAGGACTATTTCAGGATAGCCTTATACGTTGTTCTCGTAATTGCGGTGCTTGGCTTTTTCCGGAATACCCTGCAAAAGGGGATGAATGATTTCGAGGTGGTTCATCGTGCCGCCACACGGGTCCTAAACCAGGAAAATCTTTATAATTTTGATGATGGTCATTATCTATATAAATATTCGCCCTTTTTCGCGGTTCTGGTTGCTCCTTTGGGGCTTTTTTCTCTCTCTTCGGCACAGATACTATGGCTTGCTGGAATGTGCATTTGTCTGTTCTTTATTATGTGGTGGAGCAAAACAATGATTCTGGGGGATAAATCACCTCCCCCCTATCTATATTTGCTGACTCTGCTTTTCACCTCAAAATTCCTGGTGCGGGAGATCCGACTGGGGCAAACAGACCTTTTGATGCTTCTATTCCTCTTTTTGTTTATTTTATCCGCCAATCGGGGAAAGGAATTAAAAGCAGGAAGCTTTCTCGCCTTATCGGTTATGATTAAACCCACCTCTTTGATTTTTGTGCCATATCTTTTATACAAGAAAAAATTCAAGCTGATTGGCTATCTGGCGATTACGTGTGCTATCTTTCTTTTTGTTCCCTCGTTGATTTATGGATTTTCTGATAACCTTAATTTGCTCTCTGGTTGGAAAACCATCATGTCGGCTTCCTCTCCCCCACTTTTGGCTGTGGATATGAATCAATCCCTGTTTGCCTTTTTCTATCGTTTTCTGACACCCACCCCATATCAGGTCAACATCTTGAATCTGAATTATACCGTGGTAAATTTGCTAATATATGCCACGGCCATAGGCTTATTTATCTTTCTTCTTTTCTTAAACTACAGGTTGAAATTAGTAGAAAGGAATTTCGCGTACCACCCCGAATGCATAGAATACTCCCTTCTTTTGATCTTCATGGCTCTCCTTTCGCCTCTGGGTTGGTTTCAGAATTACTCCTCATCCATTCTGGCTTACATGCTCCTCATTTATTATGTTTTGAAAACCGGACTTGAGGATCGTCTTGTCTTTATACTACTGACGCTATCCTTCCTTCTGGTAGACGCCATCAATTTCGAGACCATGGGGCGCCGGATAAACGATCTTTCTCTGTATCTTTCCTTCATCACTTTCGGGATCTTTCTGGTGATAATTTGCCTCTCTAAATTAAGATTATCCAGAATTGCTTAAGACCTATTTGAATCTGCATTTATAAAGTCCCCTGGCTGATATGAGCCACATTGTTCATATCAGCGCAAAAGCAAGCCAAATCTTGTTTTCCTTTACAGAAGACTTACCTTCCTGCCGATAATAAAACCAGCTACCAGTCAATAGTCACAAGTCATTAGTAATTCGTCATACGTCATTAGTCATTCGTGATTGCGTTAGGGGGAATATGGATAAGGCTAAGATTTTGGTGGTCGACGACGAGGAGTCCATGTGCAAGTTCATGGAGATCATGCTCAAAAAGGAAGGTTATCAGGTCATCACATCTCAGGACGCCCAGTCTGCACTCAAACAGGTAAAAAATGAAAGCTATGATCTGGTGATTGCGGATCTGATGATGCCGGAGATGAGTGGACTGGAGCTCCTCTCCCGGGTCAAATCGGTTAGTCCGGATCTTAACTTTATCGTGATGACTGCATTTGCCTCAGTGGATTCTGCCATCGAGGCTCTAAAGAAGGGAGCTTTTGACTATATAACCAAGCCTTTCCGGGTGGATGAGATAAAGATCGCGGTGAGGAAATCTTTAGAACAAAAAAAGATCGCCCGGGAAAATATTCAACTAAAGAAGGAACTAAAAACCAAATTTGACTTCGATTGTTTCATCGGCAACAGCCCTGAGATAGGCAAGCTGAAAAAGATGGCGGAGAGGGTTGCCAGATCTGATTCGACCGTTCTGATTGAAGGTGAATCTGGCACCGGTAAGGAGCTGATCGCCAGAGCCATCCATTATCACAGCCCCAGATCGGATAAGCCCTTTATCACCATAAACTGTGCCGCCCTTCCGGAAAACCTATTGGAAAGTGAATTGTTTGGACATGTGAAAGGGTCATTCACCGGAGCCATCAAGGATAAGGAGGGGCTGTTCAAAGTTGCAGAAGGCGGGACATTCTTCTCAGACGAGGTGGGAATGACCTCGCCTGCCATTCAGGCAAAACTTTTAAGGGTTCTGGAGGAAAAGGAGATTACCCCGGTGGGAGGCACTGCTCCTATCAAGGTGGATGTGCGCTTAATCGCCGCCACCAATGCCGATTTAGAGCGAGAGGTGAAATTAGGAAACTTCAGGGCAGATCTCTATTATCGCCTACACGTTATACCCATAAGGATTCCCCCTCTGCGCCAAAGAAAGGACGATATCAAGCTTCTTTCCTCTTATTTCGTCAGGAAATACTGTCAGAAGATGCAAAAGGAGGAAAAGAATATCGCGGATGAGGCTTTGAAACGATTGCTCTCCTGCAAGTGGCCAGGCAATGTAAGAGAACTGGAAAACGCCATCGAACACGCAGTTTTGTTATCCAGAGGGAATCAAATAACCGTAGAAGACCTTCCACAAAAAGTACAAGACGACAACCAAATCGAGTTAATCCCCGAGGCACACCCCGTCACCCCTACGCTGGAAACCATAGAAAAAGCTTATATCTTCTGGGCGTTGAACCAGACCGGCTGGCAAAAAAGCAAAGCCGCCTCAATTCTGGGGATAGATTCCTCCACTTTATATAGAAAGATAGAGAAGTATAAATTAAAATCACCAGCCTTCTCAGTAGGCGATCTCTGATAAAAAGAAGTTTCAGGAGAAAAGAGATTCTGCCTTTGTAGTTGCCCAATTTATACCGCTTTTATCCCGCCGGAGGCGGGGCAAAGGCGGTGATTGGGCTTTGTGAAGCTCGATCACCGCCAAGGCGGGATTTTCAATAAATCGAGCAACTAAGGTCTTTGCAAATAATCGGTCTTAGCTTATGGAAGAAGTTCTAAACCATACAAAAGATTGCGATCAAAAAAATAAGTGGGGGAAATTACTTTCTTCTGAAAATATTATTTGCGCTTCTATATTCATTTTCTTCCTTGCAGTTTACACCATAACATTGTGCCCCACCGTTTTCTGGTGGGACTCAGGCGAGCTGATTGCCAACATTGCAGTTTTGGGAATCCCCCACCGCCCTGGCTTTCCCATTTATGTGCTTTTAGGTAAACTTTTCTCCCTTCTTCCCTTCTGGAGTTTTGCCCTTAAGGTGAATTTTCTCTCCAGCCTCTTTGCTTCTTTTTCACTGGTGATCTTCTATAAGATTTTTCAAAAAAGCCTTAACCTGTTTTTTCCAGAAATAGCTAAAAAGAGAGAATCAGTCTTAGTTTCAGGTTTCTCTTTTCTTTTAGTTTTGGGGTTTACCTATTCGTTCTGGATTCAGGCAGTGAGGGCGGAGGTTTACTCCTTGAATGTTCTTTTCTTTTCCCTGCTTTTGCTTTCGAGCATCATATATCTTAAAGATGGAAAGATAAACTACATCTATCTTTTTTTCTTTCTTTCAGGATTGGGCCTGGGAAATCATCATCTTAGTTTATTATCATCCACACCCGCCTTGTTATTCCTTCTCTTGTGTTCATCCGCTCACAATGAATCCGTCATTCGTCATTCGTCATTCGTCATAAATCTTAGAAGATTTCCTTTATACACTTTATTTTTACTATTAGGTTTAAGCGTCTACCTTTATCTCCCCATCCGCTCCCTGTCCCATCCACCTTTAGCCTGGGGTGAGGTCGAATCTTTCTCCGCCTCTGCCAATTCCATCCTTGCCCTCGACACCATAAAGAATCTGAATCTGGAGTTTCTGTCAGGTATTATTACCAAAACGTCTCAGATATTTTTACTTTTCTCAGATCAACTCACTTTCTTATGTTTCACCGTCAGCCTTTTGGGGCTCTTACTCCTTCTCCAACATAAACGGAGAATTTTGGCTTTTCTACTATTAGTGATAGGAGGCAACTGTGCGGTGGTGATATTTGTGACCACGGATTTTATATCCACCAATCCCGATCTGCATGCCTACTTAATCTTCTCCATCTTCGCTCTGGCTTTCTCTTATGGTATGGGTGTCTTCTTTATATCAAATAATATTCGTCATCCGTCATCCGTCATCCGTCATCTTGTTTTGATCGTTTTTGGAGCGATTTCTCTTTTTCCTATGTTTAAACACTATCAGGAAGCGAATCTATCTAAAAATCGTATTGCCCACAATTACGGCTTGAGCGTTATCTCCGATCTGGATTCAAATTCTGTTCTTTTCGTGGACAACGTCAATTTAAATTTCATCTTAAGAGAGCTTCGCTATGGGGAGGGCATAAGAGAAGATGTAACCATCCTCGATCGTGGCCTTTTAAACTTTGACTGGTATGTAGAGCAAAGAAGGAGACAGGAAAAAGCCCTCTTCTCGGGTATCCCAGAGAATTTAATGGGTGAGCCTCTGTTTGGTACACTCCTGAAAAGATGCTTAACTTTAGATAAACCTACATATATCGAATTCACTGAAAAGGACTCAAGTTTGGTGAACCATCTCATTCCCAGGGGATACGTTTTTAAAGTATACAAGACTCGAATTGATCGATTCTCAGAAGAAGATTTAGTAACTCAGAGGAATTGGGATGTTAATAATCCCTTCAATCCAGAGGAGGAGGTGTTTCAAAGAGATTGGGATGCTAAGAGGGTATTTGCTCTTTCTTTTTATCGGTTAGGACTTTTCTATGAATGGAAAGGGATGACCTCCTATGCTCTGGATAGGTTTTCCCAGGTCAAAAAGGTCGATCCTGAAAATGAAGAGCTCATCTTAAAGATAAAAAATTTGGAGGCGTTTGACGCATTATCAGGCACCTCACATCCGGAGTATTCTCCTGTTAGGGCAGAACCTTCCGGATGACCCTTTTTGTGACTTAAAGAACAAGGCTAAAACAAGGTGAGTAGGAACTTGCATTTTGCAACAAATCAGGTAAAACCCTCTCCACCTGGGCAGATGATCAAAAATCGATCAAACTCTCCCTCTTGTCCGGAAACACCTTAGCAGAAATGCTCCAAGCTCGCACGACTTTTGCATATTTGCTAATTGTTGAGAAAATGAGGAAAATATGAGACCACAAAAATGTATGGATCAAAGGGGATTCACTTTGATTGAGCTGATGATCGTGGTAGTCATCATCGCCATCCTGGCGGCGATGGCTATTCCCCGTTTCATGCGTGCTTCGGTTAAATCCAAGCAGACTGAGGCAAAATTGGTCTTAAAGCAAATCTATACCATGGAAAGGGCTTATCGACAGGAAAAGAATAGCTACTACCCCGGTGACGGAAGCACCATTGTGGCCCAACCCGGAGGAGCCTTCGCCGCTTTGTATGTAGAGATCATGACTCCGGCTTATTATAGCTACTCAGTAACCGGAGACGCTACCACCTTTTTAGCCACTGCGGGGTCCAAAAGTGCCACTGGACTGGATGATGATCCAACTTTAGACGTCTGGACTATAAACCAAAACGGTAATTTAACCTGTGTCACCGATGACTCTCAAGACTGAACAGGACGAAATCAAACACGGTGTTTTGCAAGAAGACAGGCAGAATACACTAATGAAGGCAGTGACCAAAGAAATATCAAATTTTAAACAGAAGGGTTATCTTGGTTCAAGACAAAAGGTTAAGATGAAAAGAAATACAAAAAAGTGTGTGGCACAGCTTTTGCTTTAAAGTATATGGGAAAATGAAAAGTGTTAAGGAAGTGAACAGAAAAAACTTAAAACAATGAAGGGGGTGAGAGAGAATGCTGAGCAAATTTCATCGAAGCCAGAAGGGTTTCACCTTGATCGAGTTGATGATCGTGGTGGTCATCATCGGAATTTTGGCCGCTTTAGCTATCCCACGGTTCATGCGGGCGACCACCAAATCCAAACAGTCTGAGGCAAAGAATATTTTGAAGCAAGTCTATGCCATGGAGCGAGCCTACAGGCAGGAGAAAGACGTCTACTGGATCCCCGCAGGTGCGGCGAGCGCTGCCACGCCCAATGCGTTCGGCCAGATCGGAATTGAGATAATGGCCAGCGCCAGGTACACTTACACCATCACCAGCACGGACGGTGGCGCCACCGACTTCACTGCCACCGGAACCTCCGCGATCCTGGATGATGATGTCAAGGTGGATACCTGGACCATCAATGATCAAGGCATTCTAGCCTGCACAAGTGACGACGCGCTGTAGGGGTTTGACTTTTTGTGTTAGGAAAGGGGACTTAAGGGTTTGAGTCCCCTTTTTGTTTTTTGGGACAGTTTGTTGGGGCGGGGGTTTGACCCCTGTCCCAACTTGAGGTGGATCTGCCTACGGCAGAGAATCCCCCTAAATCCCCCTTTTGCAAAGGGGGACTATTCAGAATTCCCCCCTTTTTTAAAGGGGGATAAAGGGGGATTAAATCTCCCCCAAGATTTTCCTCTTCGTTGGTAACGGACGCCCTCGTCCGTTCTCCCGCTAAGGGTGGGATCAGGATGAATCCGTTACCATCTACATCTCCGTCACGGATTCATCCTGAACAGATTCACCGTGAACGGACACCTCGTCCGTGACGAACACGGGGCATGTGGATGGATAGGTGAAGCCGAACCTACTCGTTGGGACAGGGGTTAAAGGGCTTGTTGAAAAAGTGGTTTTGGAGTGCGAAAGCTTGCTTTCGCGGTTCTCTCAAATTCAAATGTCCTTATGTTTCAACTAGTCAGATTTCTTCGAAAAACCGCCTATACGGGCACTCCGATCGGGGTTTTTCAACAGTTCCTTCAACCCCTGCCCCATCCTTTGAGGTTAGAGGTTAAATGTTTAACCCCTTTTTCCGACCATAATAATATGCAATGGTTCGACAAACCCACCATAAAAGAAAAGGCTATCATGGGGGGAGCAATTTTCATTGCAACCTTCGGTGTATACATTTTCACCCTCTGCCCTACCATTTACTGGGAGGACTCCGCTGCCTTTTGCGCTGTGCATTCCCTTTTGGGAATTCCTCATTCTCCCGGGTTTCCTGTATATGTCATCTGGGGAGGGATTTTTACCATGATCCCCCTTTCAAACCCTGCCTTCTGTTCCAATTTGATGTCCGCCTTCTGGGGCAGTCTGGCACTTTCGCTTTTATCCCTTCTGATCCTTGAAATCTTTAACCTGACAAAGTCTTGCCGATCACTTTCAAGATTAGCCACCATAATCAGCATATTATTCTTGGCATTTTCCACCTCCTTCTGGCTTCAGAGCATAAGAGCTGAGGTTTACACTTTGAATATTTTCTTCACTTTAATTTTAATCTTTCTTATGATAAAATGGTGGCAATTCAAGGAATCTTCTCTGGGCTTCAGAATCTTGCTCTTGTTTTCTTTTATTCTGGGGCTATCTTTGACCAACCATCCTCTTCTGATCGTCACCCTGATGCCTGCATTTCTGTTATTTTTCCTTTCCGCCGATTTTAAGTTTCTATTGCAGCCAAAGAAGCTGTTCATATTGGCTATGTTTCTTATACTGGGAGTATCTCTCTATCTTTATCTGCCCATCAGATCAAGTCTTTCACCGCCCATCAACTGGGGACAACCTGACTCCTGGTCAAGCTTTCTGTCTTATCTTTTCCGAACCTCCCAGACAAGTGTTACTGCTTCTGATCCAGGTTTTCCCTATTTGAATCGCTTGTGGTTTAATCTCTCCTTTCCGGTGGATCAGTTCGGTCTGGCTTTTTTCTGGCTGGGAGTGATAGGAGCAATTTCTTTGTTTAAATCCTGCAGGAGGATTCTCTTATTCACTTTTTTGATCTTCATCTTAAACGTGTTGACCGCCACCTGGGCTGTTGATTTCTCTTTAAGAAACTATGACCTTTTAGGTTATCTTTTACCCTCACTTTCTGTGTTTACCATATGGTTTGCTTTGGGATTAAAGACAAGTCTGGACTGGATATTTAAAGAAATAAGAACCATTCACGCTAATTCCATTAAAGAAACTCACAGAATTGTGGGCTATCTGGCTGGATATGTTCTTTTTGGGCTGGTCCTCCTGCTGCCCCTATTTCAGGTATGGAAGAATTTTGACCAGTGCAATAAGAGATCGCAAGTCTGGGCTTATAGTTATGCGAACCAAATTCTAAGCTCGGCTAAGAAGAATGCCTTGATCCTAGTGGGCGATGATAATACCCTAACCTCCCTGTGGTATTTGAATCTCTCTTGTGGCATAAGACCTGATGTTAAGATCTTAAGCATATCCGCCTTGCCACAAAAAAGTTATAGAGAACATATAAGCAAGCAATACCGGGAAGTGAAGCTTCCAAAAATCGGGTCAAATAATTTCGGGCAGATTGCATACCAGGTATCGGTTCAAAATGCCGACAATTTTCCGATCTATGCCACCTGCTTGTCTTTCGATACCCTATTTGTTCAGTATCTTCGCCCGGCTGGATATATGTTCGAATTCTATTCAAAAAAGGTGATTTTGACCGATAAAGATATAGAGGAACAGAAAGATTTCCTGAAAAGAAATCTGAAATACAAAAACTTTGATATTATCACCCGGGAGCATTTCGGGAATCTTATTTTTAACCTGGGTGCATTTTACGATCAAAGAGGCGGATTGGCTTCATCCATTGAATACTTTCTTTGGGCTCTGGATGTGGACCCTTCAAATTCAAGGATCTACTTTCAACTGGGGAAAGCATTTCTGAAAAACGGAGACAAAGCTAAAGCCACAGATTTCTTTCAGGCAGGCCTGGAGCTGGATCCATACAATCTGGAGGCAAGAAAGCTTTTAGAAAAAACTTAAAGGAGATAAATGAGAAGGAAAAAAGACATAGACGTCTCTGTTGTGGTGCCCATGTTCAACGAGGAGGAGAATGCCAAAAGCACCCTGGATCGACTCACCACAGCACTGGACTTTATCCCGAAAAGATGGGAGATAATTGTAGTAGATGACGGTTCCACTGATCAGACCAAGAAGTTGGTTGAGGATTACTGCCATCTCAATCGTTGGGTCAAGCTGATCTCTTATCCTCAAAACCAGGGAAGAGGGAAAGCGCTGAGAGTCGGATTCGCCCATGCTCAGGGTAAGATAATATGTACCACTGACGCCGATTTAAGCTATGACGAAAAACATATCCTGCAGATGATTGAAGTTTTAGATCATAATCCGGATGTTGATCTGGTGGTGGGCTCGCCCTATGCTCATGGTGGAAAAGCAGAGGGAGTTCCCCTCTTCAGATTGCTTTTAAGCAAATGGGGAAACAGGGTTTTGGGATTTGCCATGAAAGGTGGGCTTTCTACTGTAACCGGAGTTTTGAGGGCATATCGCAAAGAATGCATAAATGCGCTGGAGTTGGAATCAGACGGCAAGGAGATACATTTAGAGATTCTGTCCAAAGCCCTATCCATGGGCTACAAAGCCAAAGAACTGCCCGCCACGCTGAAAGCCAGAACCAAGGGAAAATCAAAGTTTAGGTTTAGAGCCACCGCAGTGTCGCATCTGATCTTTTCGTTTTTCGAAAAACCCATGATCCTATTTGGCGCCATCGGTCTTTTTATGCTCATCTTGGGATCTCTGGGAGGAACCTACATCATATATCTGTGGCAGAAGGGGACTTTAAACCCCAACCGACCTCTGATGACTTTAATAGTGCTTTTGATCGTAGCTGGAATTCAGGTGCTCCTTTTTGGATTTTTGGGGACACAACTGGTTCACTTAAGAAAAGAGATTTATAAGATACAGAGAGAAAACAAGACTTTGGAAGACAAAATAAATAATTTACCTGCAAAGATTGAAGTGGAGAAGAAAGAAGCGGATTATTCACCTTCAGGAACACCTAAATAGTAGAAAAACAGCTCTCCCAACAGATGAAACAGATTAAAAGATAAAAAATCTGTTTCATCCTTTAATCTGTTGGGAATCCCTTAATCTGTTGGGAATCCCTTAATCTGTTGGGAATCCTTTAATCTGTTGGGAATCCTTTAATCTGTTGGAAAAGCCGATCAAAGAACAAATGTTAACCTCTCCAAAAATCTGCCTTATCACCAATCGCTATCCTGCGCATCCGGACGATGTGGCTTCACCCTTTGTGCGTGACTTTCACTTAGGATTGAAAGAGAGGGGAGTGGATGTTTCTGTCTTCACCCCCTATTACCAGACACAAAGGATAGAGTGTACAGATGATATAGTCCGATTTCACTGGCAGGGAGGCAGAAAGGTGGTGGGCGCTTTAAATTTCTTTAATCCCAAAGAGCTTTTTCAACTCCTATCTTTCCTGAGAAACGGTAAGCGCCAGCTTTTGGAACATCTCGAAAAAACTAAGCCGGATTGTTGCCTGGCTTTATGGGCACTTCCTTCCGGATGGTTTGCTTACCAGGCTAAAAAAGAGCTGGGTATCCCCTATTCGGTGTGGTGTCTGGGCTCGGATATATATGTCTGGGCAAAAAAGCCAATTTTGCGCACAATCATAAGAAAAGTCCTGCAGGAAGCAGACCATCTTTTTGCTGACGGATTCGATTTGAAGGAAAGGGTAGAAAAACTTTCGGACAAAAGATGTCTTTTTCTTCCCAGCATGCGAAGGCTCTCGCAATTATCAGAAGAAAAAGTGCAACTTGATCGGAAAAAATTTAATTTCTTATATGTGGGGAGATGGGAAAAAAAGAAAGGTTTGGATGATTTGATCAAAGCATTTGGTCTGGTCAAAAGTAAATCCTATGGATCCTGCGGACTGCCTGCTGTCAATCTTCATATTTTGGGATGGGGTGGCTTCGAGAATAGAATGAAGAAACTGGTAGAAGAACTTAAATTAGAGGGTGCAATCAGAGTGGTAGGAAAAGTATCCACCAACTTGCTGACTAACTATATCAAACAAGCCGACTGCGTGACCATTCCCTCTAAGAGTGACAGCATTCCTTTAGTCTTCTCCGAGGCGCTTCAGATGGGAACGCCCCTTATTGTCACCGATGTGGGAGACATGGGTTGTTTGGTGAAAAGATTTGGGCTGGGCAAGGTGGTTCCCCCGGGAGATAAACAGAAGTTAGCTCAAGTCATGATCGAATTTGCCTGCGAAAAAAAAGATTATTCCAAGAATATACCAGAAGCCTTGAAGCTGTTTGATATCAAAAAGGCAGTGGATGATTATCTAAAGACTGTCATCTCCAGAGAGTATAGCCCAGCCTCAACCATCCGTGCATTAAGCCACTGATGAGACTTATCTCCATATCTTGACTTTTGGAAAAATCTCATAATTTGCTATCAATTGGCTTGCTTTCACAGACGGATTTGATTATTTATTATTTCAAACGAAAAGTTAGAGAGGTCAGATTTGAAGATAAAAGGTAAAAAAGTCTTGGTAACCGGAGCGGGTGGATTTGTGGGAAGTCATCTGGTGGAAGCTCTGGTGAAAAGAGGCGCTAAGGTAAGAGCTTTTGTTCATTACAATTCCCGAAACGACTGGGGGATGCTGGAGGACGTGGCGAAAAGTATACTAAATGAGATCGAGGTGGTGACTGGAGACTTGAAAGATGCAGACTGCATCAGGGAGGCTGTCCGTAATCAACGGGTGATATTCCACCTGGGAGCCTTAATCGGAATCCCTTATTCCTACGTCAATCCCAGAGATGTAGTCGATACTAACGTAAACGGGACGCTCAATATTCTGACCGCGGCACTTGATCTTGACGTAGAAAAGGTAGTCTGCACCTCCACCAGCGAAATCTACGGCACTGCTCAAGTGGTTCCCATGAATGAGAAACATCCGGTAAATCCTCAATCTCCCTATGCCGCCAGCAAATTGGGAGCAGATCTTTTAGCCTTAAGTTTTCATCGCTCATTTGATCTACCAGTGGGAATAATCAGACCTTTCAACATCTACGGTCCCAGACAATCCGCCCGGGCAGTGATCCCGTCCATAATCACGCAGGCACTGCTAAAAAGGAAAGTGAGTCTGGGGTCTGTTTATCCCACCAGAGACTTGACTTTTG
>Ga0315538_1001056_pt1 | contig 16685 bp, 19 predicted proteins | sample SalMarSW160230MG_2_FD_203834 | JGI IMG/M metagenome (GOLD analysis project Ga0315538, IMG submission 203834) | Salt marsh sediment microbial communities from the Plum Island Ecosystem LTER, Massachusetts, United States - Salt Marsh Sediment SW1601-230 ...
ATCTGTTATAGAAGATGCCCGGAAGATATACTCAGAGAAGGTTATCCAGAGTTGGCTTAACCCGAAGTATATGGGAGAGATGGAGAGTCCTCAGGGGCATGGAAAGGTTACAGGGACATGTGGAGATACTGTGCAGATTTTTCTGAGGATTGATAATAACAAAATCATTGATGCCAGATTTATTACTGATGGATGTGCTACCACTATTGCTGCAAGCTGCATGGTCTGTGAGCTGGCCATGGGAAAGCCTTTGACAGAAGCATTTAAGATCACAAAAGAAATAATCTTAGAGCAGTTAGGCGGTCTTCCAGAGGAAAGCATTCACTGCGCGCTTTTGGCATCCGATACCCTGAGAGCTGCCTTGACCGACTACGTTCAATCCATGAATGAACCCTTGAGGAAGTTATACACAAAACATTAGAGAATAGTACAGTAAAGATACAAGATTCATTATAAAGATCGTAGTTATTTCAGGCAAACCATATAATCTGATGAAAACTATTTAGTGACTAAACGAAAACTAAGCAAAGCTGTCATTCCGAGCTAAGCGAGAAATTTTATCATGCCGATAATACAAACCTTATAGATTTCTTCCGGGGCCTGCCCTGAGCGTAAATACTAAGATTCCTCGCTTCGCTCGGAATGACAGAAGCGAAGGGGCCGAAATGACAAAAAAAGGGTTTCCGTTCAGCCACTATTTAGGTAATCAAACAGTCTTTCTAAATGAACTACCCCCGCAGCAGAGCTGCGAGGTATCAAAAGGAATTTTCATTAATCCCGATGCAGAGTATCAAGGAATTCTTTTGATTATATGGCATCAACCTCGACAAACTTTGCCAGAATGTCGTCTGATAGAACAATGAGATATTTTTCCCCCTCAAATGTAATCTCTGTTCCTGAAAAGCTTTTATACATAACCCTATCGCCTACTGATACGCCGATATCAGAATCTGGGGGTACTGCTGCTACCTCTCCCTCTTGAGACTTTTCTTTGGCGGTATCTGGAATGATTATGCCTCCAGATGTTTTATCTTCCTTGACCTCATCCAGTTTAATTAATAGGTTGTTGTTGATTGGCTGAATTTTTCTCATTGCTCCTGTCCTTTCTTTTATGTTTTATCCATTTATTCCCAAAAACCTGTTTATCTTTGGTTGATCAAAGCCTACAACGATATGTCCATTAATATCTATTTGTGGTGTTCCCATCTGACCACTTCTTCTAAAAATATCCTGGGCCGCACTCGAATTACGGGAGACATTAATCTCGTTGAAAGGAACTCCGTTTTTTCTGAGATATGACTTCGCCCTACCACACCATGGGCAACCGTCGGAGCTATAAACCACAACCTTTAGACGCTGCTCTTTGCCTTCCTTTTTTGAAACATGTTTGGTTCCGCTCAACAATCGGCTATAATCATCCTCACTCTGAATGCCCAAAATATATTCTGCCGGCTGGCCCTTTCTCAGGGTGAGAAGGGTGGGAACAGAATTTATGCCGTATATTGGGTGGATATCTTTTACCTTTGAGGCATTAACTCTAAAAAGACCTACATCGGGGTGTTTTTCATGAAATGAATCCAGAACAATTAATGCCTGTTTACTCTTTTCTGATGAATCAGTATAGAACAAAATCATCATAAAATCGGGGTAGCTTTGTGTAAGACGAGATAAGTGTTGTTGATCTTGAATTTCATCTACCATAACGTTTTTTCTCTCCAAAGATAAAATCTTCTCCTGCTAACTATGAAACATATAACTGCCCGAACTGAGAAATACATAATCATCTCTTTTGAAATTGTCAAGGTCTGAAAATTTAAATGGTAACAAATTTTTCTGCTGCGAGCGACCAGCCAAATTATTACCAAATATATGGCTTTCAGTATAGATTTTCTCTCATGGCATGTCATGTTGATGACTGTTTTGCAGCGATTCTCCGGCCTGCTACTGAGACCTGATGGCTTTTCACCATGCAAAAAACCTGGAGGGACTACTTGACAGAACGCGCTAAGATTATTAGCATTAATGTTTGAGAATGAGAAACATTCGCAATATAAAAAATTATATGGAAGGTCGCTTAGTAACTTCTCAGCGTCAGTTACTTCTAAGTCAAATACAGAAATCTGGTGGCCATATAAGCGCAAAAGAACTGTACAGGCGCGCCAGTAGCAAAAATAAACCAATAAGCCTGGCTACAGTGTATCGTACTCTGCGTCTGTTTAAGGACCTGGATCTGATAGAGGAGAGGAGGCTTGGGAAAGTATATTGCTATTATGAGTTAAAGGAATCGCCAGAGCATCAGCATCTGGTATGCAAGTGCTGTGGAAATGTTATTGAGTTTGATAGCGATTTAGTTCAAAAAATTGCAGAGAAGGTGCAGCGTGATTATGGTTTTAACGTCACCAAAACTGAATTATACATAGAGGGGTACTGCAAAAAATGTCAGGATGAAGCTCACAAAATAGCACTGGCAGAAAAGAAACCTAAGTTGTCCATGGAGCAAAGAGAAACACATAGAACCGATAAAAAAATTTCTGAAAACAAAGAATCCCAGACAGTGCATAAAAGGAAATGAATAAATGCAAAAAGATGGAGGAACACTGCGAAAATGTATCAAAGTTAAAAAATAAGTCATTAATACATGCTATAAGGACTATGCAAATCCTATAGATTTAGGTGTCTCTTGTGTTGGCGCTAAGAATTGCAAAATATAACAACTGTTAAGGCATTTTAGATGGGAGGAACATATGAAGATATCTGTCTGCGGTAAAGGGGGCAGTGGAAAGAGCACAATTGTTACCTTGTTAGCAAATCAGGCAACAGCAAGGGGATACCGTGTGCTGGTCGTCGATTCAGACGAGTCAAATTCAGGCCTTTATCGAATACTTGGTTTTGACCAGCCGCCCGTACCCCTTATGGAGCTTGTCGGCGGCAAAAAAAAGGTCCAAGAAAAGTTGAAGAGCGGATATTCCGCTGCTGAGGCTGAGACAGCAATGAGGGTAATGACCCAGGAACACATCAAGGTCGATGATATCCCAAGCGAAAATATCCTTAAGCAGGATAATCTTGGCATGGTGTCAATAGGGAAAATCCTTCAATCATTGGAGGGCTGTGCATGTCCCATGGGGGTTCTGAGTCGTGAATTTTTAAGGAAGCTTAGCCTCTCCAGAGACGAAATAGCTATTGTAGATATGGAAGCAGGAGTAGAGCATTTTGGCAGGGGTGTTGAGACAAGCATAGATAGTGTGCTTATTGTAGTTGAACCTTCTTTTGAATCTCTCCAGCTCGCTGACAGAATAAATAACCTCTCTCATGGCATTGGCGTTGATAACATTTGGGCTATCTTGAGCAAGGTCCCATCAAATGGGATAGCCTCCAAACTAAAGGGTGAATTGGATACAAAAGGCATCGATATGATCGGATGTATCCATTATGATGAAGGTATCTTTCAATCTTCTTTAGAAGGCCTCGGTTTTGGCAAAGGAAAGGCAAGTGAGGAGATTATAGATGTGTTTGATTCAATTGTTTCAAGAGCTAATTCAGGGCATTAATGCCTCTGCTTGGGGCAGACATGATAATTAAAAATCAAAAAATTAAAGAGAAAGGGGGCTTTTAAAGATGTGTCTGGCAAAGGCATATACGAACAGGGAGATGGTTGAACCAATCTTAGAAAATATTAGCCATATGGACCTTGATGGTAAAAGCGTACGAATGGAAACCATGTTTGGGGAAGAAAAGGTAATCTCAGGTAAAGTTCTCGAGGTGGATTTTGAGAACTCTCATATAATATTAGATATCTACAATACTACTCCTGTGGCTGATGGTCCCTGATGGGGATTGGATAGGTATTAGCTTGTGAGATAAAACATGTAATATGGCGTATCACTATTCTGAGGCATTGTGAGATCATCAAAGGGTATAAAGAAAATGGCAAGCTTTATCTGATTCCCTTTAGCTAAAAAAGGATACCGGTTTAATTATTAGAATGGATAAGTAGATATTTTCCCTGGGATCCCATGTGAAATACAGGAAGATAGAGGGAGAGAAAATTAGAAAGAATAGCGTAGATGGAAAAGGGATTGGTTTAGAAGTTAAAATCATTAAGACACTTCAGAGGATAGGCATAAAGAGTTGTCAGAGCATATTGGATTTTGGTTGCGGTTCCGGCACCTATACTATTCCGACTGCTAAAATAGTTGGTAAAAAAGGCAATGTTTATGCCCTGGATAAGGACAAAAATGCCTTAGATAATTTGATGAAGCAGGCCAAGTTAGGTGGTTTGAAAAATATAAGGCGAATGGCTACATCAGGAGGGCTAAGTATTAATCTTCCAGATGAATCGGTGGATGTCAGCCTTATTTTTGATGTCTTTCATCGTTATTATTTTCCCCAGATTGAAGACAGGAAAAGGCTGTTAGATGAAACTTATAGGGTTACAAAAATAAATGGATTCGTTTCGGTTTGGCCGAAACATATGGAATCTGAGGTAAGAGCAGAGATCGAAGGTGCTAATTTTTATATGGAAAGGGAGTATTTTGGGACCTTAATACATGACAACAAGGATATTGAAACCGCCAAGATAATACATTTCAGAAAGAAGTCAAGACCATGATAGGATTGGATAGAAATGCTAATAATATTCTCGTTTCTGACTATTCAGGGCATAATGTATAAATTCAAAATAGGATTACATATATTTACATAATTAATATAAATTAGAGAGGAGTTAACATGAGTAAAGTAGTAGAAGTTACAGATCAAAATTTTGAGGAAGAGATTTTAGAATCAGATGTTCCAACTGAAGTTGATTTCTGGGCACCCTGGTGTGGCCCTTGTAAGATGGTTTCACCCGTATATGATAAACTTTCAGAGGAATATGAAAATTTTAAATTCTGCAAGATTGATGTGGATCAAAACCCCCAGACGGCAATGCAATACCATATTGTCAGCATTCCAATGCAGATGTTTTTCAACGGTGGTGAGAAGGTAGATGAGATACTCGGGGCAGTTCCTGAGCATATGATTCGCTCAAAGGTTGAGGAAGTTCTCAACAGATACCCTGCTGATGAAAAAGGGAAGCTCAAAGTTATCTTAAATTCCTGGATTGATCAAAACAGAAGGCATAGTGCAAAATTCACAAAATGGAAGGAGAAGGCTGAGCTTGATGGAAATTACAGCCATATCTTAGAAGCAGTAAAAGAAATGGAAGAAATAAATGATCATTTGCACGAGGCCTCTATAGGCCTATAGGACAAACTATAAGTGTTCGTTTTTGAATCCACTTGGGTATAACTTGATAGTATAGGAAATTCCATCAGCTTTTTCCCCTTTCCAAGATCGTTAAAAGGAAGAAATATGGCAGATAATAAAGATAACATAAGAAAAATCTATGAACTCTTGCCCCACATAAACTGTGGCCTTTGCGGGTATGACAATTGTGGGCAATTCGCCAAGGCAGTGGCGGAGGGCAATGCATCGCCTTTTGGCTGCCGGCAAAATCCATGGGTAGGCTACAATATAAGCGAGATTATTGGGGTAAAAGTTCCAGCTTTTGGATACCAACAAAGATCCTACCAGCATGCTATACGCCCGAGTTCAGGACCGGTTGCTTCTCTGGAATTATTAAAAAAAGAGGTAGAGGAATCATCAAAAAGGATTGAGGGCATCTTGAATAGAATCGATAAGTTAGGAAAAAGAAAAGGCTAAACCTTCAGCATTTCTCAATGAGCTGGATATGAATAAATCTACCGAAAGTATGATCTGACTGAAATTGACAACTTGCTATATTCTCCATTGTTTGTTGGCGAAAAATCAACTTTAAATACATAGGATACTGGCCGAGAACTCACCAAAGTTGTCATTCCGAGCGTAGCGAGAAATCTTATTGACTTGAAAATGCGCCAGTTTTAGATTTCTCCCTTCGGTCGAAATGACATAAAAACCTATTCTCAGACAGCCTTATAGCACGGTGCAGTGGGAAGAAGCGAATGGATGATAAGAGAGAAACCCAGGGTAAGACAATCCAGGAAAGGATGGCTGAGGAAGAGCAAGTTCAAGAGAAGACAGACCCCCAAGGAAGAAGATGGAAAAAAGCATACTTTGGCGGCGGAGAACATTTCAAAAACTGGCTGGCCCAATGCAAAGAGTTAGGAGAGGTTATGGTGGAAGAAGTTGATTCCACAGGGTATAAATGTTTCGAGGAAGCTGGAGAAAAATTATATAGGATATGGTTGAGAATAGATGCATCAAAAGAAGATGACCTTTTTTGAGGTTGATTATGGAAAAAGAAGAGGAATTAAAAAAAGAGATCCAGGAGCTGGAGGAAAAACTGAAGGATCGAGAGGCATCCCTCCCCGCACATTCTGTCCGACCACACCAGATGTTAGCCATTGAAGAGTTAGAAATAGCTCTCGAGGAAAAAAAGAAGGAACTTGAGAGGATGATAAAAGAAAAAACAGTTCCCTCAGTGGACTAGAAAATGTCAATGATTATTGAAACCTTTAAACACGCCCTTATGATTACCAGCTTTGTCTTCGTAATGATGCTCATCATAGAGTATGTTAATGTTCAGACCAAGGGAAGCTGGCAAAATTCATTACAGAAATCAAGATGGCTTCAGTATAGTTTATCTGCCTTCCTTGGCGCTACACCTGGTTGTCTCGGCGCATTCACGGTAGTTGCCCTTTATGCGCACGATATAGTAAGTTTTGGCGCATTGGTGACTGTAATGATTGCAACCAGTGGGGATGAGGCCTATGTGATGCTATCAATGTTTCCAGGAAAGACATTTCTTCTAACCCTTATCCTATTTCTCTTAGGCATTGGCACTGGCTTTGTGACAGATATTCTATTCAAACCAGGCTCTCTAATGGTAAAAAAGATAGGTCGCGAATTAGAGGTTCATAATGAAGATCAATGTGTTTGCTTTCCAAGGGGTGAAATCTTAAGCCAATTGAAGGACTTTACCCTTCAACGCGGATTATTGATAGTTGCCCTGGCATTATTCATTGCTGGATTAACGTTTAATCAATTAGGCCCGCCACAATGGAACTGGATAAAGATAACATTCCTCTTAGGTTCATTGTTATCCCTGTTTATCGTTTCCACAGTCCCAGAACATTTTCTTGAAAAACACCTCTGGGAACATATCGTAAAGGTTCATATTCCACGGGTATTCCTGTGGACATTTGGAGCCTTGCTGCTGATGTATTTTTTAATAGATTATTTAGATCTTGAGGCCTGGATTAAGGCAAATTATCTAATTGTTTTGTTAATTGCATGTCTTATAGGCCTTATTCCGGAATCTGGCCCGCATATGATATTTGTAACCCTTTTTGCACAGGGGTCAATCCCCTTTGGTCTTCTTTTGGCGAGTTCTGTTGTTCAGGATGGTCATGGAATGCTTCCCTTGCTGGCTGAGTCAAAAAGAAGTTTTGTCTCTGTAAAGATAGTAAATTTTACTGTTGGGCTAATAGCAGGATTAGTTTTCTATTTGGTAGGGATATGGCAATAAATAACAATCATATAGCGATAACAGGCTGACGCAATGCTGATTAAATCAAAAAAGGGAGGGAATTTGATATGAGCTTGGCATCAGAAGAGTTGGTGATTGGGGGGAAGCAGCTAAAAAACAGGTTTATAATGGCCCCGATAAAGACTGGCTATGGTACAAAAACTGGAGAGGTGACCGACAGGCATCTCCAGTTTTACAGGCGACGAAACAAATATTTAGGGGCGATAACTCCGGAGCCCTTTTATCTACACCCTACGTTACGTGAATTGCCTGTCCAGATAGGGATCCATAACGATGATATGATTACAGGTCTAAGAAGGCTGGCAGATGTTCTACATGAAAATGGGTCCCTTGCAATTGCCCATCTGAATCACCCGGGAAGGATGGCAAACCCTAACATCCCTGGAAATCAATATCTATCTTCTTCCGCTCAAGTCTGTGCAACTGGTGGTAAACAACCAATGGCAATGGATGAGGAAAGCATAGCAGATGCTCAGGCGCTCTTTCAAAATGCGGCTGTCAGGGCTAAAGAGTCCGGTTATGACTTTATTGAGCTTCAGTTTGGGCATGGATACCTCATTGCTCAGTTTCTATCTGAAAATGTAAACAATCGAACTGATAGATATGGTGGAAGTTGGGAAAACCGCCTTCGTTTTGGGCTCGAGGTACTCGAAAGGATTAAGGAGACTATATCAATCCCTGTAATAGTCCGTTTGAGTGCTGATGAGATATTTCCGAAGGGGCTGAAGCTTGATGATATGATAAGGCTGTCAGTTGCGCTTGAACAAAAGGGGGCAGATGCTATTCATGTCTCAAGTGGCTCTGTCTGTGAAACACCGCCCTGGTACTTCCAGCATATGTCTATACCCAAGGGGAAGACCTGGGAGTTTGCCGCTAAGATCAAGAGCAAGGTTACTACTCCAGTAATTGCAGTGGGCCAGATAAACGAGAAGCATGATCCTGAAAAAATACTCCGGGATGGGTTAGCCGATGTAGTGGCTATCGGAAGGCCTTTGATAGCAGACCCTGATTTTGTTGGCAAGGTACTGGGAGATATACGCAGCCCTATTCGTCCATGTGCCTGCTGTCTGGAGGGTTGTATTGGAGGAATAAGGAGTGGTAAAGGCCTTATGTGTGTTGTGAATCCAGAGGTTGGAAAAGAGGAGAAAAAATTAGAGAAAGTTACCAAACCGAAAAAGGTTGCGGTCGTAGGTGGTGGTCTTGCCGGTATGGAAGCAGCTCTTGTCCTCAACGAAAGAGGCCACAAAGTAACCTTATTTGAAAAGAAGACACTGGGAGGATTGTTTAACCTCGCCTACCGTGCACCGAGAAAGGCCAATTTAGAGAAATTTAAAAAGTATTTTGTTGATGAGGTAACTGAAAAAATAAATGTCATTTTTGAAGATGCTCATCCAGATGAGCTGATGGAAAATTATGAAACAGTCATCCTGGCTACCGGGTCCCTTCCTAAAACCCCGAGTATTCCTGGATTGAAAGAATGGGATTGGGCAGAAATCCTGGAGCCGGATAAGACACCTAAGAACAAGAGGGGGGTTATTGTTGGTGGTGGCTTTATCGGGGCTGAGATTGCTGAGGTTTTGGTAAAGAATGGAAACGATGTAACAATTATAAAGAGATCGGAAGAGATAGCCCCAAGAATGGAAGTAATGTCGCGCAACTTTCTTTTAAAATCCTTAAAGGAATTAAAGGTAAAGATAGTAACCGGGGCTGATGTCGTAACAAAAAAAAGTGGTACCCTCTATCTGAGCATTGGCGACAAAGAGGGACGCATTGAGAATGTGGACTTCGTTGTTTACACAAAGGGGATGGTCCCGGAAAACTCAATGGAAAATAGACTCAAAGAAAAGGTTGAACTCTTCCTTGTAGGGGATTGCAAGGAAGTGGGGAGGGCCATGGATGCCATTCATAGCGCCTATGAGTGCGCTCTATCAGTTTAGGATTCTAAGAGATTGGAGAGATGTGTTAGCGTCTTAAATGAAATATACCATAGATTTAAAATTTGATCTTGATTTCCTTAATAGAAATAAAAGTCAAAACATTAACCATGGCTGACGTATTCCTGAATTTGTATAATCCTAAGATTGACTAACTAACTCCTAAAAAGTCTTTTGTGAGCGATTTTGGCCACTTTTGAAAAGTGATTCATGAAATGCTGAGCGTTTATCCAAAGGATCGACCCACCTATATAAGCCTAAGGGGTACCCTAAGGTTTCCTGCAATGATATTCCCTCTGATTGGGGGGATAATAGTTCAGCACATATCTTACACCTTCCTTTTTATAATCACGGTGTTAAGTGTATTATTCGGTTTTATTTTAACCTTTCGGCTCCATGAACCTCGAGAAATTGTGCCGATTAAGGACACGAAATCATGATGGAAATTTCTGAATGGACAGAGCTTTACCAGCAGGAACGTGTAGACAAGGACAGATTCTTTAGAGAGCATCCTCAGTCACCAATTCCTTTCGAGGAGAGGCAAAATTTTACAGGACTTGACTATTATCCCCCAGATCCGGGCAGTCGATTCGAACTTGAACTCCATCAGCATAGCGCCAAACAGGCGGTTCAGATTGAGGACACCGGTGGAAATATGCGGGACATGATACGATGGGGGGAATTTCACTTTCGAATAGGTGATTCGGAATGTACGCTTCAGACATATAAGAGCGACCCCCATGAGGAGCGACTGTTTATCCCGTTTAAGGATGCTACCAGTGGCAAGGAGACCTATGGAGCAGGGCGGTATCTGGACCTTGACTATCAGAAAGATCGTACGCCTGAAGGAAAATGGGTTCTTGACCTGAATAAAGCATATAATCCATGGTGTGCCTATAGCGTGAACTATGTGTGCCCGTTTGTGCCTATAGAAAACTGGCTTAAAGTGCCGGTATATGCCGGTGAAAAGAGTTATCCTGGCAACAATGGGTAATCAAAAGAGAATCGGTAATCATACTGTAGACAATTTGGTCTATGATTGTCCAATCGATTTCTCTGGCACTGTAAGAAAAAAGGAATAAAATGACTAGCCGAGATAGAAGTGAGGCTCATTTATGTCAATAGTTTCAACAGGCATTCTGCTGGGATTAGCAGTGAAGGCCTAACGGTTGAGGAGGTTAAATTATGGAAAAATTGGTAGTAATAGGTGGAGTTGCCGCCGGGCTATCTGCTGCGAGTGCCGCCAAGCGGCTCAAGAAGGAGAATATGAGCCCCGTGGTCTTCGAAAAATCAGGGTATATATCTTATGGGGCATGTTCTGAGCCATACTTCGTGGCAGGCCTTGTTCCTCAACCAGAAGATCTCATTGAAATTACTCCAGAGGAGTTTGAGCAAAAACGTTCTATCCCTATACACAGGATGCACGAGGTAGTTGAGATAGACTATAAAAATGGATATGTCACGGTTGATGATCTGATTAACCATAGGAGTTTCAAAGAGTCGTTCGATTACCTCATGATCGCCACAGGCGCTACTGGTAAGACCGTGGGCGTTTCTGGGGAAAAACTGAAGGGCGTGCATACCTTACGCACCGTGGAGGACGCTATTGCTATCCGGAATAGCGCGCGAGATGCAGAGGATGTAGTAATCTGTGGTGGAGGATATATTGGACTTGAGATGGCAGAGGCCTTCGTGAACATGGGAAAGCAGGTCACCATACTAAAGAAGACGTCTCAGATGCTGCTGAACTTTGACTCGGAGATGTCTGCCTTGGTTGAGGAAGAGGTGAGATCAAAGGGTGTAACTATCAGTACTGGTGTGGATATCCTCTCATTCGAGGGTTCTGGTAGGGTGGAGAAGGTAGTTACCAACAAGGGGGAGGTGAAGGCCGAGACGGTACTCATTGCAAAGGGGGCTGTCCCAAACGTGGGCCTCGCTAAGAAAATCGGTGTGGAGATAGGTGCAACCGGTGCGATTGCTGTGAACAAGCACCAGGAAACAAATTTAGATCGTGTTTACTCAGGGGGTGATTGTGCTGAGGCCTATCACATAGTGCGTGGGAAACCAGCGTATATACCACTTGGAACAACAGCCAACAAGGCAGGAAGAGTAGCCGGAGAGAATATTGGAGGGCTTAATACAGAATTCCCAGGCATTGTGGGTACCGCTGTATCAAAGATATTTGACCTGGAGGTCGCGCGGACCGGGCTCAGCTTAAAGGAGGCCATTGGTGATGGATTTGATGCCTATTCCACCACTATCCGCCACAGGTCTCGGTCTAAGCATTATCCCGGAGGTTATCCGATCACCGTTCACTTTATCACAGAGAGGAATACCCGGAAATTACTGGGGACTCAAATGATAGGCAGGGAAGGAGTTGCCCATAGAATAGATGTGATGGCTGCGGCCTTGCATGGAGGTATGACAGCAGAGGATGTATATCATCTGGATTTGGGATACGCACCGCCATTTGCCCCGGCATGGGACCCTATCCTGATTGCTGCAAATAAGGCCAGAAAAGCTTAAGCCAGTACTCACTCAAAAAAAGTGTGAGGGATTGTTAAAAGGACTGAAGATATCTGAAATAGAATAAAAAATTTAGAGCAAAAACAAGCTATAGTAGAAAGACACACTAATCATTTGTGGGTTGAATATTTTACGTTCGTAATTAGATTGTAGTTATAAAGGAATTAAGAAAGGAGGCGATTTAGATGCCAAGAGGAGATGGCACAGGACCAGCCGGAGGAGGCCCGGGAACTGGAAGGGGCCTTGGGCGAGGCGGAGGTCGTGGCAGAATGAGTAGCGGCAGTGGACTCGGAACGGGTGGAGAATGCGTATGCCCTAATTGTGGCTATAGAACTACTCACCAGACAGGTTCCCCCTGCTACGAGATTAAGTGCCCTAAATGTGGGGCGCCAATGACACGGTAGGTAACCTATACAGTATAACCCGGCCATCTTGTGTATTCAATAAGAAATGGCCGGGTGAGAGGAGAACCAAACAATGGCCAATCTCGTACTTGAGTTTTCACCTGAAGAGACTATGAGGATAGAGGCGATACTCATGGACAATGATGCTGAGGATGCATTACGTTTTTTAAAGGAGGTAATTAAGCCCAAGATAAGGTCAAAACGCTCTAATGAACTGGATACGGGTAAATCTACGGGTATTATGACATGATTGATATTTTTTAATGTTTTCCCTTGATCAATGCCAGTTACTCTTTAGAAAAATATGAAATATTACTGAACCAAATCTATAGATTACAGCATTATACTACATGCGAATTATTGAAAAGAGCATTTGGGTTTTGAATAAAAGGGGGCTTAATAAAAATAATGCATTGTGCTTTAAACGTCACGATAAATTAAAGAATAAATTGGATTGATGGAGAATCAGCAACCGAGTCTTGGTTCATACGATCGCTTAGAAAAGGCCTTAAGTGGTATTTTTGGCACTGGAGAAATTACAAGAAAATTGTCTCAGGTGCTTGCTTATGCCGCTGTAGAGGGTCGTATGTCTTATCAGAAAATAAGGGAGATTATCAAGGATGATCCAGAGGATGTGCTTCTTCTGGCTGAAAAATGGAGATTACTTTTGCCAGTGAGGACAACTAAGAGTTCTGGCTGGGAGGATCGATTGTTATTGCTTAAGGATGGAGAGATATATGAGATTCCAAATCTGATACGATATTTAGTAAAACATGCACTTGATACAGGAATATGGGATCCTGAAAACACCACAATAGAACTCTTTAAGGAATTTGAAGATCCAGACTGGGAAAAAATTACTGGATTAGTAAGGAGCATTGTCGAAAAGGCGACTGATTATAAAATTACCGGCAATCAACTAAAGGAAATATGCCTCCAGTTTGGTCTCAATGATAGAACTGATGGGCTGATAGCAGAGCTTAAGGCGGCGGGTATTATAAGCCCCAAGTTGGGCTCTATTCCAGATGTACTCGGAGCAAAATCACCTATCTATGAGCTAAACCCGTCCGTAATAATCTAAGGAGGAAAATATTAATAAATCAGCGTACGGGATATCCTCATCCATCGAGTCATAGGCAACTGCGAAGAAGTTGGTAAAGCCAAGGGTGCCATTCATAACGCCGATGCATGTACTATAATAATTTAATGTTTAAAATGATTGGAGAAAAATGGAAACAGATAACTCTTTTAAGGATTGTGTCATCGTCGCCTGTGGGACCTTAACCCCGGAGATAAACTACCTGAAAAAGGAAGGATTCTTAGATGCAAAAAAGGTCCTTTTCACCACTCCCGGACTTCATGAGATTCCGAAGGAATTAGAAACACAACTAATAGATAGAATTAAGAAGGCACGGGAATACTCAAATAAGATTATCGTTGTGTATGGAGGGAAATTCTGTTATGTTAACTCGGTTGACCTTTTCAGGACGATAGATACCATTATTAAGGAACAGGGTGAAGGGATTGTAAGGGTGCAGGCATCTCATTGTGTTGATATGCTGGCCGGTAAAGATGAAAGGGAAGAGATAAGAAAGGGGGAAAAGGTGTGGTGGATGACACCGGGGTGGATATTATTTAGACAGCATGTATTTAAGGACTGGGATAAAGGGCTGGCAAACGAAAACTTTCCAAAGCATACTGGAGGGGCGATTGTCCTCGATGGTATAGGTTTCTTTGATCACTATATAGAGGAACATACAGAGGAAATCCTTGAATACTCTGACTGGATGGCTATCCCGATTATTCCTCACGAGATTACCCTCGACAGATTCAAGAAAAAGTTACTTGATCAGCTTCACAAATTACAAGAGGGTGATACACAGTAATCATCTGATTTGATCTGTTTTCACAAAAAGACTATCAAGGTCGCAACCTACATGCAGGTTTTTCCCTCAAGCAAACTTATCTCAATTCGCCTAAGGTGATACATACAATGTATTTTTTTGGGAAATTTTTTGTAATTGCTCAAAATTCTGTGGAAATTTACTGCCTTTTTAGGGCATGAGTGTCTTTTTTTGCTTATGCCCTTAAATATAACTTAAGCTTAGTTGTCGTTTCAAAATTGGGTAATATAGACTGAGCATATGATTCTAAGGCCAAGTTGCTATTACCCAATTTTTAAACGACATGGCAAGGCGCCCTATTAGAAGGGCATAACAAAAAAAGACACCCATGCCCTTCCTTAAATTATTGAGCAGATACAATTTTTTGATCAATTACTATTAATACACCGCTTGCCTTGGTCGAAGTGATGATGGTTTCCTTTATCCCAATATATCGGGATTGCGCTGGTGATTTTTCCGACATGTCGGGATTAAACGTCAAACGATTCGAGATCTTAGCTTATATAGACACATAATTCAAATGATTATGAAAATGGATAAAAAAGAACTACCTGAACGTACTCGGCTTGAGACTGGGAATGAGATCAACCTGAGAGGCACTACGATCTGTCCTGGTATCGGCATTGGACAGGTGCGGATTCTCGATCGGGAATTCATTGTTCCAAGAAACGAGCTACTTGCAAGTCAGGTGCAATCAGAGCAACAACGCTACAGCAAGGCAGTAAAGCTTGTTACTGAACATCTCCGCGAACACATCGAAGAGGCCCATGCCGGTTCATCTCTTAGTTCCTCACTCATATTGAAAACCCACGAAGCAATGCTAACAGACAAGCAGTTTCATGATGCGGTGCTTTCCAGGATTTCAACCGAATACAAGAATGCAGCGTGGGCCCTCGAGGTGGAAGGCAAGCAGATCATTGCAGGGTTAGAGGCAAGCAGAAGTCCATATCTCATCTCCCGTGCAGAAGACATTCGTGATTTAGTTGCAAGCATTGTAGATGCCCTCTCTCCAACCCCAGAGACATACAAAAAAGCTTTACGTCAGAAGGGGGAATCGGAAGTGCTCATCTCCGACAATCTTTTCCCATCTTCAGTAATGGAGGCCCGCCGTTCCCACTCTGTTGCATTTGCCACTGAGAGCGCTGCCCTCTCATCCCATGCAGCGATACTTCTCAAAGGTTTTGGAATCCCGGCCATAGGTGGTCTGAGAGGCCTCAGAGAGTCTGTTGTAAATGGGGATCAGGTAATTGTAGACGCAGTCAACGGCCTCGTTATCATTAGACCTGAACCCGAAACCGTTCAACAATATATCACCTTGAAAAAGGAGCTGGAGGTCCCTGAAGAATTGCCTCCTTCACCTCCGATTAGTTCCCGTACAAAGGATGGCTTTGATATTCGTTTGATGGCAAATATCAATAATCCAGATCAAATCCAACTCGTGCTCCGCAATCGGCTTGAAGGGGTTGGACTATTTCGCACAGAATTTTTTGTCTTGGAGACGGAAAGCTTTCCAACAGAGCAGGCACAATACGACATTTATCATTACGTTTTCAGTGCCGCTGGCGGGAGACGGGTGGTGATCCGTACATTTGATATCGGTGGGGATAAACAGATTCCTGATCTTCATTACTGCACCGGGCAGAATCCTGCCCTGGGGGTTCGGGGGGTGCGCAGGCACCTCTTGCGGCGCCCCGATGAACTTCAGACTCAATTCCGTGCCATTCTTCGTGCCGCTGTGGGATTCCCAGCCGGCATATTGATCCCTATGATTACCACGGTAGATGACATAAGAGAGGTAAAGCGTCTCTTGGAAAGTGTTAAAGAGGAACTGCGTACCGAAGATAAGCCGTTTTCTGAAGAGATTCAAATCGGCGCCATGATTGAAATACCTGCTGCAGCGATAAGTGTCGGCGATATATTGGCGGAGGTAGATTTTGTCAACGTTGGGACCAACGATCTGCTCCAGTACTTCGTGGCAGCTGATCGAGATAACGATGTTGTTCTCAAATATGAGAACTTTGAGAACAAGGCATTTCTTTGGTTGCTGGGATTCATCATAGAGCGGGCCGCTGAATTGGGTAAGGAAGAGAACGTGACAATCTGTGGTGAGGGCGCTTCGCATCCAGAACTTGTCCCTCTTTTACTCAGCCTGGGCTTCAGGTCTCTTAGTATCACGCCAACTTCTGCTCAAGCAGTCCGTAATGCCATAGAAAACACAGATTTACGTGTTTCATCAATTAAGCCTACTGTGGACTAATATGTACTTGAAACAGATTTAAATATGCAGTGTCGTTATCATCCCGATAGGGAAGCCAGGGTAATATGCCAGAAGATGGGAGTAGGATACTGTCAGGAATGTCTGGATAATTGTGAGGCCTGCACAGAT
>Ga0315538_1001059_pt1 | contig 16669 bp, 12 predicted proteins | sample SalMarSW160230MG_2_FD_203834 | JGI IMG/M metagenome (GOLD analysis project Ga0315538, IMG submission 203834) | Salt marsh sediment microbial communities from the Plum Island Ecosystem LTER, Massachusetts, United States - Salt Marsh Sediment SW1601-230 ...
TAATATTTGTAGGATTAGCTTCGCTTTTTCTCTAGTCACTCCTTCATCAATGCACCTTTGTACATGTTTCTGAAGGTTTTCAAGATCAGCTCGGGCGTATTTGAGCTGGTTAAGATAGGTCTCCTCACGTTTGGTCTTCTCCTTTAGCGAAGCCTCGAGCTTGGCCACTTTTCTTTTACATTTCGCTTCTATTCCAACGTTGATTTCATTGTTATCATTCTTGGAAGACATTTTACCCTCTAAAGACTCCTATTAATCTAAATTATAGATTCAGATAAGATATATCTATTGCTCATCATTGTCTTTCTCCTCATAATCTTGGAATTCATAGAACTTTTGTACTCTGTTATCTCCAAGACGTAATGTGCACTTGTGTATCTGGATGGGGCTGAGTAGTTTTAGTAGCACATATTGTTAAGTTCAATCTTTGAGGTTATTCTTCCCTTCTAATTGCGGCTGTCTTCCTGCTCAATAGAATGTATGTGTCTGTTGTACATGATACTGTGTATCCTTGATTTGCTAAATCGTTTACTCTTTCATTTAACTTTGCCCATGTTTCTTCGTCACTAGTTTCTGGTACTTTCTCTATTTGCAATGTCTTAGGTTTCAAAGGCAACTTTTCACCTCCTAATCTTCAAAGCATCTACGTTCAAGGTCTACCGAAAAAACATTTAAGCACTACAAAATAATTTGCAATCCCATTTGTTTCTAATAATTCGTTTTCCAGCGATTAAATGGACATTGCCGCCAACAGTAACTGCTAGACTTGTAAATACAGCATCCGCATTCAACTCCGCTAAATTTCTTTGTGTTACCCATTCTATACTTGCTTCTAACATACAAGGAATAAAACCCCCGAATAAATTATCTAAAGTTGAGTCGTGGTGTGGTGCGCGCGCAGCTCTTGGAGCAATATCGTCTGTGTTGTTTTTTCTTCTTTTGAGTATGCATTTATTTTTCTTTGGCAACCCATGTTGTTATGGCTTCTTCGACAGCTTTTGACAGGTCACCCTTTTTCCCGCCAAATATCTCGACGGTCTTGAACCTGAGCGACTTTTCCAGTTCATCAGAGATTGCTACGCTTATTCTACCCATTTCAATTACCAACCACACAAATTTTAATTATTTTTTAATTTTTAATCGCGCCATCGCGCTAGATGTTTTTCCAATAAGCAAATTGTCTTATGTTGACTGTTAGTTTTGTTTTCATCATCATTGTTTATTCACCTTAATTTGCTTATTCCTATAAGTTATTATGTGCTTACGCGCTTATAAGGGTATTGGCTTAATCGTTTAAGCGTTATAGGTATTACCTTGGAAAAAAGTGCTAAGAAGGCGGTAAAGGTATATTCAACAAGTTATGCGCGCGCACACACTACCAGAAAGACAACCCGAAACAGCTATAAAACCAAGATAAACTCAAATGACTCAAAAATCTAAAGCGTTTCACTGCTCTTCAATCTTTTTTGTTGCCGCGAAGAATTTCCACGCTATAGCTGATGTAACATTCTGCAAGTTGCTTTTGTTTTGTCCCAGGATTTAAACAGTTGCACATTTGAACATACATCTTCCGCAACTTCTCAACGTCTTCACTTGATATCTTGAAAGGCAATTCTTTCCGTTCGTAAGCAGCTAATACTGATGACAAGCCATCGATATACTTCCTATTTTCCATAATATTCTCACGTTTTTTCCTGAATGTTTTGAACCATATTGAGACATTCTGGTTGGTTATTCTGTCTATGCAGTCATAACACGCGTTCAGTCTACCACCATCTTCGTTTCTAATAACTGAAACGTCAATAATCGGATAGTTACCACAAACATCACATTTCATATAATGCGATGAAACGAAATAGTTAACTAAAAGATACGTTTTGCCTTTATACTGAAAAGATCCAACGCCACGGACGTATTCAGGGATAGTTCTGCTTAACGCCAGCAAAATATCATCCGTTTTTGTCAGTTTGCACCACCTACTACACAGTTATGTCAACGGAAATCTTCGCCTCAAATAATCCTTTACAAATTCACGGTCATGTGCTAATTCTGTGCTTTTAACAATTTGACCCTCAAGCCTATCCAAAGCTAACCTGAACGTCTGCTCGACACCCCAACCTTCACTTGAACTGAAAAACGAGCCCTTCCTCGTTCTGAATTGCAGTCGACAGTGAATCAACTGATCGCCCTTGAAATTTGTACCATGCGTCTTCATGTAAACGAATAGCGTACCAGACTCTAATGTTTCTCCGTATCTGTGCGTGAAAGATTCGAAATCGCCAATAATGTACCCTCGTTGAATTTCATCAATTTCCACGTCTTTAACTGAAAACCGCACCATAAGCCTTCTCACTGGCTTTTCCATTTGAGCTAAAGGTTCAAGAAAGTCCCGTTTAGTCAATATGCCGACAGGCCTTCCTTTGCTAACAATTACCAAGGAGGAAATGTCGAATTTATGCATTTGATCCTCAGCTTCTGGCAATTTGGTTTCAGGCAAAACAGTGACCGCATGCTTCATTACACCCTTCGCTGGCATACTCAGAACAGGAACTTTCTCGCCCACTATTTCACCCCTCCTTTGACTCTGTCTCGGTTGAAAGATATTCCTAATAATATCGAAAATACTCACAATTCCCACAAGTTTTCCATCTCTGACTATTGGCACGTGAGAGATTCCCTTTTCTCTAAAAAGGCTTAGAATAGCCCCTACCGATTCGTCTTCTTCGAGGACAAACGGCTTCTTAGTCATTATCTCCTCAACACGGGTATTACCCCATCGCTCCATTACAGCTCCGTGGATAACATCATCGTCTGTAACAAAACCCAAGAGTTTCTTTCCACTGTAGACTGGAAGTTGCCTAATTTCGCTCTCAATCATCAACTTAGCGACCTTTCCGAGAGAATCATGCAGAGTAACAGCAGGGGCTGATCGCATCAAAGTCTTAACTTTAGTTCCAGAAGAATCAAAACTGGACCGTATTATCCATTTGCGAGAAATTACCCCTTTATATTCACCTTTACTATCTAAGACGGCTAAAACAGGCGGCGTCTCTTTTTTGAAAAGTGATAAACAAGAAGAAAGCGTATCATTTTCATGAACTTCTAAGAACCCTTGTGAAAAAACATCTTCCACGATCTTAACCATAGAAAACCCTTTCAGTACTATTATTCTCATGGCGTGATTTAAGCATTAAAAGAATAAAGTTGCATGTACGCACTATATGTTTACTAATGAATATAATTCGTAAATGCTCGGGCATCACCCTTCAAAAATAACAGAGAACCGGCAGAAAGACCTTTTTTAATCCACAACGAAGCATAACTTTATCGGGTACGCGATCAAATTAATAGTCGGGAGCTATTATGGCATATTTAACACAAACCCAGTCTGGACAACCTGTACTTATTTTGAAGGAAGGAACTTCCAGGAGTAGAGGGAAGGAGGCGCAGAGAAACAATATAATGGCAGCCAAAATTATTGCTGAAGCCATAAGATCTACGCTTGGACCACGAGGAATGGACAAGATGCTGGTGAACAGTTTAGGCGACATAACTATTACAAACGATGGCGCAACAATCCTAGACGAGATTGACGTAGAACATCCAGCAGCTAAAATGATGGTTGAAATAGCGAAAACACAGGACGATATGGTAGGAGATGGAACAACAACTGCCGTAGTCATTTCAGGAGAATTGCTCAAAAAAGCTGAGGAACTCTTGGAACAGAATATTCACCCAACGTTGATCGTAAGCGGCTACAGAAAAGCAGCTGAGAAAGCAATGCAAGTTCTAGACAATATAAGTGAAGCTGTGAAAATAGATGATAAAGAAACATTGAAAAAGGTTGCCATAACCGCAATGAGTAGCAAAGGCGTAGGATCAGCAAGAGAACATTTTGCAGACATAGCAATCGAGGCGGTAAAACAGATAGCTGAAAAACGTGGAGAAGGCTGGTCGGCAGACATCTATAATATCCAAATAATAAAGAAGGAAGGAAAGAGTCTTCTCGACACAGTACTCATAAGAGGCATAATTCTTGACAAAGAAGTTGTTCACGCAGGGATGCCGAAACGTGTTGAAAACGCCAAGATCGCTCTTGTGAATACAGCTTTAGAAGTGAAGAAGACAGAGATCAGTGCAGAGATCAGAATACGCGATCCAACTCAAATGAAAGCATTTCTGGACAAAGAGACAAACATGCTCAAAGCCATGGTGGATAAGATCACGAAATCTGGAGCAAATGTATTGATCTGTCAGAAAGGAATTGACGATATGGCACAACACTTCTTAGCAAAAGAAGGTGTTCTCGCGATTCGACGTGCAAAAGAATCCGACATGGAAAAACTTGCCAAAGCCACAGGTGGCAAAGTTGTCACAAACCTGAACGACATGACCAAGAAGGACCTAGGCAAAGCAGCGCTCGTCGAGGAAAGAAAGATCGGTGACGATAAAATGACGTTCGTTGAAGGCTGCAAGAATTCCCTTTCAGTGGCTATATTGATCCGCGGGGGAACTGATCGATTTTTAGATGAAGCGGAACGTTCAATTCACGACGCCTTATGTGTAGTCCGAGACGTGGTGCAAGAGCCTAAGATTCTGGCGGGAGGGGGAGCTCCCGAGATAGAAATCGCGAGAACATTGAGAGACTACGCTAAATCTCTGCCAGGCAGGGAGCAGCTCGCAGTTCAAAGATACGCCGAAGCGATAGAAGCTGTTCCGTTAACACTAGGAGAAAATGCCGGTCTCGATCCCATAGACATACTTACAGAGCTTAGAGTTCGTCATGAGAAAGGCGAGAAATGGGCAGGAGTAGATGTTTTCGAAGGCAAAGTTAAAGACATGGAGAACCTTGAAGTCTACGAACCATTGGTGGTCAAGAAACAGTTAATCAAATCCGCAACCGAAGCTGCTACCATGATACTAAAGATTGATGATGTCATTGCGTCTGGAAAGACGAAAATGCCCCCTGCTCCGGGTGGTCCAAGTGGGATGCCGCCTGGCGGATATGGTGGAATGCCACCAGAATATTAGCCGTTAGATCGAAAGATCCCCCAATGATCGGTCCGGTCAACATTATGAAAAATAGAGGTTGCATGCAGGGCGTAGGTGGAGTATTTGGGAAAAGACAGGCAGTTGAGAGGGGGAGAAAAAGGGGGAAGAGAGAAAGCTCAACCTAGTAAGAAGAAAGATCGTGAGATGAAACGTAAACAGGCGAAGCTTGACAGATTACAAAGACAGATAGATAGAAGTTAAGTTTTCACTCTTTTGAGGTAGCTTCAAACTATGTGTGTGCATGTTTTCGCCTTATGTCGCCGCTTCAAATTTTGGATAGTCAATGGAAAGGAAGTATAGGTAGTTGTCTTGAATCTTTTCAGAGTAGTGATTCGTAGATTTTTAGTGTTTCGTCAGCAATTTTGCGCCATGTGAAGTAAAGTTCATTGCTATTAATAGTAACTTTTTCTTCTTTTTTTACCCCTCGTAGTATGTTTTATTGAGGGGTAAGGTTTCTTCTGCTTTTTACCCCTCACACACATAATCTCTATGGTACCATCCTGTACCTTCCTATTCCATTATGGTACCATTCCATATACGGGGGGTAAAAAGTGGTATACTACCCGTCGTCCGTCGTATGGCCCGTCGCCCGTCGTCCGTCGTCCGTTGTTGTTGTTAAATTTTAACCCTTAGCAATTTTGAAATTTGAGTGAATTCATTCTTCAAACGTTTTATCTTTATTTATTAATATTGGTTTTTACCTTAGATTAGTCTCCTAATATGATTAGTTGTTTGGGGTTTTGGTTAGTCTCTTTTTGCAAATTATGACAGTCAAAGTTGACGTGATGAGCAGTGGCAATAATCAGGAGGGAAACTCCGGCATATGATCAACTGTTAGAAGCAGTGGTTTAAGGTTCCATTGCTGGACCAATATAGGTAACGTAGATTTCGTATCGTTCTATGTCTTTGCAGTCTGTTGCTAAGTACAGGTCTACTGAATGTGTTTCCTCGGGCTCTACTCTGAAGACATGACCGCCATGCAAAGAGTTAATTGGGTAGGTAACATCAACTGCGTCAACTCTACCTTGCTGATTGTAAAGATGGGCAGTCAGCTTCACATGATTATTATACAGATCAGGCGGAGAATCCTTGTCGGTCCAAATTGGGTCTGTAGTGTAATCGTTTCTGACAGTAACATTCACAATAAAACAAGAATCTTCCTCATGAGCCTCAACACCACCCACTGCCCTATAACTCCAGTTACAGAAGCCATACCGAGGATTGTCTGTAGAGACCAGAAAAATCATGGTTTCTTCTTCCCCTAACGGATAAGTGAGGTAACCAGAACTTGGACATTCAATGTCAGACGTATTAGAAGACGCAAACAGATAATGAAGCCCTAGAACAGAAACCACAACCACTGCCAAAGCAACTAACAAAACAAGCCGCTTCACGCCACTAACCCCCTATCTTCCTCTTAGCTAAAACAACAATTAGACCAGTGATTAAAAGAATCGGCAACAACAACCAAGCTGGAAACTCGGGAATAACGTTGCTGCTGAAGAGATGTGCAACATATGTTGGGTCATGCTGGATCAATAGACCATCCCACTTGGGATAGCAGATTCTATACAGTAGCGCTGAGATGTCATAATCCAAGTTCACGTTTCCTTCAATGCCCTTCGCTGAAGGAAACAGGTCGCTGATATTCAAGTTATCCTCGAAATAAGCCAACGTATGGTTCAGACTGTAATAGGTACCCTTAGGAACACTCGTTGTAGACGCAGCTTCTGATTTCACTTCGTGGGTCTCCACATTTTCGCCTATTGTAAGGTCATAAGTCTCACCAAAAAGAAACTCATAGGCTTTAACCATTTCAACCGCAATTTGACCGCTATCAGTCGCAGTTGCGGAATCTGCTGTTGTTGTAGAATTATAGGGTTCACCATTAACATATGCTGTGTACGGTTTGTCAGAAATTGTTACCGTGCTGAAAAGTAAGGAGAGGCTTAAACCATCCAGCGAAACTGGAGGTTCACCCCACATAGCCTGAACATCGGTTATTCTTCCAATGTCGAAACTTGTCTTTACGTAAGAGGTGTTTTCTACAACACAGAAATCGTAATTGAAGCCAAGCTGGTCGATCATCACTCTCGCCGCGCCCATTCCGGGTTGGTCTTCAGGATAGAGCAGAAATCCATCGATCTCCTGATATTTGAAGCCCCACGTGTAATGCGAAATTCCGTCTTCCAGAATTTTTTGGATGGGAGTAACTTCGTAGTTGATGCTGCTGTTTACAAGCAGGTAATAAGCGATTTCGGACTCGCCGGAGGTAAAATTGGCTTGGGGAATGCCATCCCCGCTAGTGTCATTGTAAACCTCTATCAGGGTCAACGTGTTTCCAACGAACACTTCCGTGTCATTTTCAATTTGAAAGCGTTGTCCTAGGAAGCTCATGATTGGGGAGTTGTATTCGTTAGAAAAGAGAGAGTACTGGATTATTTTGGTCTCGGAAACGTTAATCCAAGCATACCATACGCCTCCATATGATGTGGGAATTGATCCGTTAGTGTATTCAGCGTTTGTGTCAATGTTCTGACCTGAATAACCATTAGCTTCCCCGTTCGGAACTGCATATCCACTAGAATACAGGTAGGAGGATAATAACACAAACAGAATTACAATAGAGATGTGCTTTCTGAACATGCTATATCATTCAATATTATTTGAAGTTCAGTTTTATTGTTTTTGGGTAATATTAATTAATTTTAATCTATATTTTCTAAAAACTTATAATCAACAATAAAAAAATCAGTTACCGTCCCCCGAAGGGTAGACTCTACTGAAGGCTTTTTTAACATACTCCCGCAATGTTAAGCCTTCATCTTTTGCCAAGTGTTGAAGAGCTTTTGTTACTCCAGTCGTGTATTGAACCGCCTTCTTAGGTTTGTCAGCCATGAAACTAGGAATGTCTAGGTTGCGAGCCACCCTTCGCAGCACTCTCTTCCGAAGCCTGTCTTCAACTGAATTAAGTTTCAAACGCAGAGGCAACCGTAACGCAAAATCCACAACGTTTCTGTCAATGAAGGGGAGACGCAGCTCCACCCCATGAAAAGAGCAGACCTGATTGTCCCTCTGAAAGTTTGCGCGGTAAGCGTTTTCGATGTCATGGAACATTTTTTGCTCCACAGCCTCAGCGCCTGACTCTGCATATTCCGTGAGGTACCGTTGGTAGCCTCCGAAAAGCTCGTCAGCGCCCTGCCCAGCCAAAAGAACAGGATAACCCAGTTTCGACGCGGTTTCAGCCGTCCAATAAAAGGGAACAGCTATACAAGCATTGACTGAGTGGGGTTCCTCAATCAGCCACAAGGCTTCTGCAAGAGTCTCCTCCAGATCACTCACGGTGTAGGTTTGAAGATGCAGAGGCAGACCCAACGCTTCAGCCGCCTCCTCAGCAAACATGACCTCACGCTGACCCTCCAACCCCACCGAAACCAGCTGAACATCTAACCCAACATTTTCTGCCAGAACCGCAACTACACTGCTGTCTACACCCCCAGAAAAAGCCACAGCCACCGCTTCAAGGTCTGAAACCCGTTTCCTAGTCGATTCCAAAAGAAGAAGCTGCAGAGCCCGCGCCGCAGTCTCCATGTCCACGTTTTCTTTGGGAGGCATCCGCAACTCCTTAACGGGATGAAAAGAGAAACCATGCTCGTTAATAACTGCTATCTGCCCCGGCGGAAACGACCGCACATCCTCCAGTCCCATCTTCCACAGCGCCTTACGTTCAGACGCCACCGCACACACGGTATCATTCTCACCATAGTAGAGCGGAGTCTCCCCAAACACATCTCTTCCAGCAATTATTTTGTTGAAATCAGCAACAGCAAAAACGTAAGAGCCCTCACAGCTTTCAAGGATGCTGCCAGCATTTCTCAAGGCGTTAGAGCCAAGCTTTCCAACAATTTCCTTTACTTCTGGCAAATCAGGTGGATTCGGGGATGGAAACAGTCGACCCTCAAAAACAACTGTGAAACCGTTGCCCTGAACTGGTTGAGGCTGATCCCATGGAAGGATGCGGGAAAGGTTGTGACCTAAGGCAATGCTTGAACTACCGTTTTTGATGTTTAGTTGTTCAATTGATCTGGCGGTTATTACCGAGTCTGGAGTGGCAATTCCGTGACCTTCGTTTCCCCTGTGAGTCAACTCCCGTAACATAGACACTACCGTTGATACAACGTTTTCTTTCTTCTTGTTTACAGCAGCAACTAACGCTCCCATTGTTCACAGATCCATCCCGAGAGGCACATTATTTTTAGGCGAAACTGGTAAAAGGTTAGTTCAATACATTTATGTATCGTTTCCGGAGGAGAACAAGTTTGCCTATTCTTCCAATCGACACAGGACGATACGGGTCACCTGAAATGAGAAGAATCTTTGACGAAGAAAACAGACTACAAAAGATGCTGGACGTAGAGGCGGCGCTAGCCTGGGCGCACAGCCAAGTAGGCAACATCCCAAAAGAAGACGCCCAAAAAATCGTGGAAAAAGCCTCCACCAAATACGTCAAGCTGGAACGGGTAAAAGAGATTGAAAACGAAATCAGGCACGACGTCATGGCTCTGGTCAGAGCATTAGCCGAAGCCTGCGGACCAAGCGGAGAATATGTTCACCTTGGTGCCACAAGCTCTGACATGCTGGACACCGCAACCGCACTGCAACTGAAGGAAGCAGTGAACCTGATCGAAGAACGATTAAACGATCTGGAGTCAGTTCTGCTCGCTATGGCGGAAAAACACAAGAAAAGCATCATGATGGGGAGAAGCCACGGTCAGCACGCCCTACCAACAACGTTCGGCTTCAAGGTTGCAGTCTGGACAAGAGAAGTTGCCAGACACATCCAGCGTATCCAAGATTGCAGAGACCGCCTGTTGGTGGGTAAGATGAGTGGCGCAGTGGGAACTCAGGCGGGGTTGGGACCAAAGGCGCTTGAGATACAGGAGCTTGTCATGGAACGGCTTGGAATCAAGGCAGCAGACATTTCCACTCAGATCGTTCAGAGAGACCGCTACGCCGAACTTACCTGCATACTAGCCATACTCGCCTCGACATTAGATAATATTGCCAGTGAGATTCGGGAGCTGCAGAGACCCGAGATCGGCGAGGCTTTCGAGGCTTTCGAACAGAAGAAACAGGTTGGCAGCTCAACAATGCCTCATAAGCGTAATCCAATGATCAGCGAAAGAATCTGCGGCTTGGCGAAGATACTGAGAAGCCTTGTTTCGCCGGCGTTAGAGAATGTTCCTACGTGGCATGAACGGGACCTAACCCAGTCCTCGTGTGAACGGTTCGTGATTCCGGAAGAATGTATTCTCATCGATTACATGCTAACCTTGATGACCAAAGTATTGAAGGGGCTGGAGGTTGACAAAAAAAGGATGCAGAAAAACATGGAGATAACACAAGGACGGATGATGTCTGAGGCGGTTATGCTTGCCCTAGCAAAGAAGGGGCTGGGACGACAGAAAGCCCATGAACTCACCCGAGAACTAGCCATAAAAAGCCACAATGAACAACGAGCCTTCAAGGAAGTTCTCTCAGAAAACAGCACAGCCAAAAAAGTGCTCAGCCCCAAGGAAATCGACGAAGTAATGGACCCACGAAACTATCTGGGCACCGCAACAAAACAGATTGACCTTGTCATAGAAAAGACGAAACAAGAAAGACAGGCTAGGGGCTTACCAAACTAGTATCCGGTTAAAGTTTGATATTGGTCTATCAAGATTCCTTGAAGCTAAAAAATAAAAAAACTTGTTTTCAACAATACGCTGCTATTAGGCTCCTAATATGAAGGGTTTCTGTTGGTTGCTTAGGTTTTTGTTTAGCCACTTTTTGCAGATTATAGCCACCAAGGTTGCTACAAGGAGCAGTGGCAGGATAGCCCCTGATGGAAACTCTGGGATGTATCCAGATGGTGTGTATCTTTCGTTTTTGTTTGATTCTGTGAAGCCTAATTCTGCGTGGGAGCCTCCTCCGATGGCGTATAATATGTCATCTACGACGGCAACACCTAAGGACAAACGAGACGTCGGCATTGAAGTAGCAGTGCTCCAGCTATCACTTTCAGGATCATAGACATGATGCTCATCATCCCATAGTACATGTATTCTTTTGGGAGCAAACACACCTGTAGTTGCATCTGCGGATGCCCTTTCGGTAAACCAACTAGGCATGCTACTCCCCAAAACCCAGGTGTCGGTGGCAGGAGAATATATCTGGTTGATGCCACTAGAAGGCTCACCCCACCCTATACTTCCTATCACGTAAATTTGATTATCAACAACCGCAGATACGTAGCCACCTACGGCAGTTGCTATAGGCGTCTTTGTAGTCCACGAATCAGTTACAGGATCATACACTTCGTTAACAGTGTGAAACGGCCAGCCGCCGCTTCCAGCTATCAAGTAGATTCTATCGTCGACAACGTTTGCAGACAAATCAGCCCTAACAGTGGGCATTGGAGTTCTGGTTTCCCAAGTGTCTGTTAACGGATCATAGACTTCGTTTGCTCCGGTATATCCGTCGTCGGTTTCTCCGCCTATCACGTAGATTTTGTTTTGACAGACAGCTATTCCAAACCTGTTTCTTGCGGTGGGCATCGGTTCTTTGGTAGCCCAAGTGTCGTTTGCAGGATCGTACATTTCGTTTGTGCTAAGGTGACCACTGAAGTTAATTTGGTCGAGGTATCCCCCAATTGCATATATCTTACCATCCACAACCGCAACTCCCAACCCACTTCTAGCCGTGGGCATAGGCTCCAAGGTTACCCAAGAGTCCTCAGCCGCGTTTGCTGGAGAAACCAGAAAAGTTGACATTGAAAAAGAAAGAATGAAAAGCAAAACAATCGTTGATGCGGTTTTCTTCATGTTAAGCATCAATCATTTCTATTGGTTACACGGCGTAAAAGGATTTTTGTCAAGAAACCTTGACCAAACACCGCCTCTTTAAGGTCAAGAAAACTTGACCAAAGAAATGTGCGCACATCTGCACATCGGATGCCAGATTAGTATTCGGTTAAGGCTCGCTGCTGTTCAGTTTCTTTCTTCTTTTTTAAGTTCTGCCACTCTTCCGCTTTGACGAAGCCGCCCACCTGCTCCTTAATTTTCTTGGCTAATCTAGGTCCAATTAAGGGTAATCCAGTTAATTTCGGCAGGGGCGCTCTTTTTAGATCATCCATGCTTCTGAGACCAGAATTGTAGAGCACACGAGCTCGGGCTCTTCCGATTCCCTCCAACTTAACTAGCGGAAGAAGTTCGGGTTTCACTCCCTTCTCGATTCTAACCGTGAGTTTAGCGAGATGGGATAAGAGGTCCTTGTGTTTGAAGAGGGAGGCTAGTTCATGGGAGGCGTGAAGGAGCCACTTGGAGGTGGAGATAAGACGGTATAGGTCTCCGGGTTGGACACTGAATCGTTCAATCATTTCGTCTTCCGTTGTTTCATTCATCCAAGTCTTCAGCACCCAAGCCAGTTTGGCTTCTCCAAGAAACTCTTCGAAAGCTATTCGGTCCATCCACGCGTCTGGGAGATCACACATAAACTCCTCTTGGTGCTCGTCAACGAAGAAGGATAGTTCATCCATTTCTTTGGAGTATGGGCGAAGCTTAGGGAACATGTCTGGTGTGCGGGCGATCATGTGGAGAAAACTGATGTCAGTGAGCCTCTGCGCGCGGCTCGTAAGAGCATCCCGAAGGATAACGCCAGTGAGTGGGTCGATGTAGAGTTCGGAGACTCTTCGTCCAAACTTGGTGGCGTAGACCTTGTCGCCGCCAACCTCAATCATCTTTTCGGTATAAAGAAAACCCAAACTTTTCTGTATAACCCCCTTTATTGCACGAGGATCATACTGGTAAGCATAGAATGTTTTGCCGAAGAAATCGTAGATTCCCTGCTCTGTGTGAGCAAAATCCGAAGCGATTGTAGCTAAAACATGAGACCTGAGAATCCGTTCCACCGCCAGTTTAGACCATATTCTCTCCGTTTCTGCGAGAATGTAGCTTTCCATGAGGTAATCGCGTTCGTCCTCACTTTTGGCTATCAGGAGGGCGTCTCCAACCTTGTCGTATCGGGGTCTTCCGGCTCTTCCAGCCATCTGCTTGTACTCAAGCACCGGTATGGGATAGTAGCCGTAACCGGGCGCATATCGCCTATACTCGTTAACGATAACTACTCTCGCAGGAAGATTCACTCCAAAAGCTAACGTGGGAGTAGCTGTTAAAACCTTGATTTTTCCTTCTCTAAAGGCGTCTTCAATCAGTTTCCTGTGACCGCCGCCCAATCCAGCGTGATGAAAAGCCGCTCCGTTGCTTACAACCTCAGCTAACTGCTCGCTGATTCTTGTCCTCGCTCCTGTCGCAAGAATCTGCTCAGATAACTGCTTTAGAGAACGTTTCATGGGCTTTGACAAAATAGGTTTGATGCTGGATGCCAGCTTCTTGGCTAGGCTTATCGAGTTTCTCCGGGTCCCAGCGAACGCCAATGCTTGACCCCCAGATTTTATGGTGTATAACGCCAAGTTGATGGCGGGGTTTTTTGTAGTTTTTTCTATTTTCTGGGCGCCGCCGTCTTTGAATAGAATCTCGTCGTGGAGGAATACGCCTTCCCTGAGGGTTACGGGTCTCCATTCTGTTGTAACTGAGGTTGCTTTCAGCCATTCTGCGACTTCTTCCACGTTCTTTATTGTGGCGCTTAGGACCAGAAGTTGGACATCAGGGTTCACTTGCATGAGGCGAGCTAATACCACTTCGAGGGTTGGTCCACGGTCAGCGTCGTTGAGAAGATGCACCTCATCAGCAACCACCAAAGAAACGTCACTTACCCACTTCGCTCTGTGCCTCAGCAGAGAATCGGCTTTTTCGTTTGTAGTAACGATGATGTCATACTTTCCCATCCACGGGTCGCTGCTGTCATAGTCGCCTGTGCTGATGCCCACACTGACTCGTCTTCCGTTTCTCTTCTTTATGCTCGTGTATTTTTTGAATTCTTCACATTTTTCGCTGGCTAAGGCTCGGAGAGGAGAAAGATACAACACTTTTCCGTCTCGTTCTAGCACATGCTTGAGGGCACACAGTTCAGCAACCAAGGTTTTGCCTGAGGCTGTTGGACTTGCCAAAACAAGGTTTTTTCCATCTAAGGCTCCGGCTAAGACAGCTTCTTGTTGAGGGGGATAAAGTTCACCGATTCCTGAACTGAGTAGAACCTGTTTTACGGACTCGGGTATCGGCAGTTCTTCGATTCTCAATGCGTACGCCCTTTAGGTTAAGTCTTTTTGATGTATCCGTCTCGGGGTGCGAAGAGTGTTCCTTCTTTCAGCATCTGTCCAATGAGCCGTTCTGCTTCTCCAGATAATATGTCATATTCGGCTTGAAGCCTCTCCAACAGTCTTGCTTTATCCACCATCCCCGTTTCCTTTTCCATGCTTGAAATGAGCCCAAGAATAACAGACATTTTGTCGCGGAGGCTCTTGGGTTTGCCTGTCATTATGATGTCTATGTCAAACTTGTGGGAGGAAATGTCGATTCCAACCTGCTCCAGAGACTTCGTCATTATGGCGATGGCACTCTCAGCATCCTCTGCAAGAACCTCTTTTCGCAGTGACGCGCGAGCCCTAGCCTCAGCCACCCTCACCAACGATTCCAGTTGCCGGGCAGTTATAGCTACAGGGGTTCCCTCGGTTTCGCTGGCTGATCGCATAAGCAGATAGAAGGCTTTGAGGCGTTCTAGAGCATCTTGTGTCAGGACAGGCTTCAGGTTTTTGGCGTAGCTTATGTATTTTCGGAAAAGGTCAGGTTCTATGGGCGGCTCAACTGGAGATACGCCTGTTCTGTGGAGGTTGAGGATGTGCTCGGTCATCTGTATATCGTGGGTCTTTTCTGGCACGTCCCTCAGAACGAAAATCAGGTCGAATCTTGAGAGGATGGTGACTGGAAGGGAAATGTTCTCTGCCACTGTTCGGTAGGGGTCGTATCTGCCCAAGGATGGGTTAGCTGCGGCTAGGATGGATGTTCGAGCGTTTAAGGTTGCAACGATTCCGCCTTTAGCCACTGAAACTGTATGCTGCTCCATGACTTCGTGAATGGCTACCCGGTCCTCAGTTCGCATCTTATCCATCTCGTCTATGGATGCTATACCCTTGTCCGCCAGCACCAAGGCTCCGGCTTCTAGGGTCATTCCTCCAGTTTTGTCGCGAAGCACTGCAGCTGTTAATCCCGCTGCGGTAGTTCCGCGTCCAGAGGTGTATAGACCGCGGGGAGCTATTTTTGCCACGTATTGTAGGAGTTGGGATTTGGCTGTTCCTGGGTCTCCCACCAGCAGAACGTTCAGGTCTCCTCGGATTGTGATGTCTGGGAAGTGTTTTGCGGTTCCTCCGAAGAGGAGATACATTATTGCTTCTTTGATGTGCTCGTAACCGTACACAGAAGGCGCTAAAGAACGAAGGATCTTGCTGTGGATTTCTGGGTCCTTTGCCAGTTCAAGAATCTTTTTCTCTTCTTCTGGCGTGATGAGGACTTTGTCTGGCTCCTTACTCTCCACGTCGATAAAGTTGGTGTCCAGATGTAACGTGAAGGATCGGAGGTGCCCAACCCGGGGGACGGTTGGGGCAACGGCGCGGGTGATTCCGACTACACAAATGTGGTCTCCGGGTCGTGCCGCGTCAACGAGGTCTCTTTCGAGGAGTTTGATGTCTAACCATCGTGGAAGCTGACCGGGAGGAAGGTCCTCTGGGCGTTCTTGGATGCGGACGTCTTGGGAGTCGATGAATGTGGATTCTTCCTGAATAAACTCGAAAGAACTTTTTCTTCGGCATTCGGGGGCGCTACATGCGAGGGGAGCTGCCAGGAAGGGTCCAGATTGAGTAACATGGGACATTGCGCCGCACCATTTGCATTTGAAGGCTGCTTCCATAACCATGGGTCTGGCGGGGCTGGCGCGGACAACGATGCCCTCCAGCATAACAAATTTTCCGATGTGCTTGGAACCTAGAATTCGCAGAGGCGTGGATTCGGGTAATCCGCGAAAACGGACTATGACGTTTCCGATTTCTTCGGCGTATTCGGGTTCCTCTATCTGCAGTTGAGCCTTGGCGGCGCGGTTTGCGTACTCTAGGTACTCGTCGGGTTTCTCCATAAGTTGTTGTAAGAGTTTAGGTTCGGCTGCCAAGAGTTCGTCAAAATCTACAACAAATGATTTGTTTCCGGCGACAGCCATGCCTGAGAGACGTTCACGGTATTTGGTTGCTTTGAAGAAGTCCAGAAAGAGCACCTCGGGGTCCGCTGTTAACGTTTCTTCTGTCATGTTTTGCCGCCTCCTTGGTTTTTCAGGATTTCAGTTTTCCATTCACTAATAATCTTATGCAAACAGTCATAGACATATTTTTCTTCTTTTGTGAGGCTCCGTAAGATTTGACCTGTTTTTTCTCGCCCCGATGACGCCAAAGAAACTATCTTTCTCAGTCTCATCTGGGTTATGTCGTCGGAGAGATTCTTCGCTTTGTCATAATCAACCCTTTTTTCAGGCTTCTTGATGGCTTCCTCATTCAACTCTTCTAGGTAACGCCGCAGTTTAGGATAAAAATCCTCTGGAAGAGGCGTTAACCTTTGGGAAGCCTGAGTACGTTCTT
>Ga0315538_1001069_pt1 | contig 16610 bp, 18 predicted proteins | sample SalMarSW160230MG_2_FD_203834 | JGI IMG/M metagenome (GOLD analysis project Ga0315538, IMG submission 203834) | Salt marsh sediment microbial communities from the Plum Island Ecosystem LTER, Massachusetts, United States - Salt Marsh Sediment SW1601-230 ...
TGCTCCATCGCTTCTTTTGCCTTTGGAGTCATCAAGGGCATTACCAGCACTTGATAGCCGTCATTGACAAAGAGCATTGAGGTATAGGCATTGACGAGCTTGAAGTCCACCATACCACCGCAAGCCTTGAGAGCTTCGGCTAAGTATCCCCCATCTACCCTTACAGAACCCTGTCCATCGGTGTCAGCAGAGATTATGGTTTCTCCCTTTTCATCAGGATTAGCCATAACAATCTTGCCTTCGCCAATGGCAAGGTCTATGGGATAGTCTTTGGGATTGCTCGACAAGGCTTTGAAGGAATTAACAGCCTTGACAGCCTCGATGGTGTCAAAGTGCGCTACGGTGTTAAACTCTGTCGGTATAACCTTCTGATAGTCGGGAAATTGCCCCTCAGCGCCACGCCATTGATAGCGTATTGCTTCGGTGTCAATTACCAAGCTCATGCCGTCAAGAGTATCACCGCTTGCCTCAAAGCCTAGCCTCACCCTCTTTGCCTTGCGTAAGGCATTGGCTATGCCTCTTAGCTCGTCTTTGTGGACTAGCACATCGCCCTCGCCATCGTCGTAATCCAGTGTAACAGTCGCCAGTCTATAGCCATCGGCGGCAACCAAAGACAGCTTGCCTTCTTTCGCCCTAAAGAGAACGCATTGTAGAACTGCTCGTTTTTCATCCTTAGCGGTGAAGGGAAGCACTCTGTTGATTGCCTCTGCTAGCTCTAGGCTTCCGAGATTAGGCTTAACGCTGTTATCTGGACACACTCTAACTTCGGCAAGGGTCATTGGCGTCTTATCGCCAATCCAAGCCGTGTCCTCAAGGTAGCTGGTAGTAGCTCCGCACACTACCTTCAGCCTTTTAGCAGCAGCCTGCGCCTCGCTAGCGCTGCCGTTAGTGGAAGGCACTATCTTAACGATATTGCTTCCGCTAAGAGCTTTAATATAGCCTAGTAAGCCTTTCCGCCCAATAGTGAAGTCCATAAGCAAAAGCCTATCGGCTAATGTTCTGGACAGGGCGTTTACCAGTTTAGCCTTGTGAGCCACAAAGCCTTCGCCTGAGCGTTTGCCCACGATATTAAGTTGTTCTATTAGAACACCCCCTTTCGGCTATTCTCCGATGACGGGCAAGTCCATCGGTAGCCAGTAGTAAGCCCTCGCATAGCTGAACCTCGCTAGCCTATGCGGTTGCTTCTACTATATATAAGTCCGAAATTGGCTAAAACCTTACCCCTATACCAAAGAAAGCTGGTAGCGTTTGCGTAGCTTTGTCAGGTATTTATACTCCGCACCTGTTAGCGTTTCGCCCTCCATTCGTTTCTTGGCGATTGCCTTTAGTCGGATTGGCGCTCCGAATAGGAAAGTCTTGGCGTCTAGCCATTCTTCCAAGTCCAGCGCCTTATCATCAGCTATCAACTCGGCAAGCTCGGTGATATTGCCCTCACTGTCTATGATAGGCTGGTTTATGCTTTCCAGAGTGATAGCTCTATAGCAATCACAGTAAGCCCAATTTGCTCTACACTTTGCCCGCTGTGCTTTGCTACAATGCTGGCAATCTAATCCCTTATAATAGGAATAGTGCTCATACCAGTAATGGTCTTTAATATGCTCGGCAATACGATACATCGCAGCTTCGCTGAGCGTCTTATACTCTGCTACTCTAGCAAGCCCTTCAATGATGTCGTGTAGAAGGTCTTGCCTGTCGTCTATCAACGCCTTGTGAGTGAATCGCAAGCCTACTTTATAATAGGTCAAATACGGCTCTGGTAGCTGGTCATAGCCATTATTACCATTGTCAACTTGCTTTCGCTTGTGCCTTTGGCTAGACTTTAACTGGCGAGGCTTTGTCAAGGTAGTGAGGCAGGTTGCCTCACGTGAGCACCACTGGCAAATGCCTTGCCTTTCTTCTAGTGTCCATACCTTATGGCAATTACTACAGTATCCAGTCATAGCTTGCCCCCTTTCCGTCTATTTGCCCCAAAGGTAAGCAAGCGCTCAGGTCAGGCTTATCAGATATTCAGTTGTTAAAGTGCGATTATCCAGTATCCATCATCACACAAAAGGACATTTTGTTCATTAACAGAATGAACCTATATTTTCGTGAACGATTTGAAAGCAAGCGATTTCCCATGATTTTACGAAGGAATGAAAACCGCTACTGCTGTGCGGTCACCGATATAGGACGCTACCTATAGAGGGCAGCAAGGGGGTTTGCCCAAGCGCTCTCAGAGGCAGCTCTCCCAGTCTCAGTGAGGCGGAAGAACCGGCGAGGATAGCCTCGGGGATAGTTGTCCTGAAAGGTTGAGGGCTCTTCCTTCCCGCTCTCTTCCACCCAGCCCAGCCTCTGGAGATTTGAGAAATAGACAACGAACGAGTGATAGCGGCAACTACTGGACTTGTAGGGTGTCCGCAGCAGGTACCGTGCGGTAAGCTTTTCTATTCTGTCGGGAGAGATGGCACGCTTCTCACGCCTGGCCTGTTTTTCTTCCTGCCTTGTAGCTCTATCCACAGCAATCGCTCTAAGGAGGGCTTGCTTGTAGTGATAGCAGATGTCGGATTGAGGCGCACCAACACTTGGGTCTATCTGTGGCGAACCATTTGGCTCATGGCCCATCAGAAACTCCCGAATAAACCAGCCACAGCCAAAGGGACGGAGAAACCCTCCTCTTCTAGGTCTGAGGTCCATTTCCATTTGCCTCTTTGCTCCACAGCCGGTCATACCAGCCCCTCAGTTCCTCGCCCGCAACCTTCCTGTATTTCGCAGTGGTGTCAAAGCTGGTGTGGCCGAGGTGCTCCTGGAGGAGTCTGAGTGCATCACCAGAGTCATTGAGTTTCACCGCGTGGACGGCGAAAGCATCTCGCAATCTATGCGGGCTAATGCTGTGCATTTTGCCCGTGTCAGGATTGACCAACTTAGGAAGTCCTGCTCTCTTGGCGCATTCCGTGACGACCTGCCATGCTCTGTGACGCTTTATACCGAAAATGAGTCTCTTACCATTCTTATTTACCGGGCCGCCGCGTTTGATAAAATCCTCCAACATTGCCGAAGTATCCCTATCCAGAGGGAGCACCCTCATTCTGCGATGTTGCTGCTCTTTGATTGTTGTCCCTGCAACCTTTGCGCCGCACTTCGGACAAAAGCTGTGGCTCTTCCCCAGTCTGGCGCCGCATTTGGGGCACGCCAAATTAACACGTGCCTTGAGATGCTCGATCCTGACAGTGCCCTGGTCGAAATCTATATCGTCGACCTTTAAGGACAAGGCCTCTGAAACTCGGCAGCCAAGATGGAACAGCAGACTAACGAGCAACCTGTCCCTTAGATTGGTTGCGGCCTTCTCTATTAGGGTCACCTCGGACGGTTCGACGTACACCTTCATTGTCTTATGCCCTTACTTGGCTCCTATAGTGACAGGAATGCAGAATGGGATGTTATGGTTACAATTGTGTCGCAACAATGACCATCGTTGGACTACCAGACAAGGCAGTCCAGGAGGCAAGAGAAAGAGTAAGGTCAGCCATAAGAAACTCCTACTACAAGTTCCCTACCAGGCGTATTACTGTCAACCTGGCTCCAGCAGACCTAAAAAAGGAAGGCCCTGCTTACGACTTACCCATAGCCATAGGCATACTAATGAGCTCAGGACAGCTAAACGCCGACCTCACCCACAGTATCTTTTTAGGGGAGCTCTCTTTGGATGGCAAGCTACGCCATACCCATGGGGTATTGCCCATGGTAGCTTTAGCCCGTGATAAAGGCTTATCTACCATATTCGTGCCTTTGGATGATGCTAAAGAGGCTTCCCTTATAGATAATATACATATATTCCCTGCGGAATCGCTAGCGCAACTGGTTGTTCACCTTCAAGGAGAAGTAGATATCCCGGAGTACCATAGCGAGCTAAATTGGGAGCAGGAATTTCGCCCTAGTTACGCCTTCGATCTCATTTATATTAAGGGTCAGGAGCATGCCAAGAGAGCTCTAGAGATAGCGGCGGCGGGAAGACACAATATCCTCATGTGTGGTCCACCGGGAAGCGGCAAGACTATGCTGGCTCGTTCTCTGCCCTCGATACTTCCCCTGTTGACCATGGAGGAAGCTATCGAGGTAACCAGGATTTACAGCGTTAGTGGATTGTTGCCGCAAGACACTCCCATCATTGTAGAGCGTCCTTTTCGCTCCCCTCACTATACTATTTCCCATGCTGGCTTGGTAGGAGGGGGGCAATGGCCAAGGCCCGGGGAGATAAGCATGGGGCACCATGGGGTGCTTTTTCTGGATGAATTTCCTGAGTTTGGACACACTACCCTGGAATCACTGCGCCAACCAATAGAAGATAGAACAATTACCGTCAGCCGTGCTCACGGCAGTGTTACCTTCCCTGCCAGCTTTATGCTGGTTGCCGCTATGAACCCCTGCCCCTGTGGGTATTATGGTGACCCGTTTAAGGAATGTAAATGCTCGTCAAGAGAAATCTCTCGCTATCATAAAAGGATAAGCGGACCGCTACTGGACCGTATTGATATCTTCGTTGATGTTCCCCATATCGATTATGAAAAGCTCACTGAGGATAAGCCCGGGGAAAGCTCGGATAAAGTCAGGGCCAGGGTCAAGGCGGCACATGAAATACAGCTTGAACGTTTTCAAGGGACGAAGCTGAAATGCAATGCCGATATGACGCCCAAGGAGGTGAAGGAATTCTGCACGATAGAACAGGCAGCCCAGAGCCTGCTTCGCGCCGCCATGAAGCAGCTTCATCTCACCGGCCGGGCCTTCCATCGCATCCTCAAGCTTTCCCGCACCATCGCCGACTTGGAGCATAGCGACATCATCAAAACGCACCATATGGCTGAAGCTCTACAGTACCGACACAAGGAAATAATTTAAACCTAGAACCTGCTCGGTATACACGTCAAGCTAGAAGGAGAATACGTCAGCACCAAACCCTGAGGCGTGAAGGAATATGCTTGCTCCTTGGCTGAAACTGGCAATACGCCAGTGCTTTTTGCATGTTCTTGGAGTAGGAAGGTTAGTGGACAAGGGCTTTGCTTCTGTTTAATCTTGATGGATCTTGCAGAGTAGTGTATTGCTCCGGGAGGACTTGGGTACCAAAAGGTTGTTTCCAAAATGAACAAGTGATACGCTAAATCATTAGGGGGATTAAGACTATATCGTTATGATCACTGAGGGTTTATGAGAAATAATCTAAGGGAAAGACTTCTTGAGGAATACGCGCGAAAAGAGCAGCTATATGGGGAGTTCGCCTCTTTGGTGAAAAATATTCTTGGGGTGTTTTTGGTCGGTAAGGGCTTCAAATTTCAGATTTTTCATAGGGCAAAGGATAAAAATAGACTTGCTGTGAAAATAGACCGAAAAAGACGAGCGAGGAAAGAGTATAAGAGACTAGATGATATAGAGGATCTTGCTGGAGTTAGAGTAGTCTTCTACTTAGAGAGCGACAAGAAAGACTTTTTGAGCTCATTCCTAAGCGAATTTGAAGGTTGCATTATTTCTCACGAAGAAAATATGATCCAAAGGGTTATCGTGGGACTCATATCATATTTCGTTTGGACGAGGAACGCTCGAAACTGGTCGAATATCGCAAGTACACAGGCTTTAAATGCGAGATACAGGTATCCACAATCTTGTTCCATGCATGGTCCGAAGTTGAACACGACATTATTTACAAGCCACAAAGAGAGGAGCAATTACTAAGAACATTGGGGCTCGATGATCTTGAAGAAAGTTTCCAAGAGCTAATGGTTAAGCATATACAAGCTGCAACATTCCAGCTGGATTACCTTAACAAAAAATACAAAGCTATAACAAAGGCGGGCGAGATTCTAAGTTCAGATTTCTTGGTTGATATTGCTTCTTCCAGAAGCAATGATGAGATTTACGAAATACTAGAAGTTATCGAAGATTTTTATTACAGGAAGCCAGAAGAAACACTGGCGATAGTCAATGCTGTAATTAGTAAACAGGCATTACCTCCAATAGTAATCCATCGCTTTGGAGATCAGGAGATACGTGGAAGAAGTCACAAAGACCTAGTGCTGAAAAGTATAGGGCTGCTCTCTAATATCCGGTACTTTAAACCTGATGAGGTTCTGGATTTAGTTGCTCGACTTTCTCAGGAAGAAGATAAGCAGATCAGCAGTGAGGCGTTAGAAGTCGTCCGAGAGTTTGCAAAATATGACTACAACGTTCTTACGAAGAGTAAAATCGGCTACGGTGCACAACGAAAGATTCCTGATTTTATGCTTGGCTGGTCTATGGAAGAACGAATCCAGCACTTAGATTTCATAGAGGTTGCAGCAAAAAAATTACTCAGTTCGACTGTCGAGGGTTCAGAATTGACTGCTGAGAATACTCTCACTATACACTTTGGGGCCGTCACTCCTAGCAATTTCTAAAGATCCGTCAAGAGGCGATGGACCTTATTTATGACCTCTATCAGACATCTGCCGACCCGAAAATGAGATTGCGAGTCGTCCAAGTGTTAGAGGAGGTTACGCAAACACCTTCTAATGTCGCGTATGGGGACGATCTTATTGAGATGATTAAGGAGGATCTTGGATATCTCATTGATATTTACCGCAATATGCTCTTTGAGGATGATGGAAAGATGATAAAAAATCTGGCGGTTGTCGAAGCAATTGAGCAGACGCTTCACTGGATCAACAAAACCGATAAATTCAAAACCCAGAATTCCGAGGAACTACGCAAAGAGATACTCCAAGATGAATTCTACCAACTATTTAGGTTATTAGTTGGAGATCCTATTACTTACCGAGAGGAAGAAGGCTGGGATACGGCAAAGCAGAAACGTGCAGAAGAAATAGATAAACTCATTGATTCTATTGAGGAGGCGCATATTGAAGAGTGGTCCGATAAGCTGAACAGAATTGCAGCTCAGCATGCGATGGTTGACGATTGGCAATTCAACACCTTCAGGTTTTTCCTACAGAAGCTAACACAGGTAAAGCCACGATTAGCCGACAAGATTCTTAGTGAAGCTTTTACAAATAACTTACCTCTCAAACACTTCACTGTTAGCTTTCTGGGTGGTTTCAGAATTGGAGTTCAATTTGAGCTATGGGATAAGTACGCCGATAAAATCACCAAGGCTCAAGATACTCAGCTTATGAGTGCTATTCTCTATTCATTAATCCTCCCTGAGGGAACGAATTTGGAGAAAAGCATTAGAGAACACGATCTCGACCTAGTCGATAATATCGTAAAAAAGCGAGCGCCCTTTTCTTTCCTTAAAGAACAAGATGATCAGACGTTGCATCACGCGCTGATAAATGTACTAGGCCGCAACTACAAACGTTACCCAGAGCGAATCGAGCCATTGATTAGGGAGGAGATTAAGAACAATCCTGGACTTCTAGATATGTTTTTCACGGAGTTTCCGGTACTGACTATGAGGGACTGGATACATATTCAAGAACTGCAATCAGAAACTATCGAGTTTCTGAAAGAAGCGATGGTTGAACTGCCCAATATTGACTGGCATGTACAGGGGTTGTTATTGGCAATTGGCCGACGCGATGGACTGCGTGCTGTATTAGACGTGTTTCTTAAGAGAATTCAGCAAGATGCTAAAGAGAAAAAGAAGCGAAGACGACTTGGCGACGACCGGTATGCAGCTATTCCATATCACATTAACTCTGATTTGCGTGATTTTATTACTCAGCACCCAGAGTACAAGGAGGTTGCAAGTGAATGGGTTGTTGGGATGACCACTGGTTGGAGCGTGTACAACTGGCATGTGAGTGACTTCTTACAAAGTATTGGGAAAGGCTTTGAGGAGATTCTCATGTCGCTTGTCGGAAAAGGAGATGACAGTAGTCTAATGAAAGCTGCGCGTGCCATACAATCCATCGAAGGATCTAACTTCGATTTGTGTATTGAGATTGTTCGCAGGACTGATAATGAACGAATCCTAAGCCAAATTGCAAGTAATATGCATGCTACGGGAGTCGTTTCTGGAGAATATGGGATCGCTATGGCTTTTGAGGGAAAGGCAAAGGCACTGGAGAAGTTTAAGAACGACGAAAGCAAACGTGTTCATAAGTTTGTTGCGCGTATGATCAAAAGCTTTCGAGAGAGCGTCAGCGGGCGGATGAGGAAAGAGAACTACGCAAGATAGAGTTCAAAGGCTAATTTTCCACTGGATGATCACTCCGATTTATTGAGAACCCCTTCGCCGCTCTCCAATGCTCAGAGGAAGCTTAAGGCGCAAGAATCCCGCCAATAATCAGCAGTACAATGCCAACGATAAGAGAAATCCTGCCTCCTATTTGCCAGGCTTGTAGCCAGAAACGCTCGTGTTCATGGGTTATAGTCTCCTTAATATCTCTTCGGGTTAGCAAAATAGAATTGTAATATCTTTTCTTTTCCCTCTTGTTCCAGAGAATAAAAATAATACCCAGGAGGAGGAAGAATCCTCCCATCACTAAGATAATTTGGTAACTAGCTAGAGACATTTTACTCAACCTCCCCCCTCGAGAATTCGAAAATTCTGAGATGACCCTACTTAATCTCTACAGTCGCTCCAGCAGCTTCTAATTTCTGTTTTGCTGTTTCGGCCTCTTCCTTGGGGACGCCTTCTTTGACTACCTGTGGAGCAGCCTCCACCAAATCCTTAGCTTGCTTTAATCCTAGAGTGGTTACCTCGCGCACTGCCTTGATAACTTCGATTTTCTTCTCGCCGAAGCTCTTTAAGGTGACGGTGAATTCTGTCTTCTCCTCCGCTGAGGGTGCTTCTGCTTGCGCGCTAGGAGCAGCTGCCGGCGCTGCTACTGCTACAGGGGCAGCGCTAACTCCGAATTCATTCTCCAGGGTCTTGACCAAATCAGCCAGATCCAGCACTGTCATAGTCTTAATGGCAGCGACAATTTCCTCCTTGGTCAAACCCTTGGCCTCCTTCTTAGCCCTTGGAGCTTCCTTTACCTGTTCTTCCTTAACTTCTTTCTTTGCCGTTGGAGCTTCCTTTGCCCTTGAGGCTTTCTTTACCTCTTCTTCCTTAGCTTCTTTCTCTACTTCTTCTGGTGACATGATGTCCTCCTTTGTTATTTGCTAATAGTTTGAGTCCTGTTTTGTAATACGTTCAGAAGCCCCTGAAAGGGAAAACTAAGAATATTATGTAAAGTTCCTACGGGGGCTTGTAATTGCCCAATTAGTTTGGAGATGAGGACTTCTCTAGGTGGCAAATTAGCCAGGCTTACCACTTCCTCTGGAAGCAAAATTCGGTCCCCTAACAATCCTCCTCTAATTTGTAAAGACAATGCCGCAGATTTGATATATTGGTTAAGAGCTTTAGCTGTATTAACTATGTCATCGTAGCCGAAGGCCAGGGCCACAGGACCCTCGATTATATCCCTCAGTTGTGGCTTACCTGCATGGTCAGCGGCACGATAGACCAGAGTGTTTTTGACCACACGATACTCGACACCTGCTTTTGCCAGAGCATTACGCAACTCAGCCATTTGTTTAGCAAGCAGGCCCTGATAATTAGTAGCGATGATAATAGTGCTCCGCGACAAATCGTCGGCTAGATTGCTTACTATTTGCACCTTTTTTTCTCTTAACATATTCGCCCTCTCTTTAATTCCTTCCTATCATGGGAGAGGAAGTCTATAACAAAAATTCCTGTGCCAGCGAACACAGGGTTAATTTAAGCCTCGGCAGGCAAATTATTTAAACCCTCAGGGTACCTGCTGTCACTGGCGCTGCTCTATTATAACACAAGAAATCAATTAGTAAAACAGGAGTGAGGTCGGGGACAAGCCTCGACCCTACGTACCTTTTGTCATTCCAAGCCCTTTCCCCTAATATCATTGCGAGCGAAGCGCGGCAATCCCTAATAATTCTTCACCTATACCACCCATTTAGATTGCTTCGTCCCGATAAATCGGGACTCGCAACGACAGAAGAGGCTGTCATTGCGAGCGAAGCGCGGCAATCTCATACTCGTCCAAGAGATTACTTTGGCAAGTTCCCTCGCTTATGCTCGGGATGCCCCACAATGACACGCTGTGATTAATAGCCAGTGTCAAGGAATTTAATTTCCTTTATATCAAGGAAAGGTGTTAAAATTACATTAACCAGGAGGACCAAATGGGTGATATTTTAGATGAAGTCACGGCGCTTATCAGATGTAAGGAATGTCCCTGGTATAAAAACTGCCTGACTCCGGTTCAGGTTAGCGTTGAGGATATCGCACAGTTCAGGATAGCTATGCAGGGGACAAATCTACCCGAACAAGCCAAAAACGAACTAGACCAGATTATGGAAAGTATGGCTTCTATGAGTCAGGAGATGATTCTTCAGAGCTGCCCTGTATTTACTCAGCGTCTCAAGGAGGATCCCAAACTTGCCCAGCAAATCAAGAAGATGATGCAGAACTGGGGAAAAGAAGGAGAGCCTGATGAGTAGTACCCGTGAAAAGTTTGCTTTGCTCTTTTCTACTTAAGCCCATCTCGATATAAAGTGCACTGGGGCTTTGGAGGACTTCTTTTTCGGGGGCTAAATATCCATGCCAGAGCAATTAGGTAAAATAGAGAGGCCTGAAGCTGAGCGCTTCAAACAGGGAAAGAAGCTTTACCTCGTCCCACTTGTATATTCCACCGAGGAAGCCCCAGATGAATACAAAGAAAAATGTAGTCGTTATTGGCAACAGGTAGCGGAACAGCTAACCAATTTAGCGTCGAAGATCGGGAGGGTAAACCAGGTTTACCACGAATCAATCTTTCAATCTGGTGAGGATGGTATGAAGGCCATGGAGAGGCTGAATCCAAGCAGTTATCAAATTGCTAAAACTCAATGTGATAATGGCGCTATCTTTGAGACAATTGAAGAGGAGGAATTGTTTGAAGAGGTCATGGACTGGCAGAGATGCCTGATGCTTGGCTTTATAAGTAACAAGGTGGCAAGTCAAGTTTCTGAATTCTATGTTGAGGCGGCAAAGAAGAGAAATGAATTTATGGCTAAAAAGATAAGCGAGGCGCTTAAAGACGATGAGGCTGGGCTTCTGTTCATTAGAGAGGAACACTCGGTACAATTTCCTAGCGATATAGAGGTGTTCAGTATCTTCCCACCAGCTCTGGACGAGATACACCGCTGGTACCGTGACCAAGCCGGACTGAGGACAGAGAAGCTCGCAAAGGAGAGCAAAGGGAAGACCAAGGGAGAAGCTGGGAGGGTCGAGAAAAAGACCAGGAAAAGGACGAAAAAAGCACCTAAAGGGTAGTCTTGCTTTGCGGGGGTGTCTCATGAAGATAAGAAAACCTGCTGTTTCCGGTATGTTTTATGCTGGCACTGCCAGAGAATTAAAAGAACAAATTGAATGGTGCTACAAACATGAGCTTGGACCGGGAGCTATACCCCGGGTGAATAGCAAAGGGCTGAGGGAGATTGTGGCTATCGTTGCCCCCCATGCTGGCTATTATTACTCGGGGCCAGTAGCAGCTCATGCCTATAAGGAGCTTGCTGATGATGGGATCTTCGATACCGCAGTGATACTTGGTCCTAACCACACCGGGTATGGGTATCCTGTTTCTCTATGGGCAGGAGCTGGCTGGAACACACCGTTGGGTGAGGTAGAAATAAACAAAGAGCTTGGACAAAGGCTGTTGGGGAAGGTAATCAAAGCAGACGAGACTGCCCATATACATGAGCACAGTATTGAAGTGCAATTACCCTGGCTTCAACACCTCTATAAGAAGGTAAAAATTGTGCCCATAACTATGCTGGCTCAAGACATAGAAACAGCTCGGACGGTGGGCAAGTCTATTTCCCAGGCAGGCGATGACTTAATAATTATCGCCAGCAGTGATTTCACACATTATGAACCTCACTCTGTAGCTATGGAAAAGGATAGCTCTGTGATAGAGGCCATAGTTGCTCTTGATGAGGAAGAGCTATATGCGCGCTGTGAGAGCCTTAATTGCACCATGTGCGGGTATGGTCCGGTTGCTTCAGCTATTGTCGCAGCCAAAGAAATGAAGGCCAAAAAGGCAAGTTTGTTGAAATATGCCACCAGCGGAGACACTAGTGGCGATTTCTCCCAAGTGGTCGGCTATGGCTCCATTGTGATAAAACGGTAAACAATCATCATTGAGAGCTGATTATTTCTCCTTTGGCCTCCCCATCGATAGTGAGGATGCCAAAAGAATCTGTGGCCTTGCCGGGATTGAAAAAAAGAATATCATTGATGACCTTGTTTTGGTATCGGTGAGAATGACCATAGACGATAATATCAATCCGGTCTGATTCAAACATTTTCTTTACTCTCCCTTCTATTCCCCAAGGACTGCCTGAGCCATGAGTTATGCCAATTCGTTTATTTTCTATTTCAACTATTTCCTTGACCGGGAGTACAGTCTTTAGCTCCGTTGAATCCATATTACCCTGGACTGCTTTTACCTCCCTTAGCCGTTTCAACTCTTTAAGCACTTGTACATCAGTGAAATCTCCAGCATGGATTATCAAATCCACCGTGGAGATGGCATCGATTATCTTTTTAGGAAGGTGTTCAAGCATGTGTACATGGGTATCGGCCAGCACAGCTATCCGCATAACAAGCCTCCTTGAATTGACTACATTAGAGTACAGCAGTCAGTTTTTGGGAATTACTTCGGCACTTTGTGCGCTTCGCAATGGCACAGATGGAACGCCCTCAGTTCTTAAAATGATATCATCCTGGATGGAAGACTGCAAAACGCTTCTTACTGATGGTTTTGGGAGGTAACTTGTTTCACCAGTTGGATGGTTTTGTCCACACTAGATAGTGAGAAGGATAACCCCAGTTGCTTAAGCTCTTTGCAGCCTAATCCCTGGAACAATTTTCTTCCGGCTACTCTGGTCATTTCATCATAAATAGCCGGCCACTCCGGGCTCCGCCTCTGGGCACAAAAGAGAACGAAATCACGAAGCTTTGGGGATATGTCATCCATACATTATTAGTTTATGCCCAAGGCCCTAATTTAACAAACTTGTTTATGGCTGCTGAGATGCCATCATCTCCCTTATTTTTCCCTTGGATAACCCCCTGGTCAAGGCTTGCGTCTCATCCTTGTCCTTTGCAGCATATAAGTCCAGAAAAAAATTTTTGGGCGAGTAAACTTGTAAGCCGAGTTCTGTACTCCACATGGAGTGGTGACCATCCATCTAGCCCTGATGTTACCATCAGGGTCAAGCGACCAACCCGAGGGCTTCGGCCGAGCACCTTAAACTTACCCCAGAGTCCTGAGACTTTAGAGTAGTTGAGCCCTCTTATTCGGTCTTGCTCCAGGTGGGGTTTGCCCAGCCAACCAGTCTCCTGGTTGCTGGTGAGCTCTTACCTCACCATTTCACCCTTACCCGCACTGGCTAAGCCAACCGCTGGCGGTGTGTTTCTGTGGCACTTTCCGTAGGGTCACCCCTCCTGGGTGTTACCCAGCACCCTGCTCGGTGGAGCTCGGACTTTCCTCCCTGGCAGATTAAATCCAGGGCGGTCACCCGGTTTACTCGCCCGAGTCTATTTTATAGTCAACTAGAATAAAGGTCAAATTTTCGAATTGAAGCTAACGGATAAAGGTGAGTTGTGGCACAACAACAAAACGCATCCTTGAGGTATAATATAAGAGGATAATGGCAAGGCCCCAGCAACACTAGGATAGCCTGGGCCAAAAGTATAACTGGAGGTGAACCGATGCAACCACAAAACATGATCTGGGTTGTCGCAGGTAAGCGATACCGCACAGACACAGCCACGCTAATAGCCCATGACGAGTACTGGAACGGCTATAACTGTGAGCAAGGTGGCCGTAATACATTCTTATTCAGAACGCCAAAGGGTAATTTCTTTGCCCAATATCAAACGCTATTGCAAGGCGAAATTAACAAAATCACCCCCTTGGAGACAAACGAAGCCTTACATCTATATCAATCACTACACAAAAAGGAGGTTCCCTTCAGAGTTGTCTTCCCATGTATCAAAACAGAGGAAGCTTAACACTCCTTAACCTTGCCCTGACCCGCGCCTGCTAATACCCTCGTGCCAAATAGCCCCTAAGCGGGCACAGACCTGAAAAGTCCAGTCAGGCCTTGAATCTACTCAAAACCGACACCCACCACTGCGAGGGATAGAATCCCTGCTATCATAGATTTCCAGTTACCTAACCTATGATTCGTGTCCATGCTGATGTGGGTATTACCGCATATACTGTTATCCTCGGCTCTGATACCCAGAGTGCATCTGCCTCATGTAGTAGCTGTTGTCTAAGCTTTGAACGCTCCCACGCATCCCAATTCTCAAGTTTCGCCCAATTGTATAACAGAGCGACAATAGAAGTGCCTTTCACGCTTCTGATATGCTCAGCACTAATGAAACCTGGAAAGGTCATGGCATATGACCTGAGTTTTAGAAATAGAGGTTGTATATCGGCACCCTTCTTCAATTCATAACCTTCGATAACCTTAATCATTTTCGCCTTCTCTTTGGTGAAGTTTACCATACAAGCTTCCACTGTTCCAGTAGCACTATTATAGCCCACCCTCGTATGTCAAAATCTGGTAGAGATGCCGGCAAAAGGTCGGCGAGATTGCCTGAAGAGGTCGTTTTGAAGTAGAATTTGAAGCCAGGAGGGGTGACCGAGTGGCTTATGGTGGCGGTCTTGAAAACCGCTTTCGTCTTTTTGGCGAACGTGGGTTCGAATCCCACCCCCTCCGCCATTTGGGAAATAGCTTGCCCATGATGCGAGAGGCTGTTCATGCTTGATGAATCAAGCAACTACAAAAATCTGAGGGTGAAAGGCTTCCAAAATGCCCAAAGTTGGGCGGGAAATCAAAATTAGACAGCTTCAGGAAAGCAAGGAGGCAATTTGAAGATTCACGAGTATCAGGCCAAGGCACTTCTGGCTCAATATGGTATTCCTGTTCCCATGGGCAAGGTAGCTTCCACTCCGGCCAAGGCTAGGGAGATAGCGGCTGAGATTGGCCGCAAGGTGGTAATCAAAGCCCAGGTCTACGCTGGGGGGAGAGGCAAGGCGGGTGGCATAAAGATAGTTGATAGCCCAGCAGAGGCAGGGAAGGCAGCGAGTCAATTGATTGGAACTAGATTGGTGACCCATCAAACCGGACCGGGAGGAGTACCGGTAAGTAAGCTTTTGGTGGAAGAAGCTAGCGATGTGGCACGAGAACTCTATCTTAGCATACTCGTTGATGGAACCAGCCGCTTGCCAGTGATGATGGTCAGTGAAGCCGGAGGCATGGAAATCGAAGAGGTGGCCCAGTCGGCTCCTGAGAAAATATTTAAGAGCTATATTGACCCTGCCATTGGCTTCCAACCGTTCCAAGGTCGCAAGCTGGCTTATGGGATGAATTTGGACGGAGGACAGGTAAGTGAGGCCACACGGTTGATGACAAACCTTTATAAGCTATTTATAGACAAGGATTGCTCATTGGCCGAGATAAATCCTTTGGTTGTTACCGCTGACGAAAAGCTGCTGGCTCTAGATGCTAAACTTAATTTTGACGACAATGCCCTGTACCGACATAAAGATATCCAGGAACTTCAAGATAAGGAGCAGGAGGAGCCTCTGGAAATCCAGGCTCGTGACTGGGGAATTAATAATTATGTCAAGATGGATGGCGATATCGGCTGCATGGTCAATGGCGCCGGGTTAGCTATGGCAGTCAATGACCTTATTCAATATTGTGGCGGTAGAGCAGCAAATTTCCTGGACATAGGCACACTTAATAACACTGAGAGGGTGGTAAACTCGTTCAAGATGTTTATTGCTGACCCCAGAATTAAGGCCGTCCTGGTGAATATATTTGGAGGTATGGCCAGGGTAGATGTCATCGCCACAGGGATAGTTGAAGCTTATCAGCAAATGAATATTCCCTTCCCCGTAGTCATTAGACTGGCAGGAACAAACTTGGAAGAAGGTCAACGTATCCTGGCTGAGTCAGGGATAAGTTTCATCCAGGCTAAAGATTTCTATGATGTCGCTAATAAGGTAGTCAAGGCAGCAAAAGGAGTAGTGAAATGAGCATCCTCGTTGATGAAAATACCAAGCTTTTAGTTCAGGGGATTACTGGCAGCGAAGGTAGCTTTCATACCCAGCGCTGTATAGAATATGGCACCAGGGTAGTGGCCGGAGTTACACCTAGCAAAGGGGGCAGTCAACACTTGGGAGTGCCCGTGTTCAATACTGTAGAGAAAGCCATGGCCAAAACTGGAACTAATGCCAGCCTCATGTTTGTGCCTCCTGCCTTTGCCGCAGATGGCATCCTGGAGGCGATTGATGCTGGCATGTCATTGGTCGTGTGCATAACTGAGGGCATACCGGTATTAGACATGGTGAAAGTGCATCGCTATCTCAAAGGTAAATCAACCCGGCTCATCGGTCCTAATTGCCCGGGAGTCATGTCTCCGGGTAAATGTAAGGCTGGGATTATGGTAGGGGAAATTCATCTTCCCGGCAGCGTGGGGGTAGTTTCTCGCAGCGGCACCTTGACTTATGACGTCGTATCCCAGCTCACCAATCTGGGAATCGGGCAATCCACCTGTGTCGGCATCGGTGGTGATGCCCTGCCCGGCAGCACCTTTGTTGATATCTTAGAAT
>Ga0315538_1001070_pt1 | contig 16608 bp, 13 predicted proteins | sample SalMarSW160230MG_2_FD_203834 | JGI IMG/M metagenome (GOLD analysis project Ga0315538, IMG submission 203834) | Salt marsh sediment microbial communities from the Plum Island Ecosystem LTER, Massachusetts, United States - Salt Marsh Sediment SW1601-230 ...
CGCGTATGCCCAGGCGGCGTTGTAAAGCGGGATGGCAAAATTTGGCGCCGAGCAGCCATCAGTCCCCAGAGCGATATCATTAATGGGCAAGCCGCACATTTCAGAAAGGGTAGCCACAATACGCTGCTGGACAGGATGGGAGAGGTTGAGATAATCGGCAGTTGACCAACCTTGCCAGCGGGCAAAGGCCAGCATGGCAGTATGTTTTCCAGAGCAGTTGTGTCTATTAGGAGTGGGTTTCTCAGCGCGTTGAGCCATGGCCTGGGCGGTAGGTTCGTGATAGGGAGGATGTACGCCACAAAGCAGTTCGGATTCTAGGACGCCAGTTTTCTCCTGGATTGCTAAAAGGGTGGCAACATGTTCATCTGTGCCGGAATGGGAGGCACATAATAAGGCGATTTCGGATGGAAGAAGATCGAAAGCAGCCTGCCCGCCTTGCTCTAGGAAGGGCAAAGCCTGGAAAGGTTTGGCGGTGGAGCGCAGGTAGGTGACTATCTCTGGATTTCCATACGAGGCAATAACCTTGCCGTGCGGGTCGACCACGACTAGGCTGCCGAAGTGGATGGATTCGACCGTCTCGGCGCGGGTAAGTTGAAACACTGGCAGATAAGAGGTTTGGTTAGCCATGGTCGTCAGATCGATAGAATCACTCTTCCTGATCGTCTTCAGAAGGCCTATAACGACGAGAATAATACTGGAAAAGGCCATAACGCAGGCGTTGGGCGTAATTCTCTCGCAGCATGGCAGGTGGGGAGAGATCATTAAGCAATCTAGGGATCAAGCTCTCCGTTTTTTCCGGAGGTGCATTGCGTTTAGCAAGACGTTCGAGCCCGTTTAATAGCTTTTTGATGTAGCGTAGTTGAGCCCGTACAGCTTCTAGAGAAACTGGGCCTCCCCGGCCGGATATGATGGTGAAATCCCGATGAGATTTAATGATCAAATTCAGGGTTTCAATCCAAGCAGATAAATCCGCATGAGCCAGAAAGGGGGGTTGGTGGGGGAGAACCGCATCACCAAGGAAAAGCACGCGTGCGTCGGGTATTAGGACCCAGATGGCACCTATGGCCGGTCCGGGATGGTGTTCCAGGATTACTTTTTTCTCCCCCCAGTGAAAAAACATCTGTTGGGAGAAAGTAATGTCAGGCGGCGCCCAACGAGTGCCAACAACTTCGTTGCTGGTCTCCCATTCGGCACCACTTTCGAGGCTTTGACTCTTGAAAATAGAGGGACGGTTGCGGAATACCTGAGCTGTTTTTTGATGGGCAATGATGGTGCAGTCAAGGGCGCGGGAACCTAAGGTGCGATCAGGGTTGGAATCGAGGTTGACCAGAATGCGGTTTGTGCTGCCTCCCATGGACAATAAAGCAGCTCGCCAGGAGCGGGCATCCTCAGGGCGAAGCGGGGCATCGATAAAGATGGTGCCATGAGGAAGGACGATGGCTCCCAAAGTAACGCCGGAATAGGATTCCTCACAATATATGCCTGGTTCAATCTGCTGCATTAATTGTCCTCAAAAAAACCAAAATTGGGAAACGATTTTTAAATGCCACTGAATAATTCCGATAAAAAGCAAGGAGAAGATAAATGAGGTGGTGTGGCTGCGCTATTTACCCTTCGCAACTGGTAGAGTGAAAACAAAGCGGGCACCCTGACTTGGAGCGTCTTCCACCCAAATTCGACCGCCATGTCCTTCTACCGCCAGGCGGCAGTAAGCCAGGCCTAAACCTATGCCTCTTGGACCCTCTTGGGCGTGCAGACGGGTGTATTTATCGAAAATACGTTCTTTCTCAGAAGGGGGAATTCCTGAACCCGAATCTTGAACCCACATCTGAACCCACTTACCCTTTCGGGAGGCGCCTATCGATATTTTACTCCCAGGTGGCGTATATTTGATGGCGTTTTCCAGCAAGTTGGAAAGAACGCGCTTGATCATCTCGGGATCTACCAGGACCTTCGGAAGATCGGGTGACAGGTAGGTGAGCAGCTCTTGATTTTTATTCTGGGAGATGGGAATAACGACCTCGACCGCATCCTTAGCCATGGCGCCTGGCAAGACAGGCTGGCGATTGCCGATGGGTTGTCCCGCTTCCAGACGGTTCATATCCAGCAACGAATTGGTCAATCTCTGAATGCGTTCTGTTGAGCGCATGGCAATTTCTAACAAGGAATTGAAAGCCGGATCTTCCTGACTGAGCATAAAGGATGTCAGAACATCGAGGCTTGAAACCACATTTGCCAGAGGCGAACGAAGATCGTGATATATCATGGAGATGAGGTCGTCTCGGAGGTTGTCAAGGTTTTTTCGCTCGGTGATATCACGTAATATCCATTGAAGATTGGACATGCCGTCGATTTCGGCCTTGCGGACGTAAACCTGAACGGGCACCTCACGACCATGGTTGACCTGCAGGACAGATTCATATGAAATGGTTTGGCCAGAGGTAAGGTTTTGGAAGTTTTCAGCAACCATTTCTTCATCCGGCGTATGCAGTTGGTCAATACTCATGCGGAGCAGGTCCTGGTCGCTAAAGCCGGTGGTTATCTCGACCTGACGGTTGGCCTCCATGATATTGCCATTCCAATCGGTTATCAGGATGGGATCAATACTGTCCTCAAACAATTCCCGGTAGCGTTGGTGGGCAGCCTGGAGCTGTTCAAACAATTGAGCATGCCTGATAGCTGTCCCTGCCAAGCTGCCAATGCCGGTCAGAACTAAGAGAGCATCGGGATCGAATCCGCCAGAGAGTGGATTGCGCGCCTCCAAAACGCCGATGATATTGTCGCTGGATCGAATCGGTGCGCAGGCGACCGCGCGGGTTTTAAATCCGAGTAATTGGTCGATTTCCGGGTAAAAACGGGGATCATTATTGGCATCGGGAACGATAACGCCTTGTCCTTCTCGAACGACCCATCCCGCCACGCCCTGGGTCGTTTTGAGCTGGAACCCCACGATGCCCTGCCCTTTTCCTTCAGTCGAGGCACGATATATCAGTGTGTCTTCTTGTGAGTTTAGAAGAGCGAGGGAAACGACTTCGACAGCGAGCGCATGGCTGATTTGCTCGAGTATGCGTTGGAGTACTTCATCCTGACGTAAGCTGGCAGTGATTACGGCAGCGCTTTCCGCCACAGCGGTCATAACGCGAGCCTGTCGTTGACTTTCGTGATATAGGCGAGCGTTAAGAACGGCTATGCTAGCCTGATCGGCAATGGCTCGCAGGAGCTCGAGATGATCTACAGTGAATGAATCTGGAGTGGGGTGTACCAAAGTCATGACACCAACGAGGCGATCGCGGACTAGAAGAGGAGCGCTGACGGCAGATTTCGGCCCGGTGCGATCAGCATCGTCGTCAGGACGACGTAACCAGCGATCATCGCGGCTTGTATCTGGAATTAGAACCGCTTGGGTATTGCGCGCAACCCAACCTGCCAAGCCGTGCTCAAAGGTGACGCGTAATTGTGAGGTGATGTTTTCATACACTTTCGTGCCAACAATAAGGACCGAATCTATGGGCTGGCCATTATCATCCACAACGATGATGCTGCCGGTGATGGCCCCTAAATTTTCCATGGACAAGAAGATCACGCGCTGAAGAAGGGCGCGTAATTCCGGAGCCGAGGCCAGCTCACGGCTGATGTTATAGAGCAACTCCAGAGAGGCACGCGTGGTTTGTCGCTCGTTTTCCTGGATATCCATGAATTCACCTTCTATACCAGATGGCAACAATCGTATGATTGGTTAAGAAGTGATGGATCAGCCTCCAGTGATTAACCCATCAAGAAACGTATTTCAAGCCACTGCCGGTATTGAACAATACAATACTTTCCCCAGATCCCACCCAGCCTTGGGCTAATAAACCATGCAGAGCTGCCAAGGTAGCTGCGCCTTCGGGTGCTGCGAAAACCCCTGCCAGTTGAGCCATTAATTTTTGAGAATCGATAATGTCCTGATCGCTAACGGCTACAGCAATACCGTGGCTGTCGTATAACGCTTGAAGGACCAGGTGATCGGCGAAGATGACAGGTACGCGCAAACCGGCAGCCAGGGTTTGAGGGTTTTCCCATGGTTCAACCCGCTGTGCATGGTTTTGAAAGGCGCGTACCAGGGGTGCGCAACCCTCGGCCTGCACGCTCACCAGACGAGGTCGCTGGGAGCCGATCCATCCTAAGGACTCTAATTCATCGAAAGCTTTCCACATTCCGACCAAACCGGTACCACCACCCGTAGGATAAATAACCACATCGGGCAGCTGCCAGCCAAAGCCCTCGGCCAGTTCATAGCCCATGGTCTTTTTGCCTTCGAGTCGGTAGGGTTCTTTGAAGGTCGAGACATCGAACCAGTCGTGCCCTGCTTCTACTGCTTGGGCCTTGGCTTCAACCGCTAAGCGGGCAGCATCGTTGATCAGACCATCGACCAGGTGCAAGTCAGCTCCGGCGGCACGAACTTCATTCTGGTTTACCAGAGGAGCATCCCTTGGCATGAATACATGCGCTTCGCAACCTGCACGAGCGGCATAAGCTGCCAGAGCACCTCCTGCATTCCCAGCTGTGGGAATTACAAAAGCGGTTACGCCAAGTTCGATCGCCCGGGAGACTGCCACAGCTAAGCCGCGTGCCTTGAAAGTTCCGGTTGGATTGAGGGATTCGTCTTTTATGAATAGATGGCGAAGACCCAAAGCCTGACTTAAGCGGGGGGCGGGCAGCAGAGGTGTGTGACCCTCTCCCAGGGTGAGGCGATGGGATGGGATTCTAACCGGCAACAGCTCAGCCCAACGCCATAGATTAAACGGCCGCGCTTTCACCATGGAGGTTGTTAATTGACTACGTAATCCATCCAAGTCGTAATGAGCTAATAACGGCGATTGGCAATCTTGACAGAACGTTTGGATTTGATCTGCGTCGAACTTTACCCCACATTCCGGGCAGAGCAGGTATGTTAAAGTACTTGTGCGATCTGGGAAACTCATTAATTCTCGCTGAATTAGTTCTCGAATATTGAGTATAGCATATTTGGCGCATCGGTGAGCGTTATCCAGAATGAGGTTTTAACTCATCCTTTCGAAAGATCAAACCGTATATGGGGCAATTTCAACAAGAGAACTTCGGTTACCAAGCGAGTATTTGCGTTGGAATTGATAAGATCAGAAGCACGTCGCAAGGTCGCTACCATCTGCCGGGCTGAATCGAGATTTAAGGAGAGAGCCAGCTGCTTGATCTCTGAAACCCGATCCACATTGGTTATCATCGTGTTGGTGTTAGCAGTTTGCAGGAGTATATCTCTCCAGAAGGACAACCAGATATGGAGGGCTTCGAGTAGGGCGTCTTTATCTTTGGATAATTTCTCTGCATATGCAAAGCGGGTGACACGGTTCACACCGAATAGACGGATGTGATCATCGAGCAATTGCTGGCGAAGGGCGAGGCGGTGTGGTTCTTGGTGAAGGCCTAAAGCATAACCTGGACGTCCACCAGACAGGTGAGCTAATAAATCGGCTTCCTCAGAAGGCAATCCCCAGCGATCCTGGAGACCCAGGCGAACCAGTTCGAGGGGTAAGGGAGCCAAACGCAGCACCTCACAGCGTGAGACGATGGTGGGCAACAACTGTTCGCTGGTCTCAGCCGTCAAGACCAAGACGACCTTTGAGGGGGGTTCTTCCAGGGTTTTAAGCAAGGCGTTGGCAGCACTAGGATTGGCTTCTTCAAAGCGCAAGAGAATAGCAACGCGGTAACTTGCCAGGTAAGGCGCCAATGAAAGGTCGTGCTGCAGCTCACGAACCTGATCTACCTTGAGTGTTCCACCGATATGTTCGGCTTGAATTACAGCCAAGTCGGGGTGTGTCATACGCTCGATTTGGGTGCAATTTTGGCAAATACCGCAGGCCTCACCGGGAGCGGGGGGTTGGGTGCAGTTAAGCGCCTGCGCCAGGCGGATCGCCAAGGTCCGGCGTCCGATCCCAGGTGGACCGGTAAACAAATAAGCCTGGCGGATAGCGTTGCGAGCTATATGTCCTTTGAGTATTTTTACAGCCCATTGGTGGCCAAGCAAATCCCAATCCATAGCAATGATTGTAGCCCAGAGGAAGTGGATTGGCAACAATTAATGGCAGAATCTGGGGGCGGATTTATAATATGGATAAAATCACGTTGACACCTCTCAGACCTGAAGTTACAATTTTTTCCTATGGATTTTTTGAAAGACCTTAATCCCCAACAACAGCAAGCTGTGACAATTGGCCTGGGACCGGTGCTGGTATTAGCCGGTCCCGGTTCTGGTAAAACGCGGGTGCTGACCCAGCGCATCGCTTATTTAATCGGGAATATGGGTGTTCACCCTTCTCATATCCTGGCGGTGACGTTTACCAATAAAGCAGCCCGTGAGATGGATAACCGGGTGGTGGACTTGCTCGGACCGCGCGCACGCGGCGTAACTCTAGGTACCTTTCACGCCACCTGCGCACGGATCTTACGGCGAGAGGCTGAACACCTGCCATTTAATTCAAATTTTGTCATTTTCGACAGCGATGATCAACTCGACCTGGTGAAACGCGCCCTGGCAGATTTAAATCTCGATGATAAGCGGTACCGACCGCAAAGCGTGCATGCATCTATTTCTAACGCCAAGAACGAATTGATCCTGGTGGATGATTTCCCCATTCAAACTTACCGAGATGAGATCGTCGCACGCGTCTACCGGGCGTACCAACAACTGCTGCTGGCCAGCAATGGTCTCGACTTTGATGACCTGTTGCTTTGGACTGTTTTTCTAATGGAGGAGCAGCCTGCCATACGGGAGAAGTACGCTCGTCGCTTCGAACATGTACTGGTAGATGAATTTCAGGATACCAATCTTGCCCAGTATGTGTTGCTTAAACACCTGACTTCCTTTCATAACAATATCTTCGTGGTAGGGGATGTTGATCAATCGATCTACCGATGGCGCGGGGCGGACTATCGCAATGTACTGCGTTTCGAGGAAGATTTCCCGGACGCACAAATCATCATGTTAGAGCAAAATTACCGCTCAACCCAATCCATTTTGGACGCCGCCATGGCGGTGATCGACCGCAACCCTTACCGCAAACCGAAACACCTTTTCACAGAGCGGGGAACAGGCGAGAAAATATTGGTACACGAGACTTACGATGATCGCCAAGAAGCTTCATTTGTGGTGGACACAATCGCGCTACTGGTTGCCAGCAGAAAGGCCGAACCGGGTGATTTTGCCGTGATGTACAGAACAAACGCCCAATCCCGCTTGCTTGAAGAAGCCTTCTTGCATGCCAACTTACCGTATAAATTAGTCGGCGCGCAGCGCTTTTACGGACGCCGTGAAGTCAAAGATGTAATCGCTTACCTGCGCCTGGCTGAAAATCCGGATGATGAGATCAGCTTGTTACGTGTGATCAATGTTCCGGCGCGGGGCATTGGAAATAAAACGCTGGTGTCACTCCGCACTTATGCACAAAGAATTGGGCAGACAGTCGGGAGTGTACTTCTGGAGTTGGGCAAAGGGCCGACATCACCTTCTTGGGAGGCTTTTTCCAGCCGCGCCGCGAATATACTTTCTGAGTTCGGGACGATGTTGGCGGATTGGCATGCCGTGCGGAAGCAATACCATCCGCTGGAATTGATGGACCACATTCTGAAAAATGTTGATTATCGCGATTACATCGATGATGGCAGCGATGAAGGGGCGGACCGTTGGGGGAACGTATTGGAATTACGGCGTCTGGCGTCGGAATACGAGCAGAGTGACTTAGAATCGTTTCTTGAAGCCGTGGCATTGGTATCTGACCAGGACACACTTGACACCTCAGCCAACGCGCCAACACTCTTGACTTTACACGCAGCCAAAGGCCTGGAGTTTCCCATTGTCTTTATTGTCGGACTTACCGATGGCACACTGCCACACGTGCGTTCATTTGAGGATCCCGAAGCGATGCAAGAGGAGCGTCGCTTGTTTTATGTGGGGATTACGCGGGCCAAGGATCGTTTGTATCTGGTTGTTCCCATCAACCGTAGTGCGTATGGCTACCTCGAGCCGACTGAGGAGTCACGTTTCTTAATGGATATCCCGGACGAGCTGGTTGCAGAGAGCAGTTCAGGAACTTTGGGCAGACGATTGAGACCCACCATGCCGCGTCCTGACCTATGGAAGTCATCCGTCTCCGGTAGCGCCCAGATAATCAAACCCCAATACCGGCCGGGGGCGCGCGTCATGCATCCGGTTTGGGGTGAGGGTATGGTATTGAACAGCCGTATTCAAGACGACGAGGAGATCGTGGATATCTTCTTCGAGGAAATTGGTCTTAAGAGGGTGGCAGCCTCAATGGCTAGACTTGAATTAATACCCTAGAACCGGTCCATCTAAACTTCGATCGAGTGTAATCAGTTGCCACATCGATCTTTGGTAGAAGCCAAACTTGAAGGGCAATTTCTGCTCACCCTGCCCGCAGCAGCTATATCAGCGTATAATGCCAATGCAATGCCTATACTTGCCCCGAACTCATTTGAATTTATCAGCCGGAGTGCCGAGCAAACCCGTCGAGTAGGGATGCGTTTGGGTGGGTTGATCGACTCCAGAGCCGTCATCTGCCTTGTCGGAGATTTGGGGTCGGGAAAAACGACATTTGTAAAAGGTCTGGCAGCGGGTTGGGGATCGTTGGATGCGGTTACAAGTCCAACCTTTGTTTTGGTAAACATGTATCGCCGACCGGACAGAGGCTTGCTATATCACTTAGATGCTTACCGATTAAAGGATGCGCAAGAAGCAAGAGATTTGGATCTGGATGCGATGTTGGAAGGTGGGCCATTGGTTATCGAGTGGGCTGAACGGATTCAAGAAGCGCTGCCAAAGGAGCACTTCCTGGTGACGCTACGGTGGATCACTCTCGATCGACGCGATCTGATCTTCATAGCAAAAGGGTCGCATTACCAGTTACTGCTGACTGCCCTGCGCCAGCGACTCTATGGAGGATTGTGATGCTATTGGCAATTGATACCTCCACACGTAGCGTGGGCGTGGCACTTTACGATGGCGTCCAAGTGTTGAGTGAGATGGTTTGGTTTAGTAATAATTACCATACGGTTGAACTAGCGCCAGTGGTGGCGCTAGTATTGGAACGTGTGGGTCAAGATTCCTCGGAATTAAAAGGAATCGCGGTAGCTATCGGTCCGGGCTCATTTACCGGCTTGAGAGTGGGTCTGGCGGTGGCCAAAGGTATATGTTTGGCTGCCCATGTGCCTCTGATAGGAATACCATCGCTAGATATCTTAGCAGCAGCCCAGCCCATGCAGGCACAAAAGATGGTGGTGACCTTACGTGCCGGCCGCGGCAGACTGGCGGTGGGGTGGTATCAGGCTGTGGATGGTGAATGGCAGCCGGCAAAGGATCCCGAGATTCTGACTCCCCATGCTTTATCCCATAGATTAAACGAGCCAACCTTAGTCTGCGGTGAACTGACAGGAGAGGAGCGACGGATGCTAGGACGCAAATGGGTAAATGTGATCTTAGCTTCTCCAGCCCAGTGCCTGCGGCGTCCTTCATATCTGGCTGAGTTGGGTTGGCAATTGCTGCAAGCTGGAAAAGTTGATGATCCGGTGACATTGGCACCAATTTATCTGCAATAACAGGTGATCCCAGAATGGGTAGATGGTTGCGTTAGGGTGCAACTGGGTAGAAACAAGTCATGCCTTCATGTATGGTTGGTTTTAGCTGCACTGAACCCGGGAATTTTTTCTTTATTGATAATCTGGTAGTTATGATTGAGAAATCTTTACTTACAACGGTCGATATCAGACCCATGAAATTGGAAGATATCAAGCAGGTCCAATCAATCGATCGAATATCTTTCAGCATACCCTGGCCAGAGCATGCGTACCGATATGAATTGAGGGAGAACCCTGCCTCGTTATTATGGGTGGCGGAAGCTCATCTGAATGGTGGGGAGTTGAAATTGGTTGGTGTTATCGTGGTCTGGTTGATCCTGGATGAAGTCCACATCGCTACTTTGGCGGTTCATCCAGATTTTAGAGAACAGGGCATCGGAAGCCAGCTGCTGGCGACGGCTTTGAAGACCTCGATTCAGAAGGGAGCGAATCAGTCCGCCTTGGAAGTCCGCTCAAACAACGCTGCAGCACAAAATCTATACCAACGATTTGGTTTTGAGATCGTAGGACGGCGGAATCGCTATTATCAGGACAACCATGAAGACGCGGTGTTAATGAGATTGTATCGGATGGGAAAGGCGTATTCAATGTGGTTGGAAGATAATTTCTCATTTGAAAGATAAGGAATCGAACTCTCCAGAAAGGTTAAGTCTTTGGAAGTTATATTTCAGGAGGTGATTTGTGAGTGCCGAAGAGGTATTGGAGCAGGTGGCCAAAGAAGCGTCTGTGTGTAGTCTGTGCGAGTTATACCATTCACGCAAGAATGCTGTACCGGGGGAGGGTCCAGCCAATGCGGATATCATGTTCATAGGAGAAGGACCGGGATTCCATGAAAATGAGCAGGGAAGACCTTTTGTCGGAGCAGCGGGTAAGTTCCTGGAAGAGCTGTTAGCCAATATTGGAATGACACGAGAACAAGTTTACATTACCAACGTGGTTAAATGCCGGCCACCGGGCAACCGAGACCCCCGCCCTCAAGAGGTGGATATCTGCACTGACACTTACTTAGACCGCCAGATTCAGGCGATCAATCCAAAGGTGATCGTAACGCTAGGCCGTTTCTCAATGGGAAAATACCTGCCGAATGCCAAAATAAGCGACGTGCACGGACAGGCGATGTGGGTAAAAGGCAGGTTGGTCGTGCCAATGTATCACCCAGCTGCGGCATTACACCAAGGCTCTCTCAAACCCGCAGTTGAACGTGATTTTACGAAGCTGCCCGAGCTCATCACCAAAGCAGGTAAGGCGCCCGAGTATGAGGAAAACTCATCAGGAAACAAAGAAGAACCCAAACAATTGAGTCTATTTTAGGTGGATATGGACAGCTACCAGCAAATTTTAATAGATCGGTTACGCAAGCGCAGTGCGAAAGTTGCGATCCTTGGCCTGGGATACGTCGGTTTGCCGTTGGCGACAGTTTTCGCTGAGGCTGGCTTTTCCGTGATCGGGATCGAGCCTGACAAGAAAAAATTACAGGCCATCCGAATGGGAGAAAGCTATATCCAGGATGTACCCAGCGAACTGGTGGCGCGTCTCGTCCAATCCGGGAGATTGCAGGCGAGCGATGATTACGACGAATTGAAGGATTGTGAAGCGGTCAGCATCTGTGTGCCTACACCCCTAAGAAAAACAGGAGATCCCGACCTGTCCTTTATTTTGATGGCAACCGATGAGCTGGCCAAGCAGGTTCATGCGGGAATGGTTGTAGTACTCGAGTCAACAACTTACCCTGGAACAACCCGCGAAATCTTGCTGCCAAAGCTGTGCGAAGAGACAGGTCTCACTATTGGAAAGGAATTTTTCCTGGCGTTTTCACCCGAAAGGGTCGATCCGGGGCGAGAGGATTGGACGACGATCAACACCCCTAAAGTCATCGGTGGGATCACACCAGCATGCAGCCAAGTGGCTTCGACCTGGTACGGTGAGGCTTTGGAATCTGTTGTGCCGGTTTCTTCAGCGGAAGTAGCTGAGATGGCAAAATTGCTTGAGAACACCTTCCGAATGATCAATATCGGTCTGGTCAACGAGATGGCGATCATGTGCAAGCGCTTAGGCATCGATGTGTGGGAGGTGATTGATGCGGCGGCGACCAAGCCTTTTGGATTTATGAAGTTCATGCCTGGTCCCGGATTGGGAGGGCATTGCATCCCAATTGATCCATTATATCTGTCTTGGAAACTTCGCTCCTTGAATTACTCCGCTCGTTTTATTGATCTGGCTTCGGAAATTAACACCAGTATGCCGCGTTACGTTGTGAGTATAGTGCAAGATGCCCTCAATGAGCATGGCAAACCCATAAAGGGAAGCCGGGTGTTAGTATTGGGGGTAGCTTATAAACCGGATATCAATGACCTGCGCGAATCGCCTGCTCTGGATGTAATAGGCTTGCTACGCCAAAAAGGGGCGCAGGTTTCTTACCACGATCCGTACATTCCATCGGTTCAGCATGACGACTGGAATTTAAGAAGCGTGCCAGATATCATTGAAGCAACCCGCCAAGCGGACTGTCTCGTTATTATAACTAACCATAAATTGTATGATTATGCTCACTTACTCGAGGCTGCTGCATTGGTCGTGGACACCAGGAACGCTCTTGGCAATACCGGGAGAGACAACCCAAAGGTCAAAAGGCTTTAATTATCAAGGGAAGCGATCGAAACCGGCTTGAAGGGTTGACTGTTAGGGACCACGCCAACGAAGATTGAAATCGAACATCGGAGGTTGGTATTTACTCCCTTAAGCGGGTTTTCCCGGTTTTGATCTCCGAAATACCAACCACCGTAGAAATTTCCGAATGATCTAATTCTTAGAATAAACCTCACTTGAGATTGGTGAAAGATGAATTTCTGGGCAGCGCGACTGAAAAATGTTAAGAGGACCTCATGGCACATTATCTACTAACCGGCGTGGCAGGGTTTATCGCGGCGCGCGTCGCTGAACTGCTTTTGGATGAGGGTCATAGCGTAGTCGGAGTGGACAACCTGAACGATGCCTATGACGTACGTATGAAATATTGGCGGTTGGACCGATTGAGCGGCAGACCGAACTTTACTTTTCACCATCTGGATATCAGTGAGCGCCAGGCAATGGAAAAGGTCTTCAATAATCCTGACTCAGCAGCGTTCGATGGGGTGATCAATTTGGCGGCGCGCGCAGGAGTACGACAATCGGTGATCGATCCATGGGTTTACGTGGATACCAACGTAACAGGCACGCTCAATTTGTTAGAGATGTGCCGGCATCATAGCGTGCACAAGTTCATCCTGGCTTCGACATCCAGCATTTATGGTGCCGATGCGCCTTTGCCTACACCGGAGGAGGCCAATAGCGATTTTCCCCTGCAACCTTATGCAGCCAGTAAAAAAGCCGCGGAGGCATTGTGCCACGCATACCATTACCTCTATGATATCGATGTGACTGTTTTTCGATATTTCACCGTATATGGACCAGCGGCGCGACCTGATATGGTTATGTTCCGCTTTACCCAATGGATCAGTGAAGGATGCCTGGTGAGGGTAAACGGCGACGGAGAACAATCGCGCGGTTTCACTTATGTTGACGATATCGCCCGAGGAACCATTTCAGGTCTGAAACCAATGGGCTATGAGATCATCAACCTGGGGGGGCATGAATCAGTCAAAATCAACGAATTAATCAGCCTTTTGGAGCAGCTGATTGGCAAAGAGGCGCAGATAAAATACCAACCGCGCCATCCGGCCGATATGCTGGCTAATTTTGCTGACGTACGAAAAGCAAAAGAATTATTGGGATGGCAACCCCAGTTTTCGTTAAGAGAAGGGGTTGCCAACCTGGTCGCCTGGTACAATGCCGAACGCAGCTGGGCTTGCCAGGTGAGCACAGATTAGTTCCCCCCACTCATGGACTGGGATCAGAAAAAGAGTTTAATCCGGGATGATCTCTGTCCGAGCGCATAATTATCAACAGCGCTAATGTTCAACACTGCCTTCAAGTTGTTGCAAAAGTTTTTCCCCCGTTTTCTCGAAAACGAACTCATCCGCCGGATCATTAAGAACTCCGGTTATCTTTTCAGCGCTACTGGCGTATCGGCGGTAATGAGTTTTTTTCAAGGGGTGATGGCAGCTCGTCTGCTTGGGCCGGCTACCTTTGGCGTTTTAGGGGCGGTTACAACTTTTACAAGCACTGTCAACAGGTTTGCTTCTTTTCGCATGGATGAGCTGGTCGTACGCTATGTCGGTCATTACCAGGAGCGAGGCGACCCGCAACGGGCAGCCGCAGTTTTCAAAGCAGCCAGTTTGTTAGAAATGAGCGGCTCAATCCTGGCATTCGTCTTGATCTGGTTGCTCGCTCCAGTGGGAGCCAATTATTTTGCCCACGATGCGAGTCTGGCACTTTGGTTCAAGATTTATGGGAGCATCGTTCTGGCAAACTTGATCTCTGAAAGCGCCACGGGTTTACTGCAAATATTTGACCGTTTTCGCACTATGGCTCTAATCACTGCAGCTCAAAGTGCGCTTACCTTGGTCTTAATCGCAATCGCTTACTTTAACCGGGGGGGATTGATTGCGATCATAGTGGCTTACATGAGCGGGAAAGTCTTAGGAGCGCTCAGTCTAACCGTTGCAGCGCTGAGGAATGCTGGCAATTTTTGGGGAGCAGGTTGGTGGCGAGCCCCTTTGAGGTCTCTCGCAGGCGAACGACGGAGTTTGCTGACATTTGCTGTGAGCACCAATCTAAGCGGAACGATCAGTCTGGTGGCGAAAGATAGCGAAGTTTTGTGGGTGGCGGCTTTCCTGGGACCCACCCAGGCGGGTTATTACAAGCTGGCGCTGGCACTTTCTAATTTGTTGCAGTTGCCTGTCAGTCCCCTGCCTAAGGCGACTTTTCCAGAATTGGCGCGAGAAATCGCCCGACGCAGCTGGGATAATGTACGTTATGTGCTACGGCAAGGCTCGCGACTATCGGCTCTTTATTCCATCCCCACGACTTTATTCTTGGTGATTTTCGGTCGCTGGATCATTGCCACAGTATATCGCCCTGACTTTTTACCGGTCTATCCAGCCCTGGTCATTTTGTTAACTGGGTTCACTTTTGTCAATATCTTTTATTGGAACCGGGTAGCTTTGTTGTCCTTGGGTCGTCCAGTTTTCCCGACATTGGTAAATTTCGCCGGCATGGCCTTGAAGATCGCAGCGATTTTCTTACTTGTGCCTCAATTTGGTTATCTGGTTTTTGCATTTTCACTGGCTGGGTATTATATTTTCACGGTAGGCATTGCGGCAGCTAAGGTATTCTTCGACCTGCACACCCGCCCGCTTGAGGCTGGTGTGGCATGAAAGTCGCCATCGTTGCACCTACCTATTTACCCGCGCGGCGCGCCAATACCATCCAGGTAATGAAAATGTGCCAGGCTTTGGTGGTTAATGGTGCGCATGTGCGCCTGGCAGTGCCAGCAAACCGTAGTGGGCAGCGTGGAAATCTTGGGTCGGCTGATCATGGTTGGGAGCATCTGGCAAATTTTTACGGATTGCGGGTGGCTTTTCCTATCGATTGGCTACCAGCCCATCCAATCTTGCGACGATACGATTATGGTTGGCTGGCGGTAGGTTGGGCAGATGGTTGGGGTGCAGATATTATCTACACACGTTTACCCCAAGCGGCAGCCATTGCCAGCTGGCGAGGCAAGAAGACTATCCTGGAGGTGCATGACCTGCCCCAGGGAGTATTGGGGCCATTATTATTCCGCTTGTTCTTGAAGGGGAAGGGTGCCCAAAGAGTAGTGCTGGTATCGCGGCCTCTTCTGACAGATTTAGGACAGTCGTTCAATTTCCCGGAAAGCCCTCCTTTTTCAATCATCGCGTCAGATGGTGTGGATCTGGAACGTTACGCCGACTTGCCCGAGCCAAGGGAAGCGCGTCGGATTTTGGCTGAAAAGAGCGGATTGCCATTAGATCCGGATAGGTTTACCATGGGATATAGTGGGCACCTATACGCAGGACGGGGCATGACGTTGATGTTGGAAATGGCAAGCCAGGTGGAGGATGTGACTTTTTTGATCGTGGGTGGCGAACCTTCCCAGGTGAGCCTTTTACGAGAGAAAGTCGCAAGACGAGGTCTTAGAAATGTTATCCTTACAGGCTTTGTAGCCAATGCGGAGCTACCCGGTTATCAGGCGGCCTGCGAGGCGCTCATGATGCCCTACCAACCGCGGGTGGCAGCATCTTCCGGGGGAGATATTGGGCGTTACTTGAGTCCCATGAAGATGTTTGAATATATGGCCAGTGGACGCGCTATCCTTAGCAGTGATTTACCGGTTTTGCGGGAAGTGCTGACCTCACAAAACGCGCTGTTGCTACCGCCAGAGGATGTGGTTGTGTGGGTGACGGCGCTACAGGAATTAAGGCAGAATCCCCATCTTCGAAATGGCCTGGCAGAACAAGCTCGCCGGGATGTGGTCCGCTTCACCTGGGAATCTAGAGCCAAACGGGTTTTAGAAGGGATTTAATCGGCAGCTACACCAGCCCAATCAGCAAAGTCATGCGACAGATCCTACGAATTCGTCTTGGGAAGAAATTTGGAGGGACGGTCATCCTGCTGGCGGTTGTCGGCATTTTGGCTCTGCCCAGAGTGGTGGCATTAGGTCGCTTCGTTACCGCAGACGAGCCAATATGGGGTAAGCGTTCTGCGATTTTTTATTATGCTCTATCGAATAAAGATTTTGCTGCTACATACCAGGTTGCTCATCCAGGAGTCACGACCATGTGGGCAGGAGCAGCCGCGTATCGGATCAAGTTTTCAATCTACAAGAATGTTGGTCTGGTAGAGCTCGGAGATACCAAACTTTTTCAGATATTTCAAAGGCATGGACCAAATCCGCTGGAGGTCTTAGCCACAGCGCGTCTTTTTGTGGTGCTCATCAACGTGGCAACCCTTACTATAGGATTCTTTTTTGCAAAAAAATTA
>Ga0315538_1001077_pt1 | contig 16561 bp, 9 predicted proteins | sample SalMarSW160230MG_2_FD_203834 | JGI IMG/M metagenome (GOLD analysis project Ga0315538, IMG submission 203834) | Salt marsh sediment microbial communities from the Plum Island Ecosystem LTER, Massachusetts, United States - Salt Marsh Sediment SW1601-230 ...
AGACCTGATACAAATCCAAGCAGTGCACTAATAGGCATGATCACCATTACAGAAGCTGTAACTCTCACATTAGCTTCGAAATCAGTGCTTCCTTTGCAGATTGCAGAGATAATCAGCATAATTACACCCCCGATGAAGAGTCCTATAACAGCAGCAATGATATACCAGATAAACATCATTACACCGATTGCTCCACCAAATATTCCGATAGAACCGCCTATCTTCAGAAGTCCCCATATCAATGCAATTATACCTGCTATTACTCCATAAAGGAGCGCTTTGATCAAAGGTTCTGCAATACCTCCCGTTGTCTTCATTGTCGAGAAGTAAGTTTTCGGTTTTACAAGGACATCAATTGATTCCTTAATAAAAGAATTAAAATTAAAAGTAGAGTTGCTCATAAGTTTAATAATTAAAAAGGTTAGAGTTTGTCATTCTTAGATCAGAAAATAAAAACTCCAAGTTAGGAAAAAAATAATTTAAAAATTAAAAACTCACAATTATTTACACATAAGAATATGTTAAAACACCTAAAATCTGCGATTATTCTTATTTTCTGATTAAAATACAGTATTATCTTTTGAATGACCTACTCCAGATATGTATACCCATAAAGGCCTGAGCGGTAATTTGACAGGAATTCCCTTCCCTCCTCCAGTGTAATAATACCGCTCTTTACGGAGGTTGTGACCCAGGTCTCGACAGTTCGTACCATTTTCTTGGCACTGTATTGAACATAGTCAAGTACCTCAGCAACAGATTCGCCATCAATAACCTGATCGATTTTATACCCGTTTTCATCCACCGAAACATGTACAGCATTGGTATCGCCGAAAAGGTTATGCAGATCACCCAGTATTTCCTGATACGCCCCTACGAGGAAAACACCCATATAGTATGGTTCTTTAGCTTTTAGGGGATGCACCGGCAGGTAATGGGGTGAGTTTGTGGTGGTTATAAAATTATCTATTTTCCCGTCGGAATCACATGTCATATCCTGTATGGTGGCTGAAACATAAGGTTCCTCATTCAGCCTGTGGATAGGCATTATCGGAAATATCTGGTCAATTGCCCATGCATCCGGAAGAGACTGAAAAAGAGAAAAATTACAGAAATATTTATCCGAAAGGATCCGTGATATCTGCCGGAGTTCATCAGGTACATGCTTTGTATTCTTTACTATCTGGTACACTTTACGTGCCACTGACCAGAAAAGCCGTTCTATTTGTGCCCGGGTTTTAAGGTCAATCAATCCCAGGCTGAACCTGTCGAGAGCCTCTTCCCTGATCTGCTGGGCATCATGCCAGGTTTCGAGCATCCTTGGCTGATTGACAGTATCCCACAGAGTATAAAGTTCTTTTACCAGTTCATGATCATTATCACTTACCTCCTCTTCGGGATCCCATGAGGAGAGGGTTGTTGTTTCAAGAACTTCAAATATCAGCACAGAGTGATGTGCTGCCAGCGAACGTCCTGATTCTGTTATTACATTCGGATGCGGAATGTTATTCTTATCGCTGGCATCAACAAAAGTGCTGACCGAATCATTTACATACTCCTGAAGAGTATAATTTACACTGCTCTCACTATTCGAAGAGCGTGTCCCGTCATAGTCAACTCCCAACCCGCCGCCAATATCCACAAATTCGACACTAAAACCCATTTTCCGAAGCTGTACATAAAACTGAGAAGCCTCACGCAATGCAATCTTAATTCTTCTGATCTTGGTAACCTGGCTGCCAATATGAAAGTGGATAAGCTTCAGAGAGTCCCTCATCTTATTTCTCCCCAGGAAGTCAATGGCTTTCAACAGTTCGCTTGATGTCAGACCAAACTTGCTGTTATCACCGCCCGATTCCTCCCACTTTCCGCTTCCCACACTTGCCAGCTTGATGCGAATACCCAGGTTAGGTTTGACCTTTAAACGCTTTGATATTGAGGCAATAAGTTTTAGTTCATTAAGCTTCTCAACAACAAGGAAAATACGTTTCCCCATCTTCTGTGCAAGAAGTGCCAGCTCAATGTAATCTTCATCCTTATATCCGTTGCATATTATGAGCGATTCGGGATCAGTGTTTATTGCAATAACTGCATGAAGCTCAGGTTTTGACCCGGCCTCCAGTCCTATATTGAATTTTTTACCATGACTCACAATCTCCTCCACTACCGGTCTCATCTGGTTTACCTTGATGGGATATATTATGAAATTCTGCGCATTGTACCCATACTCCTCAGAAGCTGATTTAAAACAATTTGAGATACTCAGGATACGGTCATCCAGTATATCGGGAAACCTCAGTAGTACGGGAGTTGAAACATCCGCAAGACTAAGTTCGTCAAGAAGCTCTTTAAGATCAACCGAGACACAGTCCTTCAGCGGAGTTACTGTAACATTACCTTTTTCGTTAATCGAAAAATAGTCAACGCCCCAACCGTTTATATTATATAATTCAGCAGAATCTTCAATACGCCATTTTCTCATGTTCAGCCCTTCTTGCCTGGTTATTTGATAATTAAAGATCTGAAAAAATAAAATAAATTGCAATGTTATTAAAATATCATGAATTGGGATAGTATAATAATTTAATTCAGAAAGGCACAGATGCTATATCTGTTTTACCGATCACCTTATATACCGGGTAAGGATAATAGCCTCTTCCCCACTGTGGAACAAGGTAACGATCGAAATAATTCCATGTCAATAATCCGTCATTCGACATTGGTTCAAGAAGATAGGCAGCAAGATTAGCAAGAGGTTGTGCTGTTCTGACCATCAGTGTACCGGCAGGGAAATCGACAGTATCCCTTAGATAGCTCCCTGTTATGGTATTTGTGTAATGCCCCTGGTTCAACCTTGCCGAGCCCTTCAGTCCGCTAATTTCAAACCTGTCGACCTCCAGAATTGAGGCTTCCGCTAATTTCTCCAGCCTGATTCCGTGAAGTATAAGAAGATTAATAACATCCAGGTCATTCACTGTTACAAGGTATGCAAAAGGAAATTTTACACTCTTTACAGGAAAATAGTCGACAAAATAGGGTACTGTTACAGTTTTTTGCCTGTCGGTTCTCTTAAAAGGCGGCCACACATTCGGATCATTTGCCGGCTCAATTTCAAACGTCTTGATAGTAACCTTCTCCGGAGCAGGTTTTACATTGTATTCTGTTGCAAATGAATCTATTGCAACAGGGTTCAATCCACGTGTGATGGTTTTTGCATCAACTTCCCTAAGTATTTCCATTATCTCCGTTTTATGTGCTGATGCATATTCTGAAAGAGATTTTATAAGATAATAACAACCATAGACACGTGATTTGTAATCAGCATGAACATAATTTTCATTGAGAATTCCGAGCCTGTTGCGCAAGCCGTAATAATTGCTTATATATCTTGGTTCAGCAGCATCGTAGTACCAGCCCTCTTCCGGCTTCATCATGTTTTTAAACTCACCATAGTAGCAGTTCTCAACATTATATTTATTATGAAGAGTCTCCGACATTTCCGGTATCATCCTGTCACGCATATAATGGATCAGGGAGGTGTCGCCATTCGGATTGACCATCCATGTAAATGTCACAGGTTCAACATGATACGAACCATTCGTTGTGTGGCAATCCATAAATACTGCCGGATCCCAGGCATTAAATACCTTTGTTAACAGACCCTTTACCTCAGGAGATTCAGCTTTCATTATATCCCTGTTAAGATCAAGGAACTGTCCGTTATGCCTTACTCCAACTCCGTTTACCGGTCCGTTCTGATTGGTTCTGTTTTCGGTGCTGATCTTCTCGTTGCCATCTGGATTGAAATTCGGACATATCAGGAAGACCACATCTTCGAGTAATGCATTATCTTTCTCTGAAAGAAGATCTCTGGCAAACATCAACACGGCCTCTTTTCCTTCCACTTCACCTGCATGTATATTTGCCTGGATATAAATCACAATACGGTCATCATCATTAAGTTGAGCCGGCGATTCTGGAAGGGGGGCTCCAATTATTAACAACGGGATGTCTCTGCCTTCTGTCGATTTTGCTATGGTTTCAATCCTGATATATTTTGATGATTTACTTAGCCTTTCAATAAAGCTCATCACATCATTGTAATTCGATGTTGATTTGAAATCAGAACTTTCAGCAACAGTCAATAATCCTGGCTGTCCGGATACTCCGGCAAAATATAATAATGCTGCTATTACGAAAACAATAACCTGTTTCATTTGTTTATAGATTATAATTAAACAAATTATAAAAATATAAATATATAACCATATAAAATGGTCTGTAACTCCGTAACGATAAATATATTCACAGTTATTATTTCAAAACCATCATGGTTTCGTATTATTTGAATTTTTAAATATTAATAGTTATTTTAGCGCTTTTAATTTTAAAACATAACACAATGAACAAAGGAACAGTAAAATTTTACAATGTGTCAAAAAGATTTGGCTTCATTAAGGATGCAGATTCGGAAAATGAATATTTTGTACATGCATCCGGTCTTATTGATAAAATCAAGGACAATGATGAAGTGACATTTGAACTTGCTGAAGGCAAAAAAGGACTTAATGCAGTTAATGTCAAACTTGCTGAAGAATAGTTTAGTTAATTGCCATTATAGCCGTCATCAAATGACGGCTTTTTTTATTTCATTAAATCGGTAAAAAAAACTTGCAGGACCGTAGAGACCTGCAAGCCACTAGGTGAAAAGCCTGTAAAAGGATAATATGTACAGTTTCTATTATTTCTTTGCGGCTTTTTTTGCTTTTTTTGCAGCACGCTTTTCTTTCAGGCTTTTTGCAGGCTGTTTCTTGACTTTAGGCTGTTGCTTCGATTTTTCGTGTGACATAGCTTTATAAGTTTTGTATTAAACACTTTCAAATTTAAATATTTCATCAAAATTATTTCACTAAATTTTTAACATGTAATGTATCATTCCAGTAACTTACCGGCTTCTTCATCGAGCAGCCATGATGTTTTGCCACCGGCTGAAATAATGTGAGCAGCCGGAAACTTTAAATTCTCCGCCCTTTTACCAATTACTTCAGATACAATACCAGCCTTATCCTTACCTGTAACAAGAAATATAATCTCATCAGCATTGTTAATAACTTTTCCTGTCAGAGTAACTCTTTTTTGTCCCGAAACGGGATGGATTGCCATATCACAGATATTCTCACTTTGTAGCAATTCAAGGTTTCCGGGGAAAATAGATGCAGTATGTCCGTCCTCTCCCATTCCAAGAATCACAATATCAAATACCGGAAGGCTGTTGCGCTGACGGGTATATCTCATTATCTCCTCAGAATACCTGGCAGCTTCCGTTTTTGGATCATTTTCTCCCCATATCCTGTGGATGTTTTCCCGGGGAATACCTGTTTTTCCAAGCAGTAACCGCTCAGTCATTCCATAATTGCTTTCAGGATCATCAGGTGGAACACATCGCTCGTCGGTCCAGAAGAAATGTATAAAACGCCAGTTTACAGATGTCTGGTGCTCATCAGCAAGAACTGAGAATAAAAGCTTTGGAGTATTGCCTCCTGAAAGTGCCAGGGTCAGGGTTGAATTATATCTTTCGGCCGACCTGATTCGATCAGCAAGTTCAGAAGCCAGGGTCTCTGCCAGATCACGTGCTGTTGGAAATTTTCTATATGTAACTTTCACTTTATAAATGTCATGAACATATTAAAGACGATCCTCATAACCTGTACGGGGATCATAACTCGCAGAATAATCCGTCATCAGTCAGGTTTTTGCAGGGATATCGCCAGTCAAGACCGCAGCCTTCAATGATTTCACCTGCATTTGAGGGGCCCCATGTACCTACCGGATAGCCATAGAGTTTTACACCCGGATTATCTGCCCAGGCTTTCTGTATCGGATCTATGAATTTCCAGGCTGTTTCAACTTCATCATCACGTGAAAATAGTGTTGAATCGCCGGTCATGGCATCATATAAAAGTCTTTCGTAGGCAGAGGGGACTCTTACATCTGCCAGATCTTTGTAATGGAAATCCATATTTACATTCTTGATATTGAATCCGGATCCGGGTTCTTTCATATCAAATTTCAGCAGAATACCTTCATCTGGTTGTATCCTGATAATGAACATATTAGATGTTAAAACTCCCTCCTGTCTTTTAAAGAGATGGTGGGGTGTTCTCTTAAAATATATAACAATCTCGGTCACCCTTGCAGGCATTCTCTTACCTGTTCTTATATAGAATGGCACTCCTCCCCATCTCCAGTTATCTATAAAAAACTTCATTGCCACGTATGTCTCCGTCATTGAATCTTCAGCCACACCTTTCTCCTGCCTGTAACCTGACACATATTCTCCGCGGATTGTTGAACCTGTATATTGTCCCCTTATAACCTGCTTTGGAACATCTGCCTCTCTTACAGGCTGAAGCGACTGGAATACTTTAAGTATTTCATTTCTGACAGGATCCGGTTCAAGAGACGATGGAGGCTCCATGGCTATTAGTCCTGCCATCTGTAATATATGATTCTGAACCATGTCCCTGAGTGCACCGGATGAATCATAATAACCACCCCTCTCTTCCACTCCTATACTCTCTGCTGAAGTTATCTCAACACGGTGAATATAGTTTCTGTTCCAGAGTGGTTCGAAGATACCGTTAGCAAACCTTGTAACCAGAACATTCTGGACTGTTTCCTTACCAAGGTAATGATCTATCCTGTAAATCTGTCTCTCACCTATCATTTCATGGAGAGTCTGGTTAAGGGCCTTTCCTGATTCAAGGTCATAGCCAAAGGGTTTCTCATAAATAAACCTCCTGAAGCCCTCTGATTGATCTGCCAGTCCCACCATGGCAAGTTTCTCGGAAATAGTTTTATAAATCCCGGGAGGCGTAGCCATGTAAAAAATATAATTACCCCCTGTACCATGAGACTTATCCAGTTCAAGAAGCTTTCCCTTCAGTTTTTTAAAGTCTTCGGCAGAGTTATTGTCCATCCTTACATAATATAAATAACTGGAAAACTTCTTTAGCTGATGAACATCCGGTTCCTTCTCTTCTGAAAAGTTAATGATACTCTCATTCATCTTCTTCCTGAAATCTTCATCGGAAAAGGGTGTTCTCCCCGCTCCCACTATGACAAATTTCTCGGGCAACAGATTCTGTAACTTCAATGAAAACAGTGCAGGGATAAGCTTTCTGGAAGTCAGATCACCCGAAGCTCCAAAAATGATCAGAATTAGATTGTCCGGTTTTTCCATTTCTTTTGATATCTTTTTAAAGACTTTTTTAAACCTGTATTTTACCATTCTTTTATACATACCCGGCAACAAATATAATGAACCATCTGTTCCGAAAGACATATTAATATATTAATCCGCAAGGCAATGTCAATTATTAAGTTTAATGTTATTGTTGATAATTTTTTACATTTTGTAATAATTTTCCATATATTTAGATCAAACTGGAAGAATAAGTGATATATTTGCAACGCATTGTTAAAATGAAAAGAATAAAAACCATATTATCATTATTTCTTGTTTTAAGGTTTCCTTGAAAAGAATGAGAATGGTATATGGAATTGGATTAGGGATAACCGTTCTCTTTGAAACAGAGAGCGGTTTTTTTTATAACTGACATAGGTAAAACAGGATGAAAACGGAACGACCGGACGGACAGGGATTATACAGACAGGAATTTGAGCATGATAGCTGCGGAATAGGTTTTGTAGCTCACATAAAAGGCAAAAAATCGCATTCCATCATCAGCCAGGGTCTTGAAATCCTGATTAACATGACACACAGGGGGGCTGAAGGTGCTGACAGCAGAACCGGTGACGGAGCCGGCATCATGATACAGGTTCCGCGTGATTTCTACCTTATCCAGGGTTATTCGTTGCCACAGGCAGGACAATTTGGGACAGGCCTTGTCTTTCTTCCTAAAAATAATGAGGATGCAGCAAAATGTGAAGATATCCTGCTTAATATCATTAAGGAAGAGAACGTAGGCTTCATTGGTTTTCGTGAAGTTCCGTGCAACAGTTCGGTCCTTGGCGAAATATCACTTGCTGCTGAACCTCACATCAGGCAGATCCTGTTAGAAGCAGATATTATGCAGGAGGAGCTTGAACGTAAACTATATATCATACGTAAGCGTGCAGAAAGGATAATCCGTGATTCCGGAATCAACCAGAAAAGCTTTTTCTATATACCGAGTCTTTCAACTAAAGTCCTGGTATATAAAGGAATGCTTACATCCCCACAACTCAGGGAATACTTTTTAGATTTAACTGATGATCGTCTGCAAAGTGCTATTGCCCTTATTCACTCAAGATTCAGTACAAATACCTTTCCCAGCTGGGATCTTGCCCAACCCTTCAGAATGCTGGGGCACAACGGCGAAATCAACACAATCAGGGGCAACAGACTCTGGATGGAAGCCAGGGAATCTTTACTTAAATCAGATAAGCTGGGTGACCTTTCAAGGATTTACCCGATAATTGAACCCGGGAAAAGCGATTCAGCATCACTTGATAATGTTCTTGAGTTCCTCGTAATGAGCGGCAAATCGCTTCCCTATGCAATGTCGGTACTTATCCCTGAATCGATCAATATCAAAAATCCTATTTCGCCTGAACTACGGGCTTTTTATCACTATCATTCCACATTTATGGAACCATGGGATGGTCCTGCTTCTCTTATATTTTCTGACGGCCGCTATATTGGAGGAATGCTCGACAGGAACGGCCTGCGCCCTTCGAGATACCTTATCACGGAAAATGATCTTATTGTAATGGGATCGGAAACAGGAGTACAGTCTTTCCCGCCTGAAGAGATAAAGGAAAAAGGAAGGCTTAAACCCGGTAAAATGCTTCTTGTTGATACTGAATCAGGCATAATCATCTATGATAATGAACTTAAAACCAGGATAGCCGGTGAATTTCCCTATGGAAAATGGATCCAACAGAATATGGTTAAACTTGAGGAGATAGAGACGGGCCATATTGTAACACCTGACCTCGGACAAGAATATAAAACCTACGTCACTTCATTCAACTATTCATGTGAAGACATTGAAAAGATCATCAGGGAAATGGCTGCAACGGGGAAAGAACCCATCGGTTCGATGGGTAATGATGTCCCGCTTGCAGTTCTTTCAAGGAAACCATACCGATTGTACAACTATTTCAAGCAGCTTTTTGCTCAGGTTACAAATCCTCCGATCGATCCTATAAGGGAAGAGCTTGTAATGACTCTTTCGGGGTACCTCGGATCACTTCAGCAAAATCTGCTTGATAAATCACCCGATCATGTAAAGATGGTCCGGTTCAGGAATCCCGTGATTTCAAACACTTATTTTCAGGTAGTCAAGAACCTGAGATACAAGGGATTCTCTGCGGCCAACCTTTCAATGCTTTTCGATGCCAGCAAGGGAGCAGACGGAATGCAGAGTGCTGTTGATCAGCTTTGCCTTGATGCGGAAAAAGCAGTTGATGAAGGCAAAAACTATATAATAATATCTGACAGGGGAATTGATGAGAATCATGCTCCTATACCTTCACTGATGGCAGTATCGGCAATTCATCATCACCTTATCGATAAACGCAAACGCATGCAGATCGACATTGTTGTGGAGAGTGCCGAACCCCGTGAAGTGATGCATTTTGCATTGCTTTTCGGATACGGGGCTAGTATAATTAATCCCTATATGAGTTTTGCCATTATTGACAAACTTGTAAAGGAGAAGGCAATACAGCTTGATTATCAGAAGGCAGAGGCAAACTACATAAACTCAATAAACAAAGGGATTCTTAAGATAATGTCAAAAATGGGGATAAGTACCCTCAGAAGCTACCGTTCTTCACAGATATTTGAAGCAATAGGAATAGATCCAGACGTGATAAAGAAATATTTTACGGGGACTATTTCACGGATCGGGGGTATCGGAATGGGAGAGATTGCAGAAGAGGTGCTTATACCTCACAGGAAAGCCTTTAACGAAGAATATCAGCCTGAAATACTTACTGAGGGTGTTTATTCATACAGAAAACATGGTGAAAAGCATGCCTGGAATCCTGAGACTATTGCACTTCTGCAATGGAGTACAAGAACAAACGACCGTGAAAAATTCAGGGAGTTCAGCAACAGGGTAAACAGTGATACTTCCAGTCCATTATTTATAAGAGGATTGTTGAGAATAAAAAAGAATCCCATCCCTGTAGAAGAAACTGAACCTGCGGAAAATATCATGAAGCGCTTTGTTACCGGGGCGATGTCATATGGTGCTATAAGCCTGGAAGCACATGAGACTCTGGCTATTGCAATGAATCGAATCGGAGGTCGCAGTAATACTGGCGAAGGAGGTGAAGCTCCTGAAAGATTCAAACCCCGTGAAGACGGAATATGTACGAGGAGCTCCATCAAACAGGTTGCAAGCGGAAGGTTCGGGGTAACTGCTGAATATCTTGTCAATGCCGATGAAATACAGATCAAAATTGCCCAGGGAGCAAAACCGGGCGAAGGGGGACAGCTTCCCGGTCATAAGATTGACAGGGTAATTGCAAAAACAAGGTATTCAATCCCCGGTATCACTCTCATTTCACCTCCGCCTCATCACGACATTTACTCTATCGAGGATCTGGCACAGCTGATTTTTGACCTCAAGAATGTTAATCCGGCTGCAAAAATAAGCGTCAAACTCGTTTCCGAGAGCGGCGTCGGGACAATTGCTGCAGGAGTCACAAAAGCAGGGGCCGATCTGATTTCAATAAGCGGATATGAAGGAGGTACAGGTGCAAGTCCTTCATCATCAATAAAACACGCCGGTCTGCCACTTGAACTGGGACTTACCGAAACACAGCAGGTACTTGTGATGAACAACCTGAGGAGGAAAGTGATACTCCAGGCTGACGGCCAGATAAAAACCGGCCTGGACATAATAATGATTGCTTTAATGGGTGCCGAGGAATACGGATTTTCAACAAGTGCCCTTGTAGTCCTGGGATGTGTTATGATGCGCAAATGTCATCTTAATACCTGTCCTGCAGGTGTTGCAACCCAGAATCCTGAACTCAGGAAAAGATTCCTGGGCAAAGCCGATTACCTGGTCAACTATTTCAGGCTTCTTGCAGAGGATGTGCGCGAATATCTTGCGGAACTGGGATACAGAAGCCTTAATGAGATAATCGGAAGAGCCGACCTCCTTGAACGTAATCCCGGGGTGGAACACTGGAAAATAAGAAACCTCTATTTGAACAGCCTGCTTACAATGCCGCCCGAATCAAAAGTGAACGCGATGCATTGCATTGAACGTCAGGATAATAAACTGACAGGTGTTATCGATTTAGGGTTAATTGAAGAAGCAAAGGAGGCTATAGAAAAGCAGCAACCTGTAGAAATTTTCAGAACTATCAGGAATACTGACAGAACAACGGGGGCCATGCTTTCCGGGAAAATAGCATCACTGTACGGGTCAGCAGGATTACCTGACGGCACTGTCAAATGCAGATTTTCGGGATCAGCAGGACAAAGCTTTGGCGCATTTCTTTCAGCCGGAATAGAAATGTTCCTTGAAGGAGATGCAAACGACTACCTGGCAAAAGGTCTTTCAGGCGGAAGAATTATTGTTGTGCCGCCAGCCGGATCAACCTTTGAACCTCATGAAAATATAATTATTGGTAATACTGTGCTTTACGGTGCCACCAGCGGTGAAGTTTATGTATCAGGTATTGCAGGGGAGAGATTTGGTGTGAGGAACAGCGGAGCTATTGCCGTGGTGGAAGGTGTCGGCAATCACTGCTGTGAATATATGACGGGAGGCAGAGTGGTTGTTCTTGGTAAATCCGGGAGCAATTTTGCAGCAGGAATGAGCGGAGGTATTGCCTATGTCCTCAATGAATCAAATGATTTTGACTATTACTGCAATATGGGAATGGTCGAATTGTCACTTGTCGATGACCATAACGATGTTAAAGAACTGACAGATCTGATTTCGCGTCATTACATGTTTACGTCAAGCAGGAAGGCAAAGAATATCCTGGATGATCCTGATCAATATATTCCCATGTTTATAAAGGTTATCCCCTATGATTATAAAAAAGTCCTGGAAGAACAAAAACTTGAAGAGATAAGAAAGAAAATAGCTGATGTTGAGATGGATGTTGAATTCGGTCCGGTACAATAGGCAGAGGCGAAATTAACAGAAAAAATCATGGCCGATATAACAGGTTTTTTAAAGATAAAAAGAAAGGAAGCTGGTAACAGGCCTGTTCACGAAAGGATTTGTGATTTCAGCGAGGTGGAACAGGTGCTGAACAGCGAAGACAGAATGCTGCAGGCATCAAGGTGCATGGATTGCGGTATTCCTTTCTGTCACTGGAGCTGTCCTGTCGATAACCTGATCCCTGAATGGAACGATCTTCTCTATAAAGGCGAATGGAGGGCAGCCTATGAAAGACTCAGTGCAACAAATAACTTTCCTGAATTTACAGGCCGGATATGCCCGGCAAGCTGTGAACATGCCTGTGTTCTTAATATCAACCATGAGCCTGTGACAATACGTGAAAATGAGGTGGCTATAGTTGAAAAAGCCTTTGCCGAGGGATACATAAAGCCTGTCCCTCCCAAAAAACGCTCAGGAAAAACTGTTGCTGTTATAGGCAGCGGTCCGGCAGGTATGGCTGCTGCTGATTTACTTAATAAAGCAGGCCATCTGGTTACGATTCTTGAAAAGGATGATAAAGCAGGAGGATTACTAAGGTATGGAATTCCCGATTTTAAACTGAGCAAAGCAACTGTTGCCCGCCGGCTTGATCTCCTTGTAAAAGAAGGGATTACAATCAGAACAAGTGCATTTGTCGGCAGAGATATACCTGCCGGCGAACTGCTTGAAAGCTATGATGCGATATGTATTGCAATCGGTGCCGGTAACCCGCGACCTCTTAAAATAGAAGGATCTGAGTTTGAAGGGATCCATTATGCTATGGATTTTCTTACAGCTCAGAACAGGGTTAATGCAGGACAATTATCAAAGGATGTAAATCCCATAAATGCTGCAGGCAAAAGAGTTCTTGTCATAGGCGGCGGAGATACAGGGTCAGACTGTGTAGGCACTGCAACACGTCAGAAGGCTGTCAGTGTAACACAGGTTGAGATACTGCCAAAACCCCCGGAAATCCGTACGAGTGATAATCCTTGGCCTTATTACAGCAAAACCCTGAAAACATCAACCTCGCACGAGGAGGGTTGTGAAAGACTCTGGAACATCTCAACCTTAAGGTTTGTCGGTGATGGGAAAATAACCAGGGGGGCAGAAGTTGAGGAAGTTACATGGGATTATTCAGATGGCAGATATATAATGAACCCCGTTGAGGACACCCGCCGGGTTATTGAAACAGACCTTGTTCTGCTTGCACTCGGATTCAGCCATCCGGTACTGGAAGGATTACTGACAGAATTAGGAGTGGAGCTCGACGAAAGGAATAATGTAAAGGTTGATGGCAACCTGGCAACAAACATACCTAAAGTATTTGCAGCCGGCGATTCGATTAGTGGTGCCAGTCTTGTTGTAAATGCTATTGCATCAGGGAGAAGGGTAGCAAAAGAGATAAACAGGTACCTGAGATCACATTAAGATAATTATTTTATTTATATCATCCTCAGAGCTTCTGCGGGATTAGTTGCTGCTGCTTTAAATGTCCGGTAACTAATTGAAATCCACCCTGTTGTTAATGCTACAAGAGTTGCAGAAATGAATATCAGGGGACTAATACTCACCTTACTGGCAAAACCTTCGAGCCAGTATCTTGAACCAAGCCAGGCAACCGGCCAGGCTATAAGCGATGAAATAAGAATCAGGTAAATAACCTCTCTTGATAACAGATTCAGTACCACCTGTGCCGAAGCACCATATGTTTTTCTTATCCCTATTTCCCTGGTTCTTTTGTTCGTGATATAGGTTATGAGTCCAATCAATCCAAGACAGGCAATAAAAACTGCAAGAATTGAAAAAAGGATAAAGATCTTTCCAGTTTTCATCTCTGTACTGTAAAGATTATTCCAGGTATCAGTGAAGAAATCATATTGAAAAGGCTGTTTGGTTGTAAAATTCTGCCATGTTTGCTCTATTGCCCTGATAGTTCCCGGAACATCATTCCCGGTTAATCTTACTGTTGCAAATCTGTCACCTCCTCCCGGTCCCATAACAGTAAAGCAAACAGGAGTAATTGATTTATGCATGGATTCGATATTAAAATCTTTCATAATACCTATGACCTGAAGTCTTCTGAACTGCTGAGGTCCTTGCGGTTGCAATATATATTTCCCGATCGGATCTTTAAGTCCAAGCGATTTAACTGCACTTTCATTGATGAGTATTGCGGATGAATCATTGCCGTATTCACGTGAAAAAAACCGGCCTTCCACGAGTTGAACACCCAGCGCCTGTGGAAAATCAAGACTTACACCTGCCTGGTTTATAAGGTAGGTGTTTTTTTCAGGATCATCATCAAGAAGAAATCCGTTATTGCTGAAAGTCGAACCTGGTAAAGCCCATGAAAAACCTGCTTTATCTACCCCCGGAATTTGTAAAAGCTGTGTCCTGAATGATTCCATTTGCCTGTAAAAAGCATCAGGCCGACGAATAACAATCAGATTCTCCTTTTCAAAACCAAGATCTTTTTTTGTCATGAAATTCAGCTGATTATATACAATAAATGAGCCTATTATGATGATAATGGAGACTGTAAACTGGAAGACAACAAGTATTCCCCGGAGAATCTTTGACATGGATCCGGGATTAAGAGTTCCTTTCAAAACCTCAACAGCATTAAAAGAGGCAAGCACAAAAGCAGGATAAAATCCTGCTGCGATTCCGACGACAATAATCAACAGTATGAGTGATAATACTCCTTTAAAGCTTGTGAGCAGTGCAAACGATATTTCCTTTCCAACGAGATTATGGAAAGCCGGACTCAGCAGGAAAACCAGTAAAACCGATAGCAGGGTTGCAACAGTAACAACAATAACCGACTCTCCCAGGAACTGCAGAATCAGACCGGATTTATTACCTCCAGCGACCTTCCTCACCCCTACCTCCTTTGCCCTGGCAGCCGATTTTGCTGTTGCAAGGTTTACATAATTAATAATTGCTATCACCAGGATCATTATGGCAATGGCAATAAAAATATAAACTGTAGATAGGGAACCCGGCGGTTCGAGATTGTATTGCGGAGCTCCTTTCAGATGTATATCTTTTAAGGGTTCCATAACATACTTGAAATCGTTGCCTGCCTTTCTGAAATCTTCCACAGTAATACCAATAAACTCCTGGAGTTGTGGTCCTACATATTTAATTACCATTCCCTGGAATTTTTCCTGAAGCTGATCCTTGTCAGTACCTTCATTTACAATGATATATGTATAGAAATTATGACTTATCCAGAACTGATTATTGGCTCTTCCGGGATAGGTGCTCATTGAGGCAAGCATATCGAACTGCATGTGTGAATTATCCGGGACATCCTGTATAACTCCTGTAACCGTATACAGTATTGTATCCTCTTCAACACTTATCCTTTGTCCAACCGGATCCTGATTCCCGAAATATTTCCTTGAATATTCTTCGGTAAGCACCATAGACCGTGGCTGTACCAGGGCAGTATACGGATCACCCTTAAGCATTTTGAAATCAAAGACATCAAAAAATGTGGAATCGGCAAACAGTATTCCATCCTCGTTGAATTTCTTATCTCCGAATCGAATCAGCCAGGCTCCCATCCGGGTTACTCTTGTGACTTTTAAAACTTCGGGGTAATCATTTAGCATAGCTTGTGCCATAGGAGCCGCAGTAATTGCCTGGTCGATTTCCCCGCCTGACATTCTTCCAACTACCTTCAACCTGTAGATATTTTCATAATTCTTATGAAACCTGTCATAGCTGAGTTCATTAATTACATAAAAAGTTATAAACAGAAAGCTTGTTAATCCGATAGCCAGCCCAACAACATTCAGAATAACTGATCCACTATGCTTCTTCATGTTGCGGAATGCATTAATAATAAAATTTTTAAGCATATTCAGTTTTACAGATTAGGTTATTATCTGACGTAAAGACTGAAGAATAAGTTACATGTTGCATACAGTATAACGATAAAGGGATCAGGTTATATTGAGCCGGATCCCTTTAAGACCTATAGTAAATCAATAAAGTTTACTTTAAGATAATGGTATATTTTGTTAATTAACTACATCTCTGTCACTAATCAGTCTCATTCCCTTAGCAGTATTAATCAGTCGTATCATCTCACTACGATATCCGTCTTCATCATTTTCTTTCGCCGATGATGCAAGTTTTGCTGCACTGTCGAGTGTTGCATTTCCTTTGAATTCAGATTCTCTGAGTATCATTCCGAATTCAACAACTGCAGCTGCAAATCGAAGATTATCAGAAGCCTTCTCGATCTCCTTGTTAAAATCTTTAACAGCCTTTCCCAGCAGCATGCTGGTGTGACCATCCGGTTTCTTATAACGTACTTTTATTGTCAGAAGCTCATCTGAATATTTTCTTTCCTCTATCTTTTT
>Ga0315538_1001079_pt1 | contig 16559 bp, 16 predicted proteins | sample SalMarSW160230MG_2_FD_203834 | JGI IMG/M metagenome (GOLD analysis project Ga0315538, IMG submission 203834) | Salt marsh sediment microbial communities from the Plum Island Ecosystem LTER, Massachusetts, United States - Salt Marsh Sediment SW1601-230 ...
TTTAATGGAGGCCAGCGGTTAAGATCATTTCTTGAATAACTATTCATTTATTACCAAAACAGCATCCCCAGGTCAATGTGTTTGATCTGGTTCGGAACTATCCGGCTAAAGATGTCCTGCTTTGTGCAACGGGGGCTTCATGCTCCGAAGATGCTGTTTACCTAACTCATAGGCGCGTGTAAGGATCATGAGCAGTTTAAAATCAAGGAAAAACGCGAAAGCCGAAGGCTTATTCCGAAGTTGTTAACGCAGAAAAGTTAATTTCACTTCCTGTTTCACAGAAGGATAAAGATTTATTATATATTCTCCGATATAATCAAATATAATAGAAGATAATTCGTGACTACTCACGTAGTCAGCCTGAAGCTGTTTAGACTGTCCTTCGACTTTGCTCAGGATGGTGAGCGAAGCCGAACCAAAGGCTTAAAGTGGTCAGATGAGCACTATTGCCGCACTTTGTTGAAGAAACAGTAGCTTCTCGTACCAAACATGGCTTCAAGATGCGCCGTATCTCCGTTTTCTCCTAACAGTCTTCAGCCTATAACCTATCTGCTGAGTAGTTACGATAATTCTATTTCAGGGGGAATATTATGATCTCCAATGGAAATGAAGAACACATCCTGGATAAAAGGATTGTGGCTGCAAGAGAGGCAGCAGGCTTTTCTATCACCCAGGCAGCTCAAAAACTGGGGTTTAAAAACTATCAGACGCTTTCCGCCATTGAAAAAGGTATAAGGAAGATAAATGCCCATGAATTAATTATGATGGCGCGTTTATATGGTAGGAGTTTGGACTATTTTCTTGAATCCAATGCTGCTCCCGATCCTCTCCCCTTATAGAGAAAGACAAAAAAACTGACACAAATAAAGTTCAGCGTCAATTCCTCTCTTTTCTGGAAAATTACAGTAACCTGGAGCACTTGCTTGGTCTTAAACGGCGATGGAAAGATGTCCAGAAAAATTATGACAGGGATGATTTTTCCGTAAATGGCTTTGAGCAGGCTGACAAACTCGGCGCTGAAATTCACAGTTTCCTCGACTTAGGTTCTCGCCCTTCTTTAAATCTGCTTAACGTACTCGAAAATAAGCTTCGTTTCAAAATCCTTCATTTGTCTTTGGGGGACGGTGTCTCCGGTGCCAGTGTTGTCGATAACGCTTTAGGGGTTGGCATCCTCATCAACGCCAATGATGCGCCCTGGAGAAGACATTTCAATCTGGCGCACGAGTTGTTTCATGTTATAAACTGAAATGTTTTCTCTTCCGAGGAAATAGGCAATGGAACGACAATAACAAGGCCGGAACAATATGCAAACATATTCGCTTCAAGCCTGCTCTTGCCTGCAGATGCCTGATGGAAGGCAGGATATCAAGAGGCGTTTTTGCCGAATACCTGGAAATAGATCGGTCTGAAATAGACGACTATCTTGCGACTGTTGGGTTTGGTGAAGAGAGCTATGCGAAAATTGCTGCTGATTGATGCGGATGTTATCATTGATTCCTATTTCGTTTATTGCAAAATATATTGCATTTATTGCAAATATATGTTATTAACTATTTCCTCTGACTGAGGATTTTAGAGAAACGGATATCAAAAAATGCCGACAGATCTTAACAAGACCCAAATCCTCGAGAACTTGGAGGTCCTTTCAGAATGGCTAAGTGTAAAATATCCGGATGATACTTTCGAACTTGTTGTCGTGGGCGGAGCCGCTATGGCACTTGATGAGTTCAAAGACCAGACCAGGGACATCGACCTCCTATTGCCGGAAATATTGCCTGCTGCTCTTAAAGAAGGGATCGCTCATGTCAGCAGGGCCAAAAGACTACCCCCGGAATGGATTAATACTAATGCGGCCAACATTCTAAAGAAATTAAAACCAACAAAAGGATTACCGGAGTACTTCAATGAAATTTCCAGGATGATTGACATCGGTGACAACCTGAAGATCACATTGATTGGAAGGCAGGCCTTGATTGGCATGAAACTCCTTGCATCTACACCGTCATACACCAAGCATACAGATGATATAAGAAGCCTGAACCCGAGAAAAGAGGAAATTGAAGAGGCAGTACGATTTGTGTTAAGCATCGATAACGATGAATTAAGAAAAGAAGATTTGCGAATTGTTCTTAAGGCCATAGGATTCGATTTTGATGAATTTACCGGAAACAGTAAAAAATAGGGCGCGCATTATGATCCGAAGTGCCTGGGTGACCATGGGCATCCCTTTTGACGCACCAATAGTTAACGAAAAAAGAGAGGGCATTATAGATGTGGAGGCCCTGTTCATGGCCACATTTTTGTTTATGGAGCAGGACAGAATGGTTACGGATCTACCGGCATGGATCATTCGCTTTAAGGACATCATTAATCACCAGAAATTAAAATCAATGTTCAACTCTTGTCCGGAAAAACACAAGCGGACAATTTTTAAAAACCTGAATCATGATCCTTTTGGCGCAACGCCGGAGTCTTTTAAAAGGATCTTTGGCCTTAAAAACATTCCCACAAAAGAATCAGTTCAAACCATTGAGAGAAGATCATTAAAACTTAATTCGCTAAATCATGTAGCCCGGTCCTCGGTTATGATAAGGAATAGGCTGCTTTATGGTACGGGCTTCCGAGCGGATTTAATATCAATCACCCAAATCAAGAATATTAAGATGAACGGAAAGCAACTGGCGACCTTATTGTGCACCGCTGATTCAACGATATCACGCATTCTGAATGACCTGAGGTCCTGCAAATTTCTGGACCAGGATAACGAGAGGATAAAGCTTGCAAATCCTTATCCGGGCATGTTTCTATCGAGTCAAACCATCTTGAATCTGTATGAAATAATTGATGCCGAGGAATTTCGATCAAAGGAACTCAAGAAAGAAGCCTATGAAAACATCAGCTTCAAAAACGATAGATTTTGCATGCAGCTTCTTCCTTCTTCCGCCCCTGGGTCATAATATGGAATTAATCAGCCTGGAAAAGGTCCTTCGAACTGCTGGATATCATGAAAAAAGAATCTGAAATTTGCGATTAAAGAGGTGGCACTTACTTCATTAGAAAAAGTATCGAGGGAAGAGGTAATACCCCATTTTGAGTACGTTCCGCACATACGTCCCGGTTGACGGTTGATTTTCTAGGCCAACGTTATACTTCGACCATCTACACAACTAAACTTCTGATAAAATTTTACAATTGATATTTCACATTAATACGTGATATACGTATTAATGTGATCTTTTATAAAGGAGTATATCCATGGAGAGACAGAATGTAACGTTATCCTTGCCCAAATTATTATTGAAGAAGGCTAAGGTGCTCGCCGCAGGCAGAGAAAAATCTCTGAGTGAACTCTTAAGAGAATCACTTGAGGAGAAGGTCAGAGAAGCAAACGGTTATAAGAAGGCGCGACAAAGGCAATTGAAGCTTCTCAAAGAAGGCCTTGACCTTGGAACAAAAGGAGATATTGAAACCACAAGGGATGAAGTTCATGAAAGGCGATAAAGTATTTCTTGACACCAATATCATCATTTATGCCTATGATGCGGGCGCAGGGGAAAAACACCACATAGCCAAGAAAATCATTGTTGAGTTATGGGATTCAGGGCTTGGAGTGATCAGCACCCAGGTACTCCAAGAATTTTTTGTAAACGTCACCCAAAAGATACCAAAAAAATTAGACAAACGACTGGCCAAGGATATTGTGAGTGATCTTTTGAAATGGGATGTTGTAGTCAATGATGGGGAATCTATTATTGAAGCGATTGAAATTCTTTTACGATACGGTTATTCCTTTTGGGATTCGCTGATTATTGAGGCAGCTATAAGAAGTGGCGCAACAGTATTGCTGTCTGAAGACCTGTCTCATGGACAGATAATTCATGGCGTAACCATCAAAAATCCTTTTAAAGCTGAGCCATTCCCACTTTAAACTTTGATTTATCAACTATGTGGGAGCATATAAAAATAAGCAGTCAAGTGGAGCCCCAAGGGCAAGCCCTTGGCATCACTTAGTTTCGCCGATTTTCTTCGCGAACGGCGGGACTTAGTGGCACGACATCCCGATCTTAATCCCGACCACAAAAGGCCGAGACTAAAGCCGTGGCTTTCTGCGGTCGGGGCAAAGGAAACTGCTGAAAAGATAATAAACGATATATGTTGGTGTGACCCCCATTTTTTCATACATGTGATATAAAAGCCATGCTTGGCCCCCGGAAAAAGAATTTGAGGCTTGCAATTAAAGAGGTGGCACTTACTTCATCAGCAAAAGTGTTGATCGAAAAGGCAATATTAAGTTTGTGCGCGTTCTGCACGAACGGTTGATGAAAAAGCATACCTTTATAACCTATTTAACATTTGTATTGACAACGTGTTAATTTTGAGATACATTGTATAGCAAATATGGATTCAATTTTTTATAACTTAAATATTTATATAAGGCTATGAATTATGGCTAAAAGTACAAGTGTAAATGTTAGAACGACTGAGGATATTAAAAAGGGCGCAGAGGTTGTTCTTAATGGCCTCGGATTAAATATCTCCTCGGCTGTTAATCTTTTTTTGAAGCAAGTTATCAATTACCGAGGTATCCCGTTTGATTTGCGACTGCCTAACAAGGAAACGTTACATGCTATGGATGATATCGAAAATAATCGTAATCTTGAGTCCGCAGATACCGTTGAAGAAATGTTCAAAAAAAATACAAACCTCATCCCTTAAAAGGCAAATACTCAGGTTATATGGAATGTCATATTGAATCTGATTGGTTGCTAATCTGGAAGGCAGATAGTAAAGCCGTTTATCTAACACGAACCGGCACACATTCAGACCTTTTTGGATAATATAGCCACTACTTTTTAGATGTCTGCATTTGTGATCAAGCAGCAATTAAACTTATCGCCTATATGGAGCTTGAGCAAAAATCAATTAGCCTGGAAAAGTCCCTTCGATCCGCCGGGTATCATGGTAAAAAGCTATATCCGAGACATCTTGAGAAGACCTTCAAGGAAAGCGTTAAGGAGGGAAAAACGCTGAGGATTCAATTCAAAAGGCTTGTACAGTTTTGATATTAAAAGTTATGCCTGGTTCCTCGGAAAAGACATTTAATGCTTGCGACTAAAAAGATAAAGAAATTGCACTTGCTCATCAGGAAAAGTGTTGAGGGAAGAGGCAATATTCAGTCTTGTACAAATTCTTCACTGCCTGATTTCGGAATCTTTTTAACCAGTTAGAGCAATTATCCTTTCAAGAAATAATGGGTATGACCTCTACCTATTCCATATCCATTAAAATCATCCTTGATTTTTTTTAAGAATTTGTGCATGTCTTATAAAAAGGAAATTTTTTAGCATGGGTTCGGGAAAATTCGGCTCCGACTCACAAAAAAGCCAATTCCGTGATATAATATTACATATTTTTCCCATTCTGCCAGGCCGATTTTAGACGGATTACGTGTCTGTGTCAGGGATTTGATAAAAAGATAATAAATAATGAAATATCCTATACATTTTTAGATAAAATGATTAAGCACCCAGAGGTATTTAAAAAATTCGAAGATGACTTTATCAGGGATGATGGAAAACTCTCTTTCGGCTCTGCCATAAAGCTCTTTACATATATGTGGAATGAGGCATCAAATCTTGGCGCTTTCCCTCCTAAAGATCCATTAGAAGGCATAGAAGTAGATATAAGAATTGCTAAGACGCTTAATTCATGTTTGAAAAAATCCTTTCCCGGATAGGGGTCTCTCTCAAAAAACATAACCTTCCTTACATGGTTGTCGGAGGACAGGCGGTATTGCTTTATGGAGAACCCCGCCTTACAAGAGATATAGACATTACCCTTGGTGTGGATATCGATCATCTTGGAGAGGTTCTTGCTGTGGTTCAAGAACTCAACCTTAAACCCCTGCCTAAAGAGATAGAACCATTTGCCAGAGAAACGATGGTGCTGCCTGCACTGGATGAACATACGGGTATCAGAGTAGATTTCATCTTCTCATATACTCCATATGAAACAGAGGCCATAAAGAGGGCAAGAAAGATAAAGATAATAGATCAGGAGGTTAATTTTACCTCTCCGGAAGACCTTATAATTCATAAAATCTTTGCAGGCCGGCCAAGAGATATAGAAGATGTAAGGACTGTTCTCCTCAAAAATCCTGATGTTGACTTACAGTACATAAGGGGATGGCTGAAGGAATTCGATGAAGCTTCTAAGGAAAAGGATTTTTTAAAAACATTTGAAGGAATAGTGAAAGAGGCATGAAGCTTTCGACTAAAGGGATAAAGAAATTGCGCTTGCTTTATTAGGAAAAGTGTTGAGGGAAGAGGCAATATTCAATCTTGTGCACGATCTGCACACACGTCCCGGTTGACAGCACTTAAAAGGATCTGCGTGTTTTCCTTGACCATTCACCTGATTTTAGGTAATTATCATTAAGCTTAGAATAATTGGTTTTAACCTCGATCAGGAGGTAACATGGATTGATCTGACCAAGACCCTGTTTCTCAAAATGAGAACAGGGTCTTGTTTTTAGTGCCTGCTCAACGTGGCTGGCTGCATTAATAAGAGTCAAACAAAGACCCTTTTACAAGACATGCGAAAAGATGTGGGCGTGGATGGTGACGCCCGCCGGATCGGGCAGATCGTATGGATGATCCAAGGAAAAAGAATTTGAGGCTTGCGATTAAAGTTATGGCACTTGTTTCATCAGGAAAAGTGTTGAGGGAAGAGGCAATATTCAATCTTGTGCATGTTCTGCAATAAGTTTTCGGTTGACGCGGTTTGAGGGGATGAATAAGATTGTCGCTTATTTAGTTTCTTAACTTCCCTAAATCTACCCAGTCCCCTAACTTCGACCTGAAGTTAACAGCGGCCCGTAAGTTTAATACGGTATAGAGCCAGATTAAGAGATAAAATGAGAGGAAATAAATTAACCGCTATAGACATTTTTGCCGGGGGAGGAGGCCTTTCCGAGGGATTCTGGAGGGCTGGTTTTGATATTATAAATCATATTGAGAAAGACAGAAATGCTGCCGATACTATGAGAACAAGGGTCATGTTTTTCTGGCTCAAAGAATCGGGCCTGATGAAAGAATATTATGCATATCTTTATGGCCGGATACACCGTCAGGATTTGATTTCTAAATATAACCTGAACAATATTATTAATAATAATGTAATTCAGGAAGAAATATCAGAGAGAACTATTAATGGTATTATTCAACGAGTTAAATTGTCCATGAAAATGCGTGGCATTAAAAACATTGATGTATTAATTGGTGGTCCCCCCTGCCAGGCTTATTCCCTGGTAGGAAGAGCAAGGGACCCATATAAAATGGAGCATGATAGAAGAAATCATCTTTATAAATATTATGTTGAATTTCTAAAAAAATTAAGTCCTGAAATATTTGTATTTGAAAATGTTCCCGGGCTTCTCTCAGCAGGAAATGGAAAGCTGTTCAATGATATTCAAAAGTATATGGATAATGGCGGATATGAGATAAACTATCGAATCTTAAACAGTGCTGATTTTATGGTGCTACAGAATCGGAAGAGAGTTATCCTGATTGGATGGAAAAAGGGTAATAACTTTGAATATCCTCCCTTCGAAAGAATGGAACATAATTACAGGATTAAGGATGTCCTGGATGATATACCTTATTTGAAAGCCGGAGAGGGAAACGAAGATGCGCAGGACTATAGAATAAACGACATTAATGACTATTTGAGAAAAACCAATATCAGAACACATTATGATAAAGTAATTAACCATGTTGCCAGGCCCCACAGAAAAGAAGATTTAGAAATTTATAAATATGCGATCAATAAATATTTAAAGGGCGAGAGGATTAAATATAACGATCTTCCCAAAAAGCTACAATTCCACAAAAATAGAAAAAGCTTTCTTGATAGATTTAAGGTTCTTGATCGGAATGCTTCAGCTTCCCATACCGTTGTGGCTCATATCGCTAAAGATGGACATTATTATATCCATCCGGATATTAATCAGCTCCGATCTCTTACAGTAAGAGAAGTCGCTAGGTTGCAGTCTTTTCCGGACAATTATAAATTTGAGGGTCCCAGGACAGCTCAATTTATTCAGGTGGGAAATGCTGTACCGCCACTTATGGCTGAGGTGATTGGGCGAAAGATAAAGGAGATTCTGGAATGAAGGGTGTTTATAAATTCAGACCATCAGCAAGATTAATCCGAACCATTGGTGACGACATTATCAAAGACGTATATGCTGCGGTAATTGAATTGATAAAAAATGCATACGATGCCGATGCAAACAATGTGAAATTGAAATTTATTGATCTGGCAAATGCCGAAAAGTCAAAAATAATAATTAAAGATGATGGTCATGGAATGAATTATGAAACGGTAGTTAACAACTGGATGGTCCCTGCAACAGGGGATAAATTAACCAGAAGAAAGAGTCCGGCTGGGCGATATATGCAGGGTAGAAAAGGGATAGGAAGGTTTGCCACTTCCATACTCGGAAATTCTCTGCTCATGGAAACAACGGAGGAATCAGGAATCACTACTACGGTTTTGATTGACTGGAGTATATTTAGCGCTGAAAAATATCTTGATGAAATAGAACTTCTGGTGGAATCAGGAAGTTCAGGAGAAAAATCGGGAACAAAGCTAATAATAGAACCTGGGGAAAGGGCATCCGAATGGACAGAGAAGGAGATGGAACTTCTGACAAAAGAATTAAGAAAGCTTGTATCACCGATTATTGAAAAAGAAAATTTTAATATTGCAATTGAATTCAACAAAACAGGTATCGAGAATTATGATAGCATAGAAATGGAGATAGAACCTTTTCCGCTATTAGAACTATTCGATTACAGATTATCAGGAAAAATAGATGAGAAGGGGAATGTCTCTCTGGATTATGAAAATCAGGTTGAAAAAAATATTCCCCCGGAGAAGATAAACTTTCATGTTAATCTTGATAAAGGAAAGTTATGCGGTCCCCTTGCATTGGATTTTAGAGTGTTTGATCGGGAGGTCAAGGCGATAGAAGATATAATAAAAAGAGGCCTGAAAGACCCGGATACGGGAAAGTACCTTGGTAAGTTGGAGACGAGAAAATTACTAAATGAACTCTGTGGCGTTGGTGTTTATCGTAACGGTTTTCGTATCAGACCCTATGGCGAACCCGGGTACGACTGGTTACTGCTCGATAAGGAAAGAGTACAGAATCCATCTCTTAGAATCGGCAGTGATCAGATTGCAGGCTTCATAACAATTACCGACGAAGATATATCACATCTTGAAGAAAAGAGTTCCCGTGAAGGATTAAAAGAAAATAATTATTATACAGGATTGGTGGAGATAGCTAATGAATGTCTTGGAGGGCTCGAGGAACGAAGGTTTGACTTTAGAAAAAAAACAGGACGAGGCAGGAAAATTGTAAAACTGGAGCAAGAGCTTAATGCTCTTTTTGATTTTGATACGCTCAAAAATTCTATCAAAAGGGAGTTAAGAAAGTCGAATGTAGCACCGCCAGTATTAATGAATGTAGAAAGTATCATCGCAAAAACGGAAAAGCGGAAATCTGATACCCTTGAACAGATAAAGGATACAGTAGCCATGTATCAGGGCCAGGTAACACTTGGTAAAATAATAATGGTTATTATGCATGAAGGGCGTAAGCCTCTAAAATATCTAAAAGAACAATCGCCTCGTATCGCCAGATGGATAAAGGAGTTACAGGAAGAATATAATACATATCTCCTTGAAAAAATAATTGATCGCCTTGGGGACACAAAGAAAGAGGCTCTCCTTTTAATCGATCTTTTTAATCGCCTTGATCCTCTGGCCGTCAGGAAGCGGGGAAAGAGGAAAAATATTAATATCTATAATGTCATAAAAAGGTCAGAAGAACTATTCCGGGCTGAACTTCTGGGGAAAAAGATAGCATTTAAAAACGAAATAAATACAGATATGACTTTCTTCGGATGGGAACAGGATCTTTCCATTGCTCTGACAAACCTCATTGAAAATAGTTTATACTGGTTGGCAGTGTTAGATAATACAAAGGAAAGGCGAATTATAGTTTCCTCGCAGTATGACGGTGAATTGGCAATTATTGATTATAGGGATAACGGCCCTGGTATAGCAAAGAAATATATTGAGGATTGTCTCATTTTTGAGCCTGGATTTTCCACCAAACCGGAAGGTACTGGCCTGGGGCTGGCTATTGCAGGCGAGACAATAGAAAGAAATATGGGCGTTCTTCGGGCACTTTATGATCCTGAAGGTGCATACTTTAGAATTGAGCTCCCATCAGAGGAATGAAAAAATGGGTAAAAATAGAATGCTAAATCTGCTTATTGTTGAGGATGATGAAAACCAGATAAAACTCTATAAGGATGCAATAGAAGAATTTAACTCAAGATCAGACATAAAAATTGAGATTAAAGCCAGCAGCAATCTTGAAGAGGGCCTTAAGCAGATCAGAAATAATGATTTTGATGCTGCAATTATAGACCTGAGACTTGGTAGCGGCGATATGGAAGGTAAGGGCAAAGAAATAATCAAGGAAATAAAAGGCAATTTGCGTTTTCCTGTTTTCGTATTGACCGGCTACCCTGGAGACCTTGATGAGGATCTAAAGGAAGAAAATATTTTTTATAAAGTTTATAAACAGACAGAAAAAAATACGAATGAGCTATTAGATGAAATATCCAGGATTTACAAAACCGGCATAACTAATATTATGGGGAGAAAAGGAATTATTGATAAGACGCTTCAGAAGGTTTTCTGGGAAAATTTCTCAGAAAACATAGTGTACTGGATAACTGAAATCGAAGATGAAAATAAAATTGAAAAGGTTCTTTCGAGGCATATACTTGCCCATTTATCTGAAAGTTTAAAGCTCACCGAAGAGGGTGAATTTGAGAGATGTCACCCCGCTGAAGTTTACATTATGCCTCCAATAAAAAAAGATTTTTTTACTGGTGACATTTTGAAAAACATAACTTCGGGAGAATATTTTTTGATCCTTACACCTGCATGCGACATGGTATTGAGAAAGCAAAAAAATGGTGAAGGTTGGGTGACATATAGAAGTGCTGATAAAATAATAGTCGCGAAATTGGTTGAGTTTACCAGAGTCGAAGAAGTTAGTAAGTACATCGAAATTCCTAGTAAAACAAAGAAGGGAGAGGTGGAAAAGTATATAAGGAACACGAAAAGGGAGAGATACCACTATTTACCCTCATTTGGTTCCAGGATACAAGGATTCCTGGTTGATTTCCAGGACATAAATCGAATTAAACCGGAAGAACTTACCATCTATGAACGTGTTGCCTCAGTTGATGAACCATTTTTAAAAGACATCATAGCAAGATTTACATCGTATTATGCCAGGCAGGGATCTCCGGATATTGATATGGATATCATATTGAAAAAGTTGATAAATGGTTGAAAAATATATCCGCCGTAAATTGTTTATGTGGCATAATGACAATTACCGGGATTTCCCATGGCGACATACAAAAGATCCATACAGAATTATGATTGCAGAGTTTATGCTGCATAGAACAAAGGCCGAGCAGGTTGAACCGGTTTATCAGGATTTCATAAGAAAATATCCTGATGTTGATTCTCTTGCAGGTGCGAATCCTGTCGAGACCAATAAAGTTACAAGAAGACTCGGCCTTCACTGGCGTGGAAAGCATTTTATTAATGCGGCAATATTTATTAAGGATAGGTTTAGGGGCAGAATACCGGACTCCAGGGATGAATTATTATCCATCCCTGGTATTGGTGAATATGTTGCCGGAGCAATTTTAACTGTTATATTTAACAAAAAAGAATGGGTGGTTGATAGTAATATTGCAAGGTTTTTGAATAGATTTCTTGGTCTTAATTTAAGCGGTGAGATTAGAAGAAAGAGAGAGCTTATTGAAATTTCAAAAAGTCTTTATCAAACAACCCGTTCAGGATACCTTACGTTTGCTTTACTCGATTTCTCTTCACTGGTTTGCAAGCCTGTGAAGCCTGTCTGTGACTACTGCATTCTTAAGATGAAATGTAACTACAGGAAACGCCACCTTTAATAATAATTGTGTCTATTGGCGAAAGGCATTATGAACTAAAATATGATCTGATTGTACGGAAATGGAGAAATACTATGGCGCAAATCCAGTTTAAAGGCAAATCCTTCGTGCAAAATCATCATCTGCTTGTTAAATACCATGAGCTGATTCCCGAAAAGGACAAAAGCCTTACTGACAAGGTCAGCCTGCATGATAATCTTATTATTCATGGGGACAACCTAAAGTCCCTCAAAGCATTGCTTCCGCTCTATGCCGGAAAAATCATCAGAGATTTAAATGTCCGCAATCCATTAATTTAATAAAGTATGGAGATTAAGCTATGCAGAAGTGGTCTCATCCAGGAGGAAAATTAAGAGAACTGGGACCGGAGTCCCTGTCGGATACTGAATTGCTTTCCATATTGATATCATCTGGCATTAAAGGAAAGCCAGCGGAGAAAATAGCAGAAGAGGTTTTAGAAAAATTTAACTCATTCAAAGGTATGGCTAATCAGCCGCTGGAAAAGTTTCTTGAGATAAAAGGGCTCTCTGATGTGAAAATTATTCGGATAGCAGCAGCATTTGAGATAGCAAGGAGAATCGTTAATCAGGTCTTAGAAGAGAATGATTAAGAAAAAATCCAAGTTATCAGGCAAAGCCATTAGCGTTTCCAGCCCCTTTGATAGTACAGTCCATAAAACCGAGTGGACTGGGGCTGCGAAGGTTACTGCATGGATTGATGACCTTGTGAGAGAAAAAGGTCTCCCTTTTGGAAAAGCTGAAGTTGAAACAACCCAGAAAGTGACTCGAAAAAGGGCAGATGTAAATATTTTTGAATCCCCTCAAAGCTCTAATACACTGTGTGTTATCGAGTTTAAACGCCCATATTTCGATCCCTTTGCATACGAGCTAAAAACAGATGCTCAACAGAAAGCTAATAGAAGAAAAGCCAAATATTTTGCCACTTCCAATTTCCAGAAGCTGATCTGGTATAAGACAGAAGCGGTAAACCGGAATGCCCATGAATCAGAACAGATTGCCGGCATCTATGACCTTTCCAGAATAGAAGACCTCGACAGCATTGAAGAGCCGCGATTTAAAAACAGCATTATCAAGGGATTGGAAAAGTTCCTTTTTGAACTTTCAGAAGTTCATACTGGTAAGAAAACAGAACCTCTACTCCCTATAGATGAACTCCTCATCTATCTCCTTCATGAAAAAATATATCGCCTTTCAAGGCATTATAAGGAAATTATAAGAGATAGATTCCATAAAGAACCGAAATTTAGAAAACAGATTTCAAGATGGTTTATTGAACAACAATGGCATTTCACCGGGCATGAGAATGATTTTGAAAAGGCTGCCAGGCAGACAGGCTATCTTTTAACCAATAAGATACTATTCTATCAGGTCCTGAAATCAAAACAGACTATATTGGCATCTTTGAGCATTCCTGATGACCTGGTGGCCGGTGGGCAGCTTCAAAAATTACTCCAATCGTATTTCGACACGGTTATACAGCAAATAGATTATGAGACCATCTATTCTGCGGATTTCATAGATCAGATCGCCTTCCCGGAGCATAAAGAGGTTGTCAGGGATATTAAAGATATCGTTGATATTTTAAAAAGGTATGACTTTTCAAGGATCGGTTTTGACACTATTGGGCGGATCTTCGAGAGACTCATTCCGTCTGAGGAAAGACATAACCTCGGTCAATATTTCACCAATGCCGATGTGGTGGACATCATTCTTAGATTTTGTCATAAAAGTGATTCAGATAAAGTGATTGACCCATCCTGCGGTGCGGGAACCTTTCTTGTCAGGGCGTATCAACATAAAAAATTGATGAATCACACAATCCCCCACCAGCATATCCTGCAAACCCTGTGGGGCGTTGATATTGCCAAGTTTCCCGCGCACCTTTCCATGATCAATCTGGCCATCAATGATCTGGGAGTAACAGAGAATTACCCTAACATTGCTCAATACGATTTTTTTGATCTTATGGCAGATCAAGATGGGTTCCACCTGCCTGAAAAATGGAGAAAAGTCATAACCAAAACCCTCGGAAAAGAAAAGAAGGAGATTACCTATCCACGCTGGTATGACTGTATTGTGGGCAATCCCCCTTATACAAGACAGGAAGAAATGTCAGAAATTACAGGGCAGATTAAATATAAAGATGAACTCATAAAAAAGGCTCTTTACATAGGTAATAAAAAGTTAGCCATTATCTCCAAGAGGGCTGGTATACATGCATATTTCTTTGTCCACGGTACCAAATTTCTTAAAAATGGTGGGAAGTTTGGCTTTATTGTTTCTAACTCATGGATGGATGTGGACTATGGTAAGGGACTTCAGGAACTTTTTTTGAATAACTACAAGATTATTGCCATAATTGAATCAAAAGTGGAAAGGTGGTTTGAGGAAGCTGATATAAATACTTGCATTATTATTTTAGAAAAATGTAACGATACAAAGGAAAGAGATGAAAACATGGTGAGGTTTGTATATCTTTTCAAACCCCTCCGGCATTTCATCCCACCAGCCCAGGACATCTGGGAAAAGGAAAAAGAACGGCTTCACGCCATCGATAAACTTATAGAGACCATTCTCTTTCACGATGATTTCTACCAGACGGATGACTTCAGAATCTTTCCAAAGAAGCAGAAGGAGTTATGGGAGGAGGGCCTTGATAAAGAGTCAGGAAAATATGAAGGGGCGAAGTGGGGGAAATATATAAGGGCACCAGAGATATTTTTCAAGATCCTTGAGAAGGGTAGAGGAAAGCTAGTGCCCTTGAAAAATTTGGCGGATGTGAGGTTTGGGATAAAAACTGGTGCTAATGAATTTTTTTACTTAACAGAAGACGAGATTCAGGCCAAGGGAATAGAGAAAGAATTCTGTATGCATAAAGACGAGAAAGGCAATTGGGTGCCCAATTATGTAATTAAATCACCACGTGAGTGCAAATCAGTTTTTGTTAAACCAAGAGATTTGAAATATCGGATCTTGATGATTCACAAGGATAAGAGAGGCTTGAAGGGGAAAAATGTTCTGAAATACATACAGCAAGGGGAACTTAAGGGCTTTCACCTTAGACCAACCTGTGCAAGTAGAGAAAAGTGGTATGATCTCGGTCATCAGAGAACTCCTGATGGTATCTGGTTCAAGGCATTCAATGATAGATTTTTTGCCCCGGGGAATATTAAGCAATCTTTTTCGAGTGATAGGTTCTATGCAATTTATCTCAAAAATAAAGCTATTAAAAACAAATTGTTTCTTTACCTCAACTCAACATTACCCATTCTAATTGTTGAACTCTTTGGAAGGGTAAATTTAGGTGAAGGAGCGCTTGATAATATGACATATGAAGCTGCCTCTATGTTTGTTTTAGATGTTGGAGAAGAGTCTATTGGGGATGGAAGGCTATTCAAAAAATTTCTACAACGGCCTATGGAAAATATTTTCAAAGAGTTAGGCGCTACTTCTACTGATGAGGTCTTTTTAAATAAGGTAAAGCCTGACCGACGCGAATTAGACAAGATTATTATGGGAGATATACTTGATCTCACAGAGGAGGAACAACTGGAGGTCTATAGAGCCGTTGTAGATCTTGTCAAATCTCGGATTGATAAGGCAAAGAGTGTTAAGAAGAGAGGGAAGTTTAAAGAAGGTGTGGATATTGAGCATGTGTCAAGAGTTATCATGGATAAATTAGGAAAGGGGCTTTATCGGAAGTTTTATGATGAAAAGGTGCTAAGTCAGAAAAATTTAAAAGAGGTTAAACTTTTTTCACCAGCGAAAGAGCCTATTATTGTCAATAGCCTCTTTGGATGGAGGATAGTGGCAAGGAAAGATATCATTCAATGTGTAAACGAAGAAGAAGCAAGGTACTTGAAGGTATGGCTTGATGCAGGACTATCTGAGGAGGTTAAAGTCCCGACCGATGAAAAATATCTTAAACGTATTCTTCCAGAGCTTGAAAAATTGCAGGATAAAATTTCTAGAATCATCTCTGAACATATTGAGTCCATCACCAGCCAAAAATTACAGAACCAAATAATGCACCACCTGCAAAGAAAGTTATTTGAGTAAAATTTTAAAATTGGAACAATAATTGGGGTGTGGTGGAGTAGGGGGTTCAAGTACTGGATAAGAGGTCAGAGAAGTCCAGGGCGCAAAACGGGACATTCGTTCAGAAATTGCTTAACGCTCCTTGAGCCAGTAAATGAAAGGTTTTGTCGGCGTCACGGATAATGATTAGTTTGGCAAATTAGGGGTGCAGAGGTTTTGCCTACTGCACCCGGTCAATGATTATTTCTTTTTATGTATTTGCCTATGAGTCTTTTTACTAATCAAAGTTACATTTCTGAGGGTATCAGAACCACCTTCGCCTAGAGGCTTTGGGTGATGCACTTCTTTTCCCCTAGGTAATTTCTCCAATCCTTTCTTCTGAAGAAGTTTTCTCTTACCCTCTCCAGTTCTTTTTGTTGTT
>Ga0315538_1001093_pt1 | contig 16379 bp, 10 predicted proteins | sample SalMarSW160230MG_2_FD_203834 | JGI IMG/M metagenome (GOLD analysis project Ga0315538, IMG submission 203834) | Salt marsh sediment microbial communities from the Plum Island Ecosystem LTER, Massachusetts, United States - Salt Marsh Sediment SW1601-230 ...
CAACTGAGCGGCCTGCTAGCCGCGTTCCCGCTCGTCTTCGCGGCCCTTCTCGTCTTCACCCATCGCCACGAAGGAGCGGAGAGCGCCCGCGGCCTGCTGCGCGGCTTCCTCATGGGCCTCGTGGCCACGTCGCTCTTCCTGGAGATAGTCGCCGACGGCCTGGTCCCCCTCGGGATCGGCCCGGCATTCCTGGCGGCGATCGTCGTCTTCCTGGGCTATCAGACGGCGGCGATCTCATGGCTGCGCCGGCCCGTCGCGAGCCTGGAGGGCGCCGCCTAGCTGGAGGGCGCCGCCCGGAGGGCCGCGCCGTTCAGCCCGACAGCCTCTTCAGCCCCAGGCGATCGCGACATCACGATCCTCTCCATTCAGCACCCCTCAAGGCGCCGCTAGCAGATCGTCCACGGACATCTTCACCGTCAGCTCATTGCGTGCTTCGGCGCGTATGCCGGCCCAGGTGAAGGTTCCCGCCACCTCGCATTCCGATCCCGAGCACTTCGACAGCTCCACCTTTGTGGACCCCAGATGACCGCGCCCGATTCCGAATGACAGGGTTCCCCCAGCCTCCCAGTCGGCCAGGAGGACGTCCACGGTCATCTGGACGCTCCTTCCATCTTCCGCGTGTGCGATCGGCTGCTGGAGGACGAAATGATCGCCATCCATGCGGGCTTCGACCGCCTCCTCGCTTGCCGAAAGCACGTTGGGCCGAAGCCAGCTTGCGCCGTCCACAAGCGAGAAGGTCGTCCAATCCGAAGTAGTTGTGAGCCGGATGCGTATCCGTTCCGTGGCCGGCCACGTCGCGGAGAGATAGCGGCCCACCCACTGGCGGGTAAGGGCCAGGTAGCCGTCCGGCGCCAGCGGGAGATAGTCCTGGTAGGCGTATCCCAGACCGTTCGCCGCTCCTTCCGCAGCCGGCTCGATCTGAGATCCTTCATGCCACTCGTTGAAGGAGGTGATCGTCACAAGCGCGGGTTCCACGCCCGTGCCCAGCGCCTGCCTCCATTGCTCGGCGTAGGTGTCGCCCCCCAACCGGGGGACATAGTCCTCCTCCGGGTACCCGATCCGCCTGGCGGAGAAACCCGGGATCACGCTGGGAACGTACCAGGCATCCGGCGGGATCCCGCGGGCCCAGGAGAAGCCGCCATCTTCGAGCTTCAGGGTGGCGTAGTTGTACAACCCGTCGAAGTGCCCGTCCTCGACCCAATCGCTTTCCGTCGCGTTGGCTATCAGCAGCCCGCCGTCGGGGAGTTCATGCACGGCGTCCACCGTCTCCTGCCAGTACTCTGGCCCGACCGCCGCTTCGTCGAAGTCGGGGAAGCGGATCGCCCACACGAAGAACAACCCCTTGGAACCGCCCGTCGGACTGAAGCCGCTCGCGGCGGCCGTGCGATAGAAGGCGGGATGGCTGCCGTATCGGCGGTACAGGTACTCGATATCCGCAAGCAGCTTCTCCGCCGTCCGCCCCTCGTACGGCTCGATGTGGAAGGCGACCTTGATGCCGTACCGCTCGCCGACGTCCAAGAGCAGCGGCACCGCCTGATCCTCGCGACTCCCCTGCCCCCACCAGGAGGAGATGATCACTCCCACCCCTGCCTCGCGCAGCCAGGCGAAGTGCTGCGCCACGATGGCCGGATCCGCGACGCTGTACGCGCCGAGCACCGGGTAGTAGTCGCTGGTGATATCCGCAGGCGGCTGGAAGCCCGGGTCTTCCCAGTGAGCCCAATACCCGTCCGTGGCGGGCGTCCGGTACCACGGGTAGTAGAAGACCGCGGCGCGGTAGGAAGGATCCGGCCCGCCGACCGGCGGCAAGGCCACCGTGGGGCTGGGGGAAGGCGATGCGACGGCGGTCGCTGAGGCTGTGGGCGGCTCTACCTGCACTGTGCTGCCGCAGCCTGACGCAAGAATGCAGGCGACCGCTACGAGGAGCATTGTGACGGGCGCGACAGGGTGTCTGTTCACGAAGGGGGCCTCCGATCGCGAAACCAGGCGTGGAAGTCCCCGCAGGCCCGCCCAACGGCCGGAAACCCCGGTCTGCAAGGCCGCAGAGGCGTCGCATCTGGCAACGATACAGGGGCGTGGTGCCCCCAAGGGGATTCGAACCCCTGATCTCAACCTTGAAAGGGTCGTGTCCTAGGCCTCTAGACGATGGGGGCGTCGTGGCGCGAACGGGAGTTTAGCAGGCCGGCCGGACCGGGCGGCGTGGCGAGGCCGGCGCGAAGGAGCGTCGCGCCGGGTGCGTGACGCCCTCAGAAGCCCAGGGCCAGGAACAGCACCAGCGCGCCGGCGAACGAGCCGGCGGCCACGAAGGCGGCGCAGCCGCCGACGAATGCCACCAGCGTGGCCGCCCAGAAGCGGCCCTCGTGGCCCAGCCGCCAGGTGGCGGCGGCGCAGGCCATTGCGACCGCGACGTAGACCATGCCGCAGACCAGCCCGGCCGACGTGAGGAGCTGGACCGAGGCCGTCCGGTTGGCGATCTGGAACAGCAGGAAGCCGAGCGAGAGGATCGCGGCCAGGGTGAGGATGGCGATGCCCGGCGGTATGCGCCGCAGGCGCTCGGCGAGGGGCATGGCCGGCTCGGGGGCAGGCACGTTCCTCCTTGGGATGCCGCCCAGCTCCCACGTCACCTCTCCGCCGTCGTCATCTGCTACGGCATCCGAAGCGGCGGATTCGACGGCAGCCTCAACCTCGGGCTCTTCGACGGCGGGGCCCTCGACCTTCGCCTCGACCGGCTTCCGAGCCCTCCCCGTATTGCGGACGGAACGCTGGCTCATGCCTCAGAGCCTACCAGCCCGGAGTCCGGGGCGGAGCGATGGTAGACGGCCACCGAGTACTCGAGGCGCAGGCGCTTCATCGACTCGGTGAGCTCCTCACCCGCCGCCCCGAAGACAGCACCCAGCAGCTCGCGCGCCTGCTCCACAGACTCGAAGGTCCACCAGCAGTGGACGACGCGGATTCGGAACCCGTCCATCAGGAACGGCCCCCGGCGGTGGCTCCAGGCGACGGCCTGCTCGCGGAACCCCGGCCGCAAGCCCCACACGTCGTCGCGGCCGTAGTCGTGGATGATCAGCAGCCGGCCACCCGGTCGCAACAGCGCGTTCGCGTCGGCGATGAACCGGGAGCGGGGCCCGGCCATCTCCGACCAGGGGATGACGACGGCGTCGGCGCGGCCGACCCACTCCGCCAGTTGCCCGGCCTCCGCATCTGCCAGGGGCCAGCGAAAGGCAGTCACCCGCGCCCCGATCTCCTCGAGCTGGCGGGCCCGGAAGCCGTTGCCGCTATCGAGCACGATGACGTCGCGACCCGCGACAGGGCCCAGGGCCTCCAGCGCGGCCGGGATCTTTCCCTCGGGGTCGACCACGCGCAGGAAGGCCTCCTCCACCTGCGGCTCGGCAATCGCAATCGGCAAGTCCGGCATCGGGCCTCCTGGGTCTTGAGGCGCGTCTGGATTGGTGCTCTCTCCGAGCCTCCAGCAAGGCCCGAGGTTCACCCCGGCGAGCGGCGGCTGAAGCGTCGGCTACCCCGCATCGCTTCCAGCGTCAGATTAGCGCCTTCCGGGCGCAGGGGTAGGCGGCCTCAGCGGCCGTCGCCCGGGGCAGGCCCGGTGGAGCCGCGGATCATCAGATGAGTCTCCAGGACCTTGTGCTCCGGCCGCTCCAGGTCCGGGTTGGCAACCATGCGCAGCAGCAGCCGGGCCGATTCCTCGCCCTTCTCGCGGATCGGCTGGCGCACCGTCGTCAGCGACGGATTCGAGTGGGCTGCCACATCCAGGTCGTCGAAGCCGACGACGCTCAGGCCATCCGGCACTCGAAGGCCCATCTCGCGGGCGGCCCACATGACGCCGATTGCCATCACGTCGCTCATTGCCAGGATCGCCGTGGGGCGCTGGCCGTCCTCCCACAGCCCGTTGAAGGCGGCCATCCCGCCCTCGAAGGAGGCCGGGCCCGCGACCACGCACTCGTCGCCGAGCTTGACCCCGCCCAGTTCCAGGCCCTGGCGGTAGCCGGTGAGGCGGCGGCCGGCGACGGTCTCGGTGGGGCCGGTCGAGTACTCCAGGATGCCGGGCATGTTCGGCGGCTCGATACCGATGACCGCGAAGCGGCGATGGCCGAGGCCGATCAGGTGTCGGGCGGCGGCTCGGGCCCCGACTTCGTCGTTCGATTCGACAGAACCGTGCTCGGGGAAGGCGTCCCCGTCGACAAGGACCATCGGCAGGCCGGCGCGGCGGATCTGCTCCACCTCCGGATGGTCCTCGGACAGGCCCACGGCCACGAAGCCGTCCACCGTTGCCCGAGCGAGGGCGCGGATCAGCGAGCCGTGCAGGGGCGAGACGAAGAGGAGCCCGTAGCCGGCCTGGTCGGTCACGTCCGCGACGCCCGCACACAGAGTGGCGTAGAAGGGGTTGCCGAAGACGACCGACAGAACCTGCGGCGTCAGCAGGCCGATGGTCATGGTGTTCTTCTGGGTCAGCATCCGAGCCACCGGGTGGGGCCGGTAGCCCAGCTCCTCAGCGGCCCGGCGGATGCGGGCGACGGTGTCCGCGCCGAGACGCTCGGGGCTGTTGAAGGCGAACGAGACGGCAGTCTTGGACACGCCGGCGGCTTCAGCCACGTCGGCGATGCGGGGCCGCTTCTGCCTGGTCTGCACGAAACCCTCGGCTGCCGGTCTCGGGGGCCGGCGCGGGCTCGCCCGGCCTCACCAGCTGAACCGGTTCACCAAGCTAGCCCCGCCCATGGGGGGCTGTCAACGCCAGCCGGTCGCCTCGATGGCCAGGGCCGCGGCCGGAAGACCCGGCACAGCGCCATGGCACAATCGACGGGCGCGGCGCGCGGGGTCGCGCGAGAGCAACCCTCAGGGAGGCATGCCCGATGAGGCTGGCGACGATCCTGATGCCGGGCGAGGGAACGCCCGCCGTGGCGATCCTCCTGGAGAACGGGGCGGCGCTGCCGATCGCCGGCCTGGCCCAGATCGCCGGCTGGCCGGTCGCCGAGGCCATGGGCCGGCTCAGCCTGGCCGAGCTGCTGGCCGCCGATCCGGAGATGACTCCCTTCCGCGAAGCGCTGGCCAGCGCGGAGGATTCGGACGTCCAGTCGGCTGCCATCCCGGCCGGGAGCTTCAGGTTCGGGCCGCCAATCCCCCGCCCAGGCAAGATCGTCGGCGTCGGCTACAACTACGTCGAGCACATCCGCGAACAGGGCCTGGAGACGCCGGCCCGGCCGGTCCTCTTCAGCATGTTCGCCAACGCCGTGACCGGCCCGGGCGAGCCGATCCGCCACCCGGCCGGCACGCGCGCCCTGGATCTCGAGGCCGAGCTGGCGGTCGTCATCGGGCGAGAGGCGAGCCGCATCGCACCCGAACTGGCGCTCCAGTGCGTGGCCGGGTACAGCGTCGCCAACGACGTGACCGCCCGCGACTGGCAGGGCCAGGCGAAGGCGCTCCAGCCGGGCGAGAAGGGCGACGGGCAGTGGCTGCGGGCCAAGGGCTCAGACACGTTTCTGCCGCTGGGGCCGGTGCTGGTGACCGCCGAGGAGCTGGGCGACGGCCGAGGGCTGGCGGTTCGGTCGTGGGTCACCCGTGCCGCCGACGGCCCCAAAGCGAAGCCCTTCCAGATGCAGGACGGGAACACCTCCGACCTGCTCTTCGGCGTCGCGGAGCTGATCTCCATCATCAGCGCGGAGGTGACCCTGGACCCGGGAGACGTCATCGTCACCGGCACTCCGAGCGGCGTCGGCGTCTTCCGCGAGCCCCAGCTCTTCCTCCAGCCGGGCGACCTGGCGGCCGTCGAGGTCGAGCGGATCGGCCGTCTCGCCAACCCCGTGACCGATGCCGGCGGGAAGGCGCCCAAAGGGTCGCCAGCGGCGCGCTTCCTGGCCTCGTAGGTCCCGGCCGCGCTAGCCCCGGGTGCGGCCGGCCGCCGTTCCCTCGGCCACCAGGGCAGCTTCGCCCGCTGCGGACGCGCCGGCGGTGGGGCGGTCCAACGCGTTCCCATTGTGGGCTCGGATCGCCAGCCGCGCCTCCAGCTCCGAGAGCATCTTGCGGATCTGGTCGGGGCCCATCAGCCGCATCCCAGCCAGTGTTTGGCCGCGGCCCACGTGGACCGTGACCGCGTCGGCCGGAGCAGCCCGGAACATGTCTTCGTCGGTGACATCGTCGCCCGCGATCAGCATCCTGGCCGACGGAAGGGCGGCTTCGATCTTCCCCACGATCAGGCCCTTGTGAGTGCTGGAGTCTCTGACCTCCACGACCCGGCTGCCGCGAAGGATCTGGGCCGACGTATCGGCCAGGCTGGTCTCCAGCTGAGCGATCAACGCCCCGGCCTCGCGCCGGCCCAGGGCGGCGGGGGCGTTTCGATAGTGCCAGGCGAGCGAGGCGTCCTTGCTCTCGACGAACGAGCCGGGCAGATCCACGGTGCGGGCGTCCATCAGCTGCCGCACCTTCTCCAGCCAGGCCGTCTGGACGTCCCGCCGGACCCACCGGCTCTGCCGCGGGTCGCGGGACCACAGGCCGTGCTCCGCATGAAGGCCGACGGGCAAGCTGCCCAGCCACAGGTCCATGTCGTCGCGCCGCCGGCCGCTGACGACGTGGACTTCCACGCCCGGTATCAGCGACAGCGTGGCAAGGATTTGCAGCAGGTCGGGGTCCGGGCTGGCCTCGTCCGGCGAAGGCCGCAAACCCACCAAGGTGCCGTCGTAGTCGAGCAGTATCGCCAGCGGCCGTCCCGGGTCGGAGAGGAAGGCCTCGACTATGTCGACCGGGCTGTCGGCCCTTGGCGCCCCCAGACCCCGGCCGCGGCCCTGGCGCCGTTCCTCCGACCGCAGCGCGGCCACGAAATCGCGCGCCCAGCGATGCACGTCGTGGCTCTCGACCCTGTCGCGCATTCCGGCCATGCGCGCCCGGCGCTCCTCCTCGGGCATCTCCAGGGCGTCGTGGAGGGTCGTGGCCACGTTCTCCAGGTCGTAGGGATTGACCAGCAGCGCATCCGCCAGCTCGGCGGCGGCTCCGGCGAACTCGCTCAGGACCAGGACCCCATCGCCGTCTGTCCGCGTGGCCACGAACTCCTTGGCCACCAGGTTCATGCCGTCTCGCAGCGGGGTGACGAGGGCGATCGTGGCCGCTCGATAGAAGGTCGCCAGGCGGGTGCTGTCCAGGTTCTGCGAGATGTAGTGGATCGGGTCGTAGCCGAGCGAGGCGAAGCGGCCGTTGATGCGGCCGACCATCTCGTTGACCCTCTGGCGGAACTCGCGGTATTGGCCGACGGCTCCCCGGGACGGGGCCGCGACCTGGACAAGGCGGACGCGCCCCCGCAGCCGCGGGTACTTTTCCAGCAGCCGCTCGAATGCCAGCAGCCGACGCGGTATGCCCTTCGTGTAGTCGAGGCGGTCGACCGAGACGATCAACGCCGCCCCGCCGGCCCCGCGCCGCAGTCGCTCCGCTTCGGCCGCCACGGAGGGCTTGTTGCCCAGCGCCTCGTACGTCTCGAAGTCGATCCCCATCGGGAAGGTGCCGGCCCGTATCGACCGCCCGGCGAACAAGGCGCGCCCCTGGCGGGTCTCGCAGCCCAGGACGTTGGCCGCCGTGGTCAGGAAGTGAAGGACGTAGGAGACGGTGTGGAAGCCGATGAGCGACGAGCCGAGCATGCCCTCCAGGAGCTGGCGCCGCCAGGGCAGCAGCCGGAAGACCTCGGCCGAGGGGAAGGGGACGTGCAGGAAGAAGCCGATCGCCGCGTCGGGCAGGCGCTTTCGCACGAGGCCCGGCACCAGGGCCAGATGGTAGTCGTGGATCCAGATCAGGTCGCCGGGCCGGTAGTGCTCGACTATCGTGTCGGCAAAGCGTTCGTTGACGTTCTGGTAGGTCTCCCAGCCCTCGGCGGCCAGCGGCAGCTTGTCCAGCTGATAGTGGAGGAGCGGCCACAGCACGCCGTTGGAGAAGCCGTCGTAGTAGCGCTGGACCTCGCCCGCCGTCAGCTCGACCGGGAAGGCCCGCATCTCGGCCAGGCGCTCCCGGAGCGAAGTGCACTGCGCCGGCGTGAGGCGCCACGATTCCCCCGGCCAGCCGATCCAGATGGTGTTGCCCTGGTCGTGGAAGCCGCTGAGGCCGGTGGCCAGCCCGCCTGAGCTGCGCTCGACGACCAGCTCGCCGCGCTCGACGTGGACGGCGACCGGCAGGCGGTTGGAGACCAGGATCACTCGCCCGGCCTCGCGCGCCCGGCGCGGACGGTCGGTCCGGAGCGGGGGCTGGCCGGAGCCGCGGCGGGGCGCGACGAATCCACTTGAGGTGTTGTCGGGGCTGGCTGCCATGCGGCCTCTCTAGGGGAAGTGGCGAAGCGCAGGAGCACTCCCTGCGCGCGGGCACACTCCCTTCAGCCAGCCTAGTCCCGTCGGGTGGGGTCAGTCAAACGGCACATCGACCTAGTCCACACTGCGACGCAGTACCGCGGGCGGCTGTCATGGCGGGTCTGACCGGGGCACCGGCGGCAGCATCGCGACCGGGCCCTGGCTGGCCCGTGCAACGAGTCGGCGGCGGCACTCGAACTCGCGCACGTCCGCCTAGACTCAGGGACGATGAGCCAGCCGATTGAAGACTATGCGTTGATCGGCGACACGCACACAGCCGCGCTGGTCGGCCGGAACGGCTCCATCGACTGGCTGTGCCTGCCGCGATTCGACTCGGGAGCCTGCTTCGCCGCGCTTCTGGGCGACCCGGCCAATGGACGCTGGCTGCTGGCCCCACGCGGAGGAGCAGCATCGGTGACGCGCCGGTACCGAGACGACACCCTCGTGCTCGAGACCGAGTTCCAGAGCCCGGAGGGCGTCGTGCGCCTGGTCGACTTCCTCCCGATCCGCCGTGAGACGCCGCACCTCGTCCGCATCGTGGAGGGCGTGAGCGGCCGCGTCGAGATCGACATGGAGCTCGTGCTGCGGTTCGACTATGGCAAGACGGTGCCCTGGGTGAGGCGCCTGGATGGGGCAACCGTGGCAGTGGCGGGCCCCGATGCTGTGGTCCTCCGCACGCCCGCCCGGACAACTGGCAGAGGCCTCTCCACGACTGCGCGATTCACAGTTCGGGGCGGGGATAGGGTTCCATTCGTGCTGAGCTGGTATCCGTCACATCAGTCGCCTCCGTTGCAGGTCGACGCTGTGACCGCCCTGGCCGACACCGAGCGCTGGTGGCGCGAGTGGTCGGCCCGCTGCACCTACACGGGCCCCTGGCGCGAGGCGATAGTCCGATCGCTCATGACGCTCAAGGCGCTGACCTATGCGCCCACCGGCGGGATCGTGGCGGCTCCCACCACGTCGCTGCCCGAGAGGCTCGGCGGCACGCGCAACTGGGACTATCGCTACTGCTGGCTTCGCGACGCCACGTTCACCCTCTACGCCCTGATGCATGGAGGCTACCGAGAGGAGGCGGCCAGCTGGCGAGACTGGCTGCTACGGGCCGTGGCCGGCGACGCCTCTCAACTCCAGATCCTATATGGCCTGGGCGGCGAGAGGCGCATCCTCGAGGCCGAGGTCCCATGGCTGACAGGCTACGAGGGTTCACGGCCGGTGCGAGTAGGAAACCAGGCGGTGGATCAGCTGCAACTTGACGTATTCGGCGAGCTTATGGACGCGCTCTACGTGGCCCGTCGAAGCGGCATGGAACCCGAGCCTGCTGCCTGGCGGCTGCAGCGCCACCTGGTCCTGCATCTGGAGACAGCCTGGCAGATGGCGGACAACGGCATATGGGAGATCCGGGGCGAGAGGCTCCCCTTCACGCATTCGCGGGTCATGGCCTGGCTGGCGCTCGACCGCTCCATCAAGGCGGCCGAGTCCCTTGGCCTCGACGCGCCTCTCGACCGCTGGCGCAGGACCCGAAGCGAGATCCACGCCGAGGTTTGCGAGCGAGGCTACGACGCCGATCGGGGGACATTCGTCCAGTCCTACGGCTCGGCGGCCCTGGATGCCAGCCTGCTCCTGATCCCTCTCGTCGGCTTCCTGCCCGCCTCGGATCCACGTGTCGAGGGCACGGTGCGGGCAATCGAAAGGGATCTCATGGTCGACGGCTTCGTGCTGAGGTACCGGACCGGCGACAGCGGGCCGGACGGCCTGCCACCGGGAGAAGGGGCGTTCCTGCCATGCACCTTTTGGCTGGCCGACGCATACGCCCAGACCGGGCGCATCTCAGAAGCGAGGCGCCTGTTTGAGAGCCTCCTCGGCGTGCGCAACGACGTTGGGCTGCTCTCGGAAGAGTACGACCCCGGCTCCCGCAGACTGCTGGGCAACTTCCCGCAAGCGTTCAGCCACGTGGCTCTCGTGAACACGGCCTCGAACCTTGGGCCTGCCGGCACGACGGCCCACAGGACTGAGGCCCCCGTCGAGCCCGGCCGGGGCTGAGGGGCGGCTCCTGCGCCGGATTCAGCGGCCCAGCAACTCCAGCAGACCCGAGATCGAGCTGGCGACACGGTCCGGTTCGTTCCTCAGGTCCCAGTAGAGACTCTCGAGGGCGTCCTGGATCAGGAGCGTGTCCAGCAGGCAGATCCACTCCTCGTCGCGTCGGGGCAGGAAGCTGGCTTCGTCCGTCGCCTGACGGTACCCGCCCAGGAAGGAGGCCGAGACCCAGAGGTGCCAGAGCCTGGCCCAGGCGTCCAGGGCCTCGGCGTCCTCCGGCCTCAGGGTGCCGCCCACGTCCGCGGCCCGCAGGCGGCCCAGGGCAACGTCGTGGAAGGCTCGGATCATGGCCGCGACGTCGCGCAGAGGGGAGCGCTTGAGGCGCCGCTCGCTGGCCGGCCGGCTCGTATCGCCCTCGAAGTCGATCATCACGATCCCGCGCTGGGAGTGCATCACCTGGTCCAGGCGCAGGCCGCCGTGGGCGCGAATGCGCGAGCCGCTGAACCTCTCGCGGAGCAGGGGCCCGAGCCTCTGTCTCAGCTCCGGCCTCAGGCCCAGGACGAGACCGGCGTCGATAGCGGGCGAAACCTCCAGCTCGTCGGACCGGGCGGCCAGCAGCCGTGTGACGCGCACGGCCAGGTTGTCTACCGACTGGAACAGCGAGCCCTGGTACAGGCGGGTGAACGGCTCGGGGGCGAAGCTCGGATCGTCCGTGGCCGACCCCAGGAGGGCGTGGAACTCGCCGATCCGCTGGCCGATGGCCCGAGCCGTCTCCAGGTAGGAGCCTGCCAGCTCATGGGCCGCGGGCGGCAGATCCTCGCAGGCGACCCGGTATAGATCCGCGGCCGTGATCGACGTCACCTTCTCTGGGACGGGCATCGCCGCCGCCTGCTCCAGGAACCCCGAAATCGCCATGCGCGTCATCTCGGCCACGTCGCCGTCGTGAGTCAGGGCCTCGCGAAGCAGCGCCGCCTCGCCCGGGCCGCCCCCCGCCGGCCGATACTCCAGCTCGCCGAAGACCCGCGGCGCCCACGTAGCGCCGCGCCCGGTCAGGAACCTCATCAGCTCCGCCTCCGGGTCCTCGCCGGGCTCGAACGCGTGGCGCAGCTCGAGGGTCAGGTCCTGCCGCTCGGCCTGAGAGCCGACCGCCTCGCCGGGACCGGTTTCGCCGGGACCCATCATCTCGCCGGCCCGCAGCATGTCGCCGGCGGTCAGGAGCGCGCCGGCGGTCGCGGGTCGCAGAAGCGGGCCGGGCTTGCCCACCAGCTCGCCCTTCACGCCCCTCATCCTGCGGCGCCGGGCGATGGCATTGATGAGGTGGGCGGTGAAGCCCAGGTCGGGCGAAGCGTCCACGAGGAAGCCGGCCACGGGCTGGCCCTCGACAGGGGCGAGAGCGGCGATGCGCAGTCCGGGCGGCTCGGCGTGGCAGGGCATGCCGTCGGCGAAGACGAGCGAGTCGTACAACAGCGATGCGGTCGTCAACGGGATCAGGTAGGTGTCCGGGTCGCCCTCCGAGTAGGTCACACGGAGCACGATCAGGGCCGCGGTGGCGGTGCCCATCGGGATCTCGACCCGGTCGACGATCTCACCGCCGATGAGGCGGCGGCCATGACCCCGGTACCAGCCGCGCTCTCTGATCCAGCCCAGGAGAACGGGCATCAACTCGCCGTCGGCACGGCCCTCGAGGATGTCGCGCATTCCGGTCGCGGGCAGGGTGGCCAGGTCCGGCACGGGACCGGCCGTCGAGGCCGCCGCGGAGGCCGGCTCGAGCACCAGCCACAGGAACTCGTGGGGGCCCAGGCTCAGCACGTACGGCCCCCGGCCGATCATCGGGAACTCGATGCGCCCGAAGAGCTCAATCGGTTGACGGCCCTCGAACTCGGACAGGTCCAGCTCGACAGGCTGGAAGAAGCGGGACAGGTTGGCCACGACGAGGATCGTCTCGTCCTTGAAGCGCCGGGTGAAGGCCAGGACGTGGCGGTTGTCGGGCAGGAGGAACTGCAGCTCGCCCCGCCCGAAAGCCAGGTAGCGCTTGCGCAGGGCGATCAGCCGCTTGGTCCACCACAGCAGGGAGTGGGGGTTGGCCTGCTCAACCTCGACGTTGACTGCCTCGTAGTGGTGCTCCGGGTCCGTGACGACAGGCAGGTAGAGCTGCTCCGGCGCGGCCTCCGAGAAACCGGCGTTCGGGGCGCCGCTCCACTGCATGGGCGTTCGCACGCTGTCCCGATCGCCCAGCTCGACGTTGTCGCCCATCCCTATCTCGTCGCCGTAGTAGAGGACCGGCGTCCCGGGCAGCGAGAAGAGCAGACCGCTCATGAGTTCGAGCCGCCGCCGTTGGTCGCCCATCAGAGGCGCCAGCCGCCGCCTGATGCCCAGATTGACCCGCGCCCGTGGATCGCTGGCGTAGACGCGGTACATGTAATCCCGCTCTTCGTCGGTGACCATCTCCAGCGTCAGCTCGTCGTGGTTGCGCAGGAAGATGGCCCACTGGGCGCCGTCGGGGATGACGGGCGTCTGCTCGACGATATCGACGATGGGCAGCCGGTCCTCCAATCGAACGGCCATGAACAGTCGCGGCATGACCGGGAAGTGGAAGGCCATGTGGCATTCGTCGCCGTCGCCGAAGTAGGCCGCCGCCTCTTCGGGCCACTGGTTCGCCTCGGCCAGGAGCATCCTATCCGGGTAGCGGGCGTCCACGTGGGCCCTCAGCTCGCGCAGGAAGGCGTGAGTCTCGGGCAGGTTCTCGCAGTCGGTCCCCTCGCGCTCGCAAAGATAGGGCACGGCGTCCAGGCGCATGCCATCGACGCCCCTGTCGAACCAGAAATCGACGATGCGGGTGAGAGCGGCCCGAACACGCGGGTTGTCGAAGTTGAGGTCCGGCTGGTGCGAATAGAAGCGGTGCCAGTAGTAGGCCCCGGCCACCTCGTCCCAGGTCCAGTTCGAGGACTCAAAGTCCTTGAAGATCACCCGGGCATCCGGGTACTTGTCGGGCGTGTCGCTCCAGACGTAGAAGTCGCGCCCGGCGCTGCCGGGCTTCGCCCGCCGAGCCCGCTGGAACCAGGGGTGCTGGTCCGAGGTGTGGTTGCAGACCAGCTCGGTGATGACGCGCAGGCCTCGCTTGTGGGCCTCGCGGATGAAAGTCTCGGCGTCTCGCAGAGTCCCGTAGGCCGGATGGACGCTCGTGTAGTCGGCGATGTCGTAGCCGTCGTCGCGCAGCGGCGAGGGGTAGAAGGGCAGGACCCAGAGGGCGGTTACGCCCAGGTCCGCCAGGTAGTCCAGCTTCTCGGTCAGGCCGCGGAAGTCGCCGGTGCCGTTGCCGTCGGCGTCGCGGAATGCCCGGACGTGAACCTCGTAGATGACCGCGTCGCGGTACCAGTGCGGGTCTCCCCGCCTGATCGAGGTGGCTGACCTGGGTCGCCGGCCCTGGCTCATGGGCCCAATGCTACCCGGCCTGCGCCGTCGGCCGCGCCCCGCCGCGCCCCGCCGCGCCCCGCCGCGCCCCGCCGCGGGAGGGTCCGACCGAACGAACGCCCGGTCCTACGCGAGCTTCGGGATCACGCCCGCTCAATCTGGTGGCACAATCGACCCATGGGCGGCGATCCAGATCCTGCGGTTGGCGCCTCGGTGGCGAACGAGCGGAGCGTCATCGCTGCTGCGACGTCCGTCGACCTCCGAATCCCGAAGACGATGCGGGCCCTGGTCAAGGCACGCCCGGAGGCCGGGGCCGAGCTGCGCGAGGTTCCAGTGCCCCGACCCGGCCCGGGCGAGGTCCTGATCCGCCTGGAAGCCGTGTCGTTCTGCGGCACGGACCTCCACATCTACCGCTGGGATCCCTGGGCCGAGGGCCGGATGGGCGGCAAGCTGCCGCGCATCTTCGGCCACGAGATGGCCGGGCGGGTAGTGGCCCACGGCCCCGGGACCGGGGCCGTCCCGCTGGGGACGCGCGTCGCGGCGGAGACGCACCTCGTCGACTGGACCTGCTACCAGTGCCGGACCGGCCGTGAGCACGTCTGCGCCAATCTGCGAATCCTGGGCGTTGATGCCGACGGCGCCTTCGCCGAGTACATGTGCCTGCCCGAGCGAAACGCCTGGCCCTCCGAGGACCTGGCGCCTGAGATCGCGGCCATCCAGGAGCCGATGGGCAACGCCGTCTTCGCCACCTTCGTGGAGGAGGTCACCACCGCTTCGGTGGCCGTGCTGGGCTGCGGGCCGATCGGCCTGATGGCGGCGGCGATCTGCTCGTTCGCGGGCGCCAACCCCGTCATCGCCACGGACATCCTGCCGCATCGCCGCGAGATGGCGGCCAGGATGGGCGCCGACGTCGTCCTCGATCCTTCGGCCGTGGACGTCGTTGAGGAGGTGCGCCGCCTGACCGGTGGCACGGGTGTGGATGTGGTGCTGGAGATGAGCGGCGCCGAATCGGCGATCCACCAGGCCTTCGAGATCTGCACCAACGGCGGGCGCGTCTCGCTGCTGGGCCTGCCTTCGCGCCCGGTCACACTGGACCTCAACGACGCGATCATCTTCCGCGGCCTGCGCGTCTACGGCATCACCGGCCGCCAGCTGTGGGGCACGTGGTACAAGACTGCGGCCCTTCTCCGCGAGGGCCTGGACGTCAGTCCGATCATCACCCACCGCCTCCCGTTCAGCCGCTACGCCGAGGCCTTCGACCTGCTGGGCCAGGGCGTGGCGGGCAAGGTGGTGCTGCTGCCCCAGGAGGGTTGACCGATGGAGCCCGAAGGAGGCCCGAGATGACCGAAGGCACCAACGATCCCCTCGGGTTTCTGGCCGATGAGATCGAGGAGCTGAAGCGCCAGAACCTGTACCGGCCGCTACGCGTGCTTTCGACCCCCCAGGCGGCCGAAGTCGTCGTCGACGGCATGGAGCTGATCAACCTCAGCTCCAACAACTACCTGGGGCTGGCCACCCACCCGCGCCTGAAGGAGGCCGCGATCGCGGCGACCCGCGATTTCGGGGCAGGCTCGGGGGCGGTTCGGACGATCGCCGGCACGATGTCGATCCACGAGCAGCTCGAGGCCGAGCTGGCCGACTTCAAGCACACCGAGGCGGTCCTGACCTTCCAGTCGGGCTTCACGGCCAACACGGGCGTCATCCCGGTCCTGGCCGGCGAGGACGACCTGATCGTCTCGGACGCGCTCAACCACGCCTCGATCATTGACGGCATGCGCATGAGCAAGGCGCCGCGGGTCGTCTTCCCGCACAAGGACGTCGAAGCCCTGCGGGGCCTGCTGCGCGACGCCCGCTCGAGGCACAAGGTCGAGGTTGCCTCCGGGGGCGGCAAGGTCGAGATCGGCGGGCGGCCGTATCGGTCGATCCTGGTGGCCACCGACGGCGTCTTCAGCATGGACGGCGACATCGCGCCGCTGCCGGGCATCGTCGAGGCGGCCGAGGAGTTCGGGGCGGCCGTGATGGTGGACGACGCCCACGCTTCGGGCGTGCTCGGCAAGAACGGGCGCGGCACGGTGGACCATTTCGACCTCCACGGCCGGGTGGCGGTCCAGGTCGGGACGATGTCCAAGGCGTTGGGCGTGCTGGGCGGCTACGTGGCCGGCTCGCAGGCCCTGCGCGACATGCTGGTCCAGCGCGCGCGGCCGTTCCTCTTCTCCACGTCGCACCCGCCGGCCGTCGCCGCGGCCTGCCTGGCCGCCGTCCACGTCCTGCTGGAAGAGACGGAGCTGCTCGACCGCCTCTGGTCGAACACCATCTACTTCAAGGGCCACCTGAAGGATCTGGGCTTCGACACGGGCGTCTCAGAGACGCCGATCACCCCGGTCATCGTCGGCGACTCCGCGGTCGCCCAGAAGTTCAGTGCCCGTCTCTTCGAGGAGGGCGTCTTCGCCCAGGCCGTGGTCTACCCCACCGTGGCGCTCGACAAGGCGCGCATCCGCACCATCGTCACGGCCGAACACTCGATCGAGCAGCTTGATCGTGCCCTGGGGGTGTTCGCGATGGTCGGCCGGGAGCTGGGGCTGGTCGAAGGCTAGGGCGCAGATCCCC